>Ga0364867_10025_pt2 | contig 97230 bp, 71 predicted proteins | sample ExccelAu500001D4_3_FD_206915 | JGI IMG/M metagenome (GOLD analysis project Ga0364867, IMG submission 206915) | Enriched cells from Trout Bog Lake Hypolimnion, Wisconsin, USA - BchlTB.Aug13.5000.01.D4 | ecosystem: Environmental > Aquatic > Freshwater > Lake > Hypolimnion/Profundal zone | place... | reverse complement strand
ATGTATTGCCAGTGCGACTGGCGTAAATTTGCATCGGTGATCGGTCACCACAATCCGGTTTTTTATCGCCTGAATCAACTACCTGAATGGGTGGTTGTGGGGGGATTGCCGAAACATCCAACAACCAATCTCGAACGCCCAACATCCATTGACCGAAGGGATTTAACCTCAGAGAATGCATAGAACCGAGATGGGATGGCGGATGGCGGTCTTTGGGGGCGAGGATTGAGGATGGGCGGGGCGGCGGTGATATTTGAGTCTCGTTACCTCGTCGCCTAGAGCATATCAAGAAATACTGTAGCCATTCGGTCAGGTAGAAATAGCAGCGGTCTTTTTGCTGGCTGGCTTCGTTTCGGCTCAGTCACAGGTCCAAGTGCACATGCTCCTTCGCCAAAGCCTTGCCAGCCAGCAAAAATCCTCGCTCCGAACGGCTACACTATTTCTTGAAATGCTCTAGTCCTTACGGTCGGCCACCATGGGGAAGGGGGCGAGGTTTTAAAACTACCCGACCGGGTAGTTGGTGCTGAGGCGATTCCGGGTCATGATGGATCGTCAACCCATGTACCCCATTAAGATGCACCGTGTCTGTGTTTTCCGGCCGACGCCATCGTCCCAACTGTATTCATGGGGCAGGGGAGCGGGAGTTTTGCCGGTCGTGCTGGGGCTGATGCTGGTCTTGGGCGTTTGCGGTTGTCACAAGACGCCGGCCGCGCCGCCGGCGGCGGCAGCGGATAGTTCGCCGCCGGTTGCGGCTGGGGATGCGTCGTCGGCTGCGCCGTTGCCGCCGCCCGGGCCGCAGGCCGCGCCGGTGACCGCCATTGATCGTTCCCCGCAGGATATTCATAACATGGAACGCGCCTTGGTGGGCTGGGTGATTCGCAATCATCAGCGGCCGAAAAGTTTTGAGGAGTTTGTGGCTTCGTCCGGCATCCAGGTGCCGCCGCCGCCCGCCGGCAAAAAATATGTGATCGCCAAAAACATGCATATCGTGCTGGTTGACCAGTAGTGCATTCCCAACCCCACCCAATCCCCAACCCCATACAACCTATGTTCACGCCAGGCTCGCTCCCCCAAGGGAATCGAATCCGCCGCGCCGTCGGGTTCACCCTGATTGAATTGCTCGTGGTCATTGCGATTATCGCCATTCTGGCCGCCATGCTGTTGCCGGCCCTGGCCAGCGCCAAGGCCAAGGCGCAGCGCATCCAATGTGCTTCGCAGCAGAAACAGCTCGGTGTTTGTTTCACGCTCTTTAGCGGGGATAATGGGGACATGTTCCCGCCGGCCGGCATCAGTTGCGGCGGCAGCCAGGTGGCGTGGGATACGCTGTTGCTGCTTTACATGGGGTGCCACACGGACCCGAATGATTTTGCCAGCGGCGCCTGGTATGCGGATGAGTGTCCCAAGATTGAATTGTGCCCGTCGGACACCATGCTCAAAGCGGGGGGCGGCGGCTGGGTGGGCAACAGTTCGGCTTTTAGCACGTGGTGCGGCATTCGCACTTATGCCATGGTGGGGGTCAAGGCGGGTTATGGCGGGAGCGGTGCCGGCTGGCAAATGGACACCCAAAACCGGACTTATCCGCTGCCTGATCTTACCCAAGCGGGCATGCTGGGCGTGGGCGTCTATTGGCAGGACGGCAACAGCACGGTGGACTGGAGTCCCCGGGGCTACAAAAACTCGGTGGTGCGCGATCCTTCGGGGTCCATTTTGCTGGTGGAGGAACCGCAGGGGCAGCAGACGGTGGGCAATGTCTGGACCTGCTGTTGCGACGGGCCGCAGTATTCCGGCTCGGGCGATTACGGGGTGTTCTATCAAATCGACCCCAGCAATCCCATCCAGGCTCCCGATCAGGGCGGGGTTTGCGAAGGGAACCAGCTCTACAAGGCTCATCGGAACCGGTTCAATTATTTGTTCTGCGATGGTCATGTGGAGGGCTTGAAGATTGAACAGACCATCGGCAAAGGCACGCTGACCGCTCCCAAAGGCATGTGGACGGCGGGGGTGGCGGGCGATTAGGCTGCGGGTGGCAATTGTCACGCGGACGGTCTTGATTGCGCCGCTTTAACGATAACTCGAAATGATTTGGAGCCGGTGGTTTGAGTTGGGTGTTTTTACCGCCGGGGCGGGCGGGGGCGTATCTTGATATGGCGCCGGAGGCTAAATAGCTCAGCACCACCTCACCCCGGCCCTCTCCCCCATTTATCAATGGCGGAGAGGGAGATAGGCCGTTGTGCGACCGGTTTGCGACATATCATGGTTGTGGGTTGGGGGCAGGGTCAGGTTGCGCCCGCAGGCGGGTTCCGGGTCAACTTCTCCTTGACCTTGTGATTTCAGATGTTTAACTAGAGCCACAACGGGAATTAACCAGTTGTTGAAAGAACAAAGGTCAGTCCTAAGCCCATTTTCCCGACCACGATGGGAACCGGAAGGTCTGGTTAAGTGGGTTGCATCAGGACTGCAATAGAACGCCCAAGGCATGCCGATTATCCACAAAATATTTCATGAGCTGACCCGGTCGCTGAAAGGCTGGGTTTTTCTCGTCGCCCTATTGGTCTATACCGTGACGTTGAGCGGGGATGTGACCATGCAAAGCCTGCCATTAACGGCGAAGGTGGCGGGTTGGGACTGGCAGCCCCTGGCCAGCCACCCGGTCTTGTGGGTGCTGACGCTGCCTTGCAAACTGCTGCCGGCGGGTTGCATTCCGGTGGTGTTGAATTTCATGTCGGCGGTTATCGCCGCGCTTTGTCTGGGCCTGCTGGCGCATATCATGCAGTTGCTTCCCTGGAGTTTTCCCTTCCGACCCTCCGGCCGGGAAAAGGCGATCACCACCGTTGCCACGCTGCTGGCCGTGGTCATGTGCGGGTTTGAATACAATTTCTGGCTGCATGCCACGGCGGCAACGGGGGAAACCTTGGATTTGCTGCTGGTGGCGGCGGCGGTCTGGTGCGTGCTGGAGTATCGCCTGCGCAATGATCTCCGCCGGGACCGGGCCAACAACCGCTGGCTGGATGCGGCCGCCATCATCTGGGGGGTGGGGATGGCTGAAAATTGGGCGATGATTATCGGCTTTCCGGTGTTCGTCGGGTCATTGATCTGGGCCTGCCGCCTGGATTTTTTTAACAAGCGCCTGCTCCGGCGGCTGGGTTTGCTCGTGCTGGCGGGTTTATCCATCTACGCATTGGTTCCGTTAATCAATGGCCTCTCGCCTTATTCACCGTGGTCGTTTGTTAAAGCTTGGCACAGTACGCTGCACACCACCCGGCAAACGTTATCCCTGATCTATAGCGGTTTCTGGCAGGTTCATCCCGAACTTGCCGGGTTTGTGGTTGTTTACCTGTCATTGCCGTTGTTGTTACCGCTTATCCGGTTGCGCAGTGAGGAGGCTTTTTCCACCGTCGGGGTGGAGCGGGTGCAACTGTGGTTCTATTATTTGGCGTGTTCCACGCTTGTTCTGGCCTGCCTCTGGCTGGAGTTTGACCCCACCGTGGGACCGCGGCAGATCATCCTGCACCAGTTCAACTGGTCTTTGCCATTGCTGAGTTTTGACTTTTTTACCGCTGTCAGTGCCGGGTTTTTGGGCGGCAATCTGGTCATGTCCCTGTACGTCAAAGAGGCGGAGATATCCCCGGAAGTTCACCCCAACTGGTTCAAAGTCCTGGAATTCGTCAATCGGATCCGGCAGGTGGCCTTTCCGGTGGCGGTCAGCCTGTTCATCCTGTTCACGGTCGCCGTGGCGGTTCGCAATTTCCCCGCCATACTGCGGTTTAATTCCGAAAAATTGACCGGCTACGCCGAACTGGCCGTGCAAAGTCTGCCTCCCGGAGGCGGGGTGATTCTGGGCGATAACGCAGAGGAGTCCATTCTGCTCAAGGATGTCCTTGCCCGGCACGGTCAATCCGCCTGGGTGGTAGTTGATGTGAAATCGCTCTACCTGCCGGAGTACCGGAACACCGTTGCCCGGCAGTTCCCCGGTTTCTGGCCGCCGGAGATCGAAGGCAAAGTGCTGTCCAGTGAGGAAATGTTGCTTTTCCTGCAGCATTTGGCCGCCACCAACCAGGCATATTGTTTGCAATCCGGCTTCAACTGCTTTTATGAGACGTTGCAGTTGCGGCCCGTAAAATCCATTTTCAAGCTGGTGGCCTGCCCGCGACCCGCGTTGACGGCGGCGGAAATTCAAACCAACGAGCTGTTTTGGGATGAAGCGTGGCGCACCGGCCTGGAAAAAGTCGCGAAAGTTTCCTCGGCCGCCGTTTACCGGCAACAAACCAATACCGTGGCCGAGCGCTGGCTGGCGAGCCTCAAAATGGCCCGGGTGGTTTCATATCAGAGCGTCCTGGTGGGTAACTGGAGTTCGGCGACGCTGAACAGTTGGGGGGTGGAATTGCAGCGCGCCGGCATGCTGGCGGCGGCGCAAAAACGTTTTCAACAGGCGCTGGCCCTGAACCCCAACAATTATGCGGCGCTGGTGAATCGGCAGTGCAATTTGGATTTGCAGGCGGGGATCGTTTTTTCCCTCACCAACGCCACGGTGCTGGCGCATGAACTGGGCAGTCCGAACAGCCTGTTCAACCTGGTGCAAAACTACGGTTATATTGACGACCCCAGCCTGGGCTATCTGATGGGGAACACCTATCAGCAATTTGGCCTGGATGCTCAGGCCATCCGGGAATACTTGCGCGTTCGGCAGTTGGCCCCCGAGGTGCCCGCTCCCGGGCTGGCGCTCATCCAGATTTATTCCCGGGAACAGGCTTACGACAAGGTGATTGAACTGGCCAGCGAGATGCGCCGGCACATTGATAAATTGTCCGTGGCGGCCAGCTTGAATATCCAGCTCTCCCTGGAGGAGGCCAGGTCGTGGCTGGCGCTGGGAAACGTGACCGCGGCGCGAAAACTGTTGCAGCCGCTTTATGCATCTCCCCCGGCGGACCGGTCGCTGACCAGCCAGATTTTCCAGGTGGCGCTCTCCGCCGGTGACTTGAACCAGGGGCTGAAATTGGTGGAGCGGCAGATTGCCGGCAATCCCGGAGACATGGATTTGCAAATCAACCGGGCGGCCGCCCTGATTCAACTGGGGAACATCCCGGATGCCTTGGCGCAATTGGACCAGGTTTTAGCGGTTACCAACGCCCCTTTGGCCCGTATGAATCACGGGATTGCCAACATGAAGGCGGGCAATGACCCGGCCGCCGAAGCGGATTTTTTAAAAATCCTGCCCCTGCGCGTGGAGCCCTTCTGGGTCAACTATGATTTGGGGATCCTATTGTCGAAGCGCGGGGATACCAACCAGGCGGTTGAATATTTCAAGGCCGCCCGCTCGGCCGTTCCTCCCGGAACCCCGCCATGGAAGAAGGCCGGGGCGGCGTTAAGGGTGCTGGGCATCCCGGACGGCCCCGGGTAGCCCGTCGGTGGGCTGGGTTTTCCCGTCAAGGCAGAATCCGTACCCGATAAAACTGGCGGGTAAGGTTGGTGACCTTGTTGGTGAAATAAAACTGGCCGTTGGTCAGGAAATTGGTGCTGAGCGGATACCAGTTGACCGCATTCGTGGGAACCAGATTGGTGGCGCCTTGAATGATGAAGCCATAGGGGGCGTTGCCACTCACCCGAAAGTGAAACAAGGACGAGGCTTTGGGCAGACCCAGATTGTCCAGATTCAGCTTGTAAACGTTGAGGGAGAGATTCCAGGTCAGCGTGGCGCTTAAGTAATTGGAGGGGTCGGTTCGGACCAGCGGGGTGGCATCATGCACCTGGGCTTGCAAGGTGTAGTTGCCGTTGGTGAACTGCCCCGGGTTCAGGGTAAAGGTTTTGTTGGTGGCACCACCCACCGCCACGCCGTTGGTGTACCATTGCGTGTTCAGATTATGCGTCAGCGGCTGCGGTTGAGTCAGGGTAAAGACTACGGGCGTCGTGTTGGTGATGCCCAGGGTGCTGTTGGTCGGGGGGCTGTAGCTGTCCACTGGGCGCGCTTTCTGACAGATCGCTTTCACCAAGGCCTCCGAGCAGACTGAACAAAACGGCGACCCCAATGTCCGCATCATGCAATCTTCCTGCGGGCGAAACCAGTTGACGCTTGTATAATTGGCACCTTGAAACAAACCCACGGTGCCGCCGTACTGGGCCGTGTTGGTCGTGGCAATCGGGGTGCCGTTGGTTATCCAGGCGCCCCAAGTAACATTGGTCAGGTACTTGTAACTATTCGTGGCCGCTGTGCTCCAAGCCGTATTGGTGATGGTATTCGTGATATAACAGGTGTTGGCGGCAGCCACCGTGATGTTCAGGGCCAGATCGGAATAGGGGTAGCCGTAATCATACTCATCCTGAAGTTTACCCAACGTATGGCCGGTTTCATGCGGAATGATATCGATCTGAAGTGATGATCCGGTGGAGACGACATCCACCGGCCCGCCCGCCCCGCCATCGGTATTGTCATTTACCAGAATGATGGGCAAACCGGCCGTAGGCATCAGACTGGACAGCAAATTGGTCATTTTGGTCAAACCGGCTGTCGGAACGGTAATCACATAATCGTAATAAGGATCGTAACTGGTGCCAAAAAAGGTGTTGGCGGTTTGTCCGTAAAGCGGATGGGTGGAGCCGCGGTTGATGGATGGCACCGCGATGGCGTAAACATTGCAGTAATTTTGGTACTCCTGATACGGTTCCCAATAAAACAGATTGTTCATCGCGTTGGTCGCGTCCGCCAGGAAGTGGCTGGCCAAGTTGTTGGTGGTGTACCCCTCGGAGAAAATGACAATGTTGAGCCGGTTGGAGACCGGGCCGGTGGATTGCAAGGTGTACAACGTGCCGTTGGTCGTGTACTGACCCTCGCAAATGGACGGCGCTACGCACAAAAACAGGCGCAAAATAAAACCGACCAGCAGCCTGACCGTCTGCATTTTGTCTTTTTCCATTGTGTTCCGACAAAATGCCACATTTTATGGCAACAGCAATCGGAAGTAGCGGCTCCCCTGATTGGTCACGGGCAGCAGCACCCGGTACTGGTTGGTCAGCAACTGGGGTTGATTGGTCAGCGCCACCCACGCGGCGGACGAAACCAGGCTGGTGGATTGGACGATGGAGAAGCCGGGAGGATTTGTCGGCCAAGTGAGGTAGAACGTCTTGAGATAATTGGTGCTGATCAGCCAGCCCGGGGCATTGGTGGTTACCACATGGGTCACCGGATTGGTCCGCAACCCGGAGTAGTAGTTGGACACGACCCCGGAAATGGAGTTGGAGAAGGTCACGCTGAAAGCCGGGGGGGCTTGCACCAGGATGTCCGCCGCAAATTCCGAGGTGTTGTTGGTGCTGTCGGTGACGGTTCCGGAAATGTATTCGCCCGCCGGCACATTGGTGGCCAAGACCGTCGCAAATGTGGTTTTGCCGGTGGCGTCTGTCGTTATGTTGGTGGATCCCAGGCAAACCAGGCCTTCGCCGTAACCGGAGAGATTGGTAACGACATTGGCGTAGATTTGCAGCAGGAAGGTGGTGTTGGGCGTGCTTGATAGACTGCCCCGGACGACGGTGCCTTTGCCGGTGATGGCATTGGTAAAGACCGGCAAACCATTGGTGGTGACCCCCACGTTCCCCACGGTGATACCCAAACCCTGCGGGGAGCCGCCCCCATTGGAGAAGAAGGAGTTGCGCAATACCTGGTTGCCCGCGCAACCGCTGCGGACGCGGACGCCGTCGTATTGCGCCGTCCGGGTGAACGCAATCCGGTTATCGGCCGCCGGCACGGCCCCGCCCACTAGATTGTTGCTGGCGTTGTTGTCAAACTCGATATTGTGCCACAGATTGCCCAAAGCGGTGGTTCCATCGATCTTGGTGCCAATGTAATTGCCTTGAATACTCATACCGCTGGCCGCCGAAACATAAATGCCATCCGCATTATTGCCGGAAATCAGGTTGCCCGCGCCGGCATTGGTGCCGCCAATGGAGTTGGTGGGAGAATTATACAGGTAAATGCCGCCGTTGCCATTGGCGAGCGCCCGCGTTCCGGTGGCATCCGCTCCGATGTAGTTGCCCAGGATACTGTTGCCGCCGGCGGCGGCATTCAGGGAGACGCCTTTGTCGCCGTTGCCGGATATTACATTGCCGGCGCCAGGGGCAGTCCCGCCGATGGTGTTGGCCATGGCGGCGGTGAGATAAATGCCGGAATAGTTGCCGGCGGCCCCGTTGGACAGCGCGTTCGTGCCGCTGATGTCGGTGCCAATGTAATTGCCCTGAATAATGTTATTGCTGGCGCCGGCCCCGCTCAGGTAGATCCCATTTTGGACGTTGCCGGAAATCAGATTCCTGGCCGCTGTTGTGGTGCCACCAATCGAGTTGCCGGAAGACTCGATCCAGATTCCGGACAGGTTGTTGCTGACGGATAGCCGGCCGGTGATATCCGTGCCGATCAGGTTGCCTTGCACATAATTGTTTCCCGGTCCGGCCGTTTGGAGGTAAACACCGTTTTGCAGGTTTCCGGAAAGCAGATTGCCCGCCCCGGCATTGGTGCCGCCGACGGAGTTTCCGGAGACGCCACTGATGGTGATTCCGCTGTACGTGTTCGGCAGGGCATTCGTTCCGGTCGCATCCGTGCCAATGAAATTGCCCCACACGAGGTTGTTGGAGGCCCCGGGTTGATAAATGGTAATACCGTTGAATCCATTGCCGGAAATCACATTGCCAAGGGTGCTGTTGGTTCCGCCAATGAGATTGCCAAAGACTCCGGACAGGATGATCCCGTTGGTCTGGTTGGCCAGCGCCAGCCGTCCCGTTACGTCGGTGCCAATAAAATTGCCTTGGATGACATTGTTGCCGGCGTTCGTACTGCCGGAATTGATGATCAGGATGCCCCGCGATCCGTTCCCGGACAAGATGTTGCGGCCCAGAGAATTGGTGCCGCCGATCCGATTTCCGGAGGCCCCTAAAATGGTAATGCCGTCCAGCTTGTTGCTGAGGCTGGTTGACCCGGTAATGTCGGTGCCGATGAAATTGCCGGAAATGACGTTGTTGGAGGTGGATGCGCCGGATAGATAAATTCCACTGTAAAAGTTTCCCGAGATTAGATTTTTCACCCCGGACGACGCCCCCCCGATCACATTGGACGGGGAGGAGATGATGAATATTCCGTTGTTGGTATTGCCTAAAGGTGCTGTTCCTAAGTAAGTTGTGCCAATATAGTTGCCCTGAATAACATTCCCGGTTCCCGTCTGAGGGGTCGGTCCGTCGTCGATTTCAATGCCCTGCAAATTGCCGCCAATGACATTGCGAGCGAGGGCGTTGGTTCCGCCGATAACGTTATAGGAAGATCGGTAAATATAAACGCCCGCCTCGACGTTCCCGGGACTGTTGGTGCCGGTGGCATCAACCCCGAGGTAGCAGCCGGTGACGATATTGTTTCCTAGCCCGGAAATGCGGATGGCGTCCCGCTTGCTGTGAAATATGGCCAGACCCGCAATGGTGCTGCTCCCCCCGGAGAGGGTCAAAGCATCACTGCCGGAACTGATGCCGGCGGCGTTAATTTGAATTAGGGGAGAATTGGCATAGCCGGGTTGCGTGGTCCCATCCACGACGACCGGTTGGTTAAGGGGGGGGAAGGTGCTCTGCGGACTGATCGTAAACGGACCGCTCCCGGGGATTTGAAAGGATATGGTGTTGGGCGGATTGTTGGAGTCAGCGTTAATAATGGCCTGGCGCAGGCTGCCATCCCCGCTGTCATTTGTGTTTATTACAACATAATTTGCGGCCTTTCCTCCAGCAATGGAGGCAAATAGGATCGCCGCCCCGAGAATGAATTTGATGCCTTGGTGCACTTCTGATTTATCCGGTTAAGTTTATGGCCGGCCAATTATGGTTGCCTTTCGATCCAATCTTGCTTATGCATGGTATTGAACATTATACCCATTGGGGTTGCAAGGAAATAAGCAAAAACCACTTGACAGGGAAGGCGGCATTGTGAGACACTACCAATGTATAGAAAAGGTGGAATTGTAAAAACCTTTGTGCCCTGACAATTTAAGACTATGAAATCAAATTATTTGAAATGCACGCTGGCGGCTGTTCTTTTTTCTGGCGTTTGCGTTGCCCGGGCGGATGACGCTTTGAGCGCAGCCAAACAAGCGGAAATCAAAACTGCTCTCACCGGTGTGTCCTTGGTTGAAGCGGTGAAAAGCTCGGCGACATTGGTTGCCGGTGCGTCTGCCGCTGAACGCACTCCGGTCACTGTGGCCGTGCTCCGTGAAGTGGCTCATACCCATGTGACGGCTCTGCCCAAAGTGGTTGCCGCCATTGCGCACAGCACTCCTGATATGGCTGATGTGGCTGCCAGCGAGGCGGCTCGTCTGCACCCTGAAGAAGCGGTTGCTATCGCTCGTATGGCCAGCCAAGTGGTGCCTGGTCAGGCGGGGGCTATCGTTGAGGCGGTTCTCTTTTATTCCCCGACCTCCTTCCGTGAGGTGGGAGAAGCAGCAATTAATGCGGCTCCTTCCCAGGCCCGTGCCATTTTGAATGCGGTTGCCGCAAACAATCTCGATCTCAAGCCGTATTTCGACAATGCGCTGGCTGGAAATGCGGTTGTCAGTCCGGCTGCCGCCAAGGATGCTTTGCGCCATGCGGCGCTGATTTCCAAGGGTGTTGCCAAACATCTTTCGGTGGACTTGGCGGGGGCTCAAGTTGCTCAAAACAATTCCCAATATGGATATGCCAAACCGTTGAATACTTCCGGCTTGAATTTGAATCTGCCGGCTCAAGCCAATAGTGGTTCTCCGGCGTTCCTGCCCCCGCCCGTGTTTACGGCGCCTCCAACCCCGGTCCCTGCTGTTCCTATCGTCGCTGGACCTTCGAGCACCAGTGCTGAGCAGCCCGGCGGTCGTAAGTACTCCGCCCCGTAATTTAAATTTCCGCTTATTTCTGGCAACATGTCTGGATCAATTCGCCGTAAGCGGCGGGTAAGTAAGACAGTTACCAGCGGTAAAAATTCAAAAGCTAGATTGGCATTTGCCATTCTGGCTTTTTTTTTGTCAGCCGGCATTATTACCTGGGTATTGACCCAGCAGCCGCAGCCGTCATCCAGCGGGAATACGTCATTTGAAGCACTGAGGGCTGTTTCAGTCTTGGAAATGCCGGCTCTGGCGGTAAATATTGTTCAATCCAGCGACGTTGTGGGGCGCGACGCCAAAATCCAGGAGGTGTTGAAATCCGTTTCCGTTTTGGCGCGACCCGGCGTGTTGCCCTACATGGTGGCCGCCTTGGTTCAATCCTTCCCCACAAACCTAGAGGCCATACTGGGTACGGCCATTGATTTGCAACCGGATCTTGTTTTAATTTTCACCGAAGTTGCCGCTGACAGATTGCCGTCGCAAATCGAAAACATCAGTTATGTGGCTGGTAAAAAATCGCCCTGGAATGCCACCGGCATAGCCCAAACTCTCGCGCAACAGACGCATGATTTGGATGCCATCACTCGCGGGCTAAAGCGGGGAATTCCCGAATATCAGCCAACAACTGATGCGCCGGGATCATCAGTAACCGCCGGCTTTGTTGCCGTTCCTTCGGCCAAAAATGTGCCGTCAGGAACTTCAACAAATCACCCTGACAGTACGATTGCCCTCCCCAATGTCGAGGTGGACACCAATTCAGTTTCGAGCCCGGCTGCGCGTCAGTAGCAGTATTAGTTAACGGTAACGACCGAAATAATACTGCTTCCAGTTTGAAAGCGCGCTCGTGGCGATCTGCCATAACTCCATAAGAGCACTACATTTGTAGAACAGCGCCCTAAAATTCACAAGCTCCGTAGGATCGGCATATTCAATTTCAAACCGGAAGTTGTATAAGGGGGTAGCGGGCAGCAAATTGGCAGTTCATTTTTTGTCTAATAGTTTGCGAATTATTGATTTGAATGATGACCATTTGCCAATTTGTCAGCCAATTATTTCGATCAATTTGAGTTGCTCGGCGGGCCCATCCGAGGTATATTTTTGCCACTGCCAAGGGAAAGAATTCTCGATCAAAACACCCTTGAAGTGGAGTTCAAAAATTCATACCAGTAAATGGCCTAAACAGCCATGTGCGGCAGCTTGTCTTTGCCACGGCCATTTGGCAAAATTCCAAAAAACACCCGCAGCGCCCTCAAAAATATGAGAAAAATCAAATGCGAGTCGCGTGATTTGGTGATGGCTCCATCATTGTTGGTGACCATGGCATTGGCTGGCGGGGTAGTTTGCCCGGCTTCGGCACAGGATGTTCCTTCAAACAGTCAAACTGTCTATCCGACCAATCAACCCGCTTGGCTGAACTCTGCGCAGCCGCTGACATTATCCTATGGAGCATTTGATCTGCACCCCCGTTTGCGTTCCACTACTATTTATGATGGCAACATTCTGTTTTCACACAATGGCAGACAGCAGGATGTCATCAGTCAAGTTGCACCCGGAATCCAAATCTTGGGAGGGGATCGTCAGACATTGGAAACCGATCTCAAACAGGCGGAATATTGGAACTATGACCTGAACTTGATATCGCTGGCAACGTCGTCCCTGATTGTTCAACCGGCGGAAGGCTGGCCGAACAAATTCTTGTTGCTCGATTATTCCCCTCAATGGCAAGAGTTTGGCAGACATTCTGAGAATAATTCACTCGATCAGTTTGTGACCGCCAATGCCGTCTGGCCCATCGCAAAACTTATTCTTGGTGTTCAGGAAAATTATTCCGACCAGAAGGCGACCATAGTTGAGGCATCGACTCGTAGCGAGATCCGCCAGAATCATACCGAACTGGATGCTGGTTATCGGCTCAATGATAAATTTTCCACTGATACGGCGTTTGTCCGCCAAGATGTTGCTTACCCTGGTAACACCAACTTGCTCGGCTATACTGAATGGAAGGCATCAGTATCCCTCAATCGTCAAGTTGGACCCACGTTGAATGTCAGCTGGGTTACGGCTGGCGGATTGGACGAAATTGCCGCCGGACAAAATCAACAATTCTTACAATCCGGCGCCCGCGCCCGTTACAAATACAGTGAGCTTGTTTCGGTGGACGGTTCCTTGGGGATCGAATATCGCCAGTTTGACACCGGACGGGCTGATAGCTTTACTCCCTATTTTACACTGGGTGCGACATATCAACCTTGGGAACGCACATATTTAAGACTGGGTGTTGCCCGCCAGCAATATGCATCATTAAGCGAGGGGTATTCTTATACTAGCACTGGCGGCTACCTGAACATCCGCCGCGACTTTACCGACCGCTTTTCAATATGGACGGATTTAGGCTGCTACGAGTATGAATACGCTTCCACCGTAAATGTGGCGAGTAATGTGAAGCCCAGTGATTATTATTCTATCCGACTGACAGGCGATTTCAAGGTCTGGAAGCATTTCGATTCGCAACTCTACTATCAGTTTAGCGGCAACGGTATTTTCCAAAACAACACGGTAGTGCAAGACAATCAGGTGGGGCTGCAATTTACCTTGCGGTACTGAAATTTTGTATTACTCGCTTACCATCATTGAAGTTGACTCGCTCTTTGCGGTTCGAATTTGGTTTTTTGGCGTGTATCGCGGTTACCGCCTATTGTATTCCCCACTTATCTTTGGCCACCCATTGTGGAAATCGCAGGGCGCTTGTTGTGACTAATGAAGACTAATTCCTATGGCATTAAAATTCTAGTCTGCGGCACGCGCGGCATTCCTGGAATTGCTGGAGGGGTTGAAACTCACTGCGAGGCGTTATTTCCCATACTGCAAAGCAAAGGTGTAGACGTGACGATTTGTCGCCGGTCGGCTTACATAACGCATGGAAAGAAACTTACCGATTATAAGGGGGTCAAACTAGTTGATTTGTTTTCCCCGAGAAAGAAGAGCTTCGAGGCGATTGTTCACACATTACTGGCCGTCTGGCATGCCCGGTGGCATGGCTATAAAATCGTGCATGTTCACGCCATTGGTCCCGCATTGGCCATACCGTTGGCCCGACTTTTGGGCTTGAAAGTGGTAATGACCCATCACGGCGCGGATTACGAGCGGCAAAAATGGGGCCGTCTGGGCAAGTTTTCCCTGAAAATGGGAGAATGGTGTGCCGTGCGGATGGCTAATGAAGTAATCGTCATTTCCCAACCCATTCGTGATCTGCTAAAGTCAAAACACAGATTTGTTCGCAGTCATCTCATCCCCAACGGAGTCACGATTCAGAGCCCCTCCACGGAGATTGATTATTTACAGCAGCTGGGTTTGAAAAAGCACAATTATGTGATCGCCGTTGGGCGTTTCGTTCCCGAAAAGGGGTATCACGATCTGCTAGAGGCTTGGAAAAGCGTTTCCTCATCGGCTAAGCTGGTTTTGGTGGGAGATGCGGATCACGGGAGTATTTACAGCCGCCAGTTGAAAGGGCGCGCCGCAAAGATGGGGGTTGTGCTAACGGGATATATTACCGGTGAAAACTTACGGCAAATCTACAGTCATGCAGCTCTGTTTGTCATGCCCTCCTATCATGAGGGACTTCCCATTGCCCTCTTGGAAGCCATGTCATATAGCCTTAAAATTGTTGTGAGCGACATTCCGGCCAACTTAGAGGTGGGCCTTCCCCCGGACAACTATTTTCATACCGGTGACACTGCCAATCTGGCTCAAAAAATCACCCGGCAACTGACAGTCCTTCAGCGACCCGATTACCAGAATGTTCTCAAGAAGAATTACAATTGGGAAACCATCGCGGAGCAGACCAGTGTCATTTACCAGAAGCTTACAGACAAAAGTGCAATCGGGAAGGGCGAAGTCTGTTTTGTCGGTAAACACAAGTCTGCGAATATCGATAAATCTGATGTCCTATAGCTGGGCTGTCCGATTTTACCTGATTTTTCACCTGGAAGGGCAAATTTCTTATCATTAAAACAAACTTGAGGTAGTGCTCAAAAATTCAGATTAAGCAAATAGACAAATCTGAACCGGAATGTTGAATGCTTCCGTTCTCACAGAGAAGCGAGTCATGGTAATTTGAATTTTGTGTGCAGGATTATCGTATTAACGCCAATGACCACTACCAAGAGTAGCAATTTGAAAAATATCGAGAAATTCATTGCGTTTGCTATCGTGACTAGGTAAGGTGCGAAAGCTTAATTAGTAAATTAGGTTTTCCATTTTTTCTTAAATCCTACCAAACGATTGAATTTTTCGAAACAAAGGCTATATTTAATAATAATGAAAGAATTCATTCAAAACCTTGAAAACATGCTCGATCTTCCGGCCGGAGAGTTGCAAGCGGACACGCGATTGACGGACATCAATAGTTGGGATTCGATGGCCATTGTGGGATTCCTAGCTTTGGCTGATCGCAAATACGGTAAAGCCGTTTCGCCTGCCGCCATCAAGAATACCAAGACCATCAGCGATTTAGCCGCACTGGTCGGACAATCCTAAAAGCCGGCTGCGATCAATGCTTTGCTGTGCGAATTTGCGATTGCGGGAATCGGTACGCCAGTTGAGAAGGCTGATACATTATGAAAAATCCCATGGACATGACAGGCCGTCGGGTACTGATCACTGGAGCGTCCTCGGGCATTGGGCAAGCTACGGCAATTTTACTCGCCGAACTTGGTTGTCAGGTGGTGCTGGTGGCGCGCAGTGAAGAACGATTGCGAGTAACCCGCGCCTTGATGACCGGAAACGGACATGTGATCAGAGCTTTCGACCTTGCCAATCTAGAGGCGATCGAGTGTTGGCTGAAGGAAGTTGTCGCTTCAACCGGATCATTAGACGGTCTGGTTCATAGTGCTGGCATTCACAGGACATTGCCAATTCGGTTCGAAAAGCCAGCCATGGACGATCCGCTTTGGAGAGTTAACTATTTTGCGGCCGTGGCTTTAGTAGCAGCCTTCCGAAAGCCAACTATTCGCGCAGCAGAATCAAACATTGTGTTGATGTCATCTGTCATGAGTATGGTGGGCCAACCAGGTGTTTCAGCATACTGTGGATCCAAGGGGGCCATTCAATCCTTCAGTCGTGCTGCTGCTTTAGAATTGGCGCGAGAAAAAGTTCGTATCAATTGTGTTGCCCCAGGTTTTGTACACGCGATGGTTAGTTTTGAAAATCAGAATGCGCTCAACGATGAGCAGTTGAAAGCGATTGAAAACTACCATCCCTTGGGCCTGGGTAACGCTCAAGACGTTGCAAACGCCATTGCTTTCCTCCTCGCTGCAACAGGCCGGTGGATAACTGGCACAACTTTGGTAGTAGACGGCGGCTACACTGCTCATTGAATCTGAAATGAAAGCAAGCATCCGGGCAATTGCCACCTATCTTCCTGAAAATGTGCTAACGAATGAGGCCATTGCAGCAGCATTTCCAGACTGGCCGGCGGATAAGATTGAGAAAAAGCTGGGCATTCGTGAGCGACACATTGCAGGGCCTCAGGAGTTCACCTCCGATCTCGCTGTTACTGCGGTCGAGAAGCTATTCACCACTTTCGGCTTGGATCGGTCCAGCGTAGACGCCCTGATCGTGGTCACCCAGACGCCGGATTACTTGCTGCCGACGACTGCTTGCCTGGTGCAACACGCTCTGCGGTTAACCAATAAATTGCTGGCGTTTGATTTAAATCTGGGTTGCTCCGGCTTTGTTTATGGCTTGAGTGTGGCCAAAAGCCTGGTCGAATCCGGAATGAGCCGCCGGTTGCTGCTGATCACCGCTGACACCTATACAAAATTGCTCGACCCGAACGACCAGTCCGTGCGCACACTGTTCGGCGACGGGGCTGCAGCCACGCTAATTGAAGGGGTGGAATCTGAGCGGAATTTTATCGGATCCTTTAATTTCGGCACTGACGGTTCCGGAGCGGCAGATTTAATGGCGAATGGTTCCGGTTTGCGCCCAGCGACAGAGCCTTCATCTGCATGCCTGCGCATGAATGGTGGCGAGGTTTTTGCCTTTACTCTACGCGTGGTGCCGCCCTCGGTGTCAGCGGCACTGACCCAAGCCGGGCTTACCTTGGAGCAGATTGACCTATTTGTCTTCCATCAAGCCAACAGCTATCTGCTGGAGCACCTACGGGAGAAATGCCGTATTCCTCGCGAAAAATTTATCGTCGCCATGGCCCAATGCGGCAACACGGTTTCTTCCAGCATTCCGATGGCGCTGGGTCAATTAATTGCGCAAAACCGGCTCCAACGCGGGGTCAAAGTAATGTTGTCCGGCTTTGGCGTGGGCACCTCGTGGGCAACCTGTATCGTGGAATGGGACTGAATAGAATGTTCGGCTGACACCGCTGGCGGAACACGCGTAATCTAACACCCCATCTCCCCCAAATACATGGATGTTACTTTTCATTCCGAAGTTCCATTGCTCATGCGCAGCCAACTAGAAGCCGTGTTTTTCTTTAACCCAAAACAAGCAAGCTTGACAGGCCAAATCAGTCACGTGATAAAAGAATATGGCGTGCCGGAAATTCGCGAGGCAAATGGCAAGATCACCTTGGCGCTACGTGGAAGTGCGAATACGTAGAAGGTGTTTGGTGTTAATACACAGCGTCCAGAAATTCTGGAAAGTGTGATCATCTATGTCCGGTCTGATTATCCGGAAATGCTCGTGCAACATATGGCACTTGCCCGATTTCAATTGTCGTCGGGAATTGCCAAGTTTGTGACCTGTAATTCAGTTGACTTTCTAGAGTTGATCATGGCGTTCACCAAAATAGACAAGAGCATTGTGTGGCGGAGCATTTGTGGTTTGTTTATTAACATCTGGTCATTCCCATCGTCTGACTTGATGTCAGTCAGAAGTTACTTTTAATGAAACAACTGTTGATTATTGGCGCACGCGGTTTTGGCCGGGAAAACTTTTTTATAGCCCAGCAATGTAAGGGATATGGAAGTGACTTCACAATCAAAGGCTTCTTGGACGACAAGGCTGATGCGCTTGCGGCACTGCCCGGTTATGCGCCGATTATATCTTCGGTGGAGGATTACAATATACAGAAAAATGATGTTTTCACCTGTGCATTGGGGAATGTACAGCAAAAGCAGCATTACATTGAATTGATCAAAGCAAAAGGCGGTGTTTTTTATCAGCTTGTTCACATTTCGGCTACAATTTATCCAACCAGCGTCATCGGCGAAGGTTGTTTCATTTGGCCTCAAGTTATAATCACTGCCGATGTAAAAATTGGTGATTATACGGCTATTCAGAGTAATGCAGTGATTGGCCATGATGTTAAAATTGGTAATTATTGCCATATTGGAGTGGGATCATTTTTAGGTGGATATGCCGAACTGGACGACGGGGTGACTCTTCATCCGGGGGCCAAGGTGGTTCCACGCAAGAAAGTTGGCGCAGGGGCAACGATTGGCATCAACAGCGTGGTGCTTTTCAATGTTAATCCGGGAATAACGGTGTTTGGGATGCCAGCTAGGCCGATTTAGCCCGACTGTGAAATTACATAGTAGGCCAATCTGTCCTTTGTCTGCTCTAAATTTTCCTTATTATGTTATCGATCAAAACAAACGATGTCTCCTTAGCTGTACTCGGCGGATGCCCCGCGTTTTCGGAAGCGCTGCATGTAGGGCGTCCAAATCTTGGCGATCGCGAGGTATTGCTGCGCCGGATGAACGAAATATTTGACCGGCGCTGGTTTACCAACGACGGGCCGCTGGTCAAGGAGTTTGAGAAGCGCATCCAAGAACTCGTAGGGGTAAAGCATTGCGTGGCCATGTGCAATGCCACAATTGCTCTGGAGATTGCCATCCGTGCCCTCGAATTGCGCGGAGAAGTTATTGTGCCGGCCTACACTTTCATAGCCACGGCACACGCCTTGCAATGGCAGGAAATCACACCGGTGTTTGCGGATATGGATCCGGCCACCCATAACATTGATCCTGAAACCATTGAGCGCCTTATAACCCCGCGCACCACAGGTATTATTGGTGTACATGTTTGGGGGCGCCCATGCGATACGGAAGCCATTGAAACGATTGCGGCCAAACACAGAATTAAGGTCTTGTATGATGCCGCGCATGCTTTTGGTTGTTCTCATCGTGGCAAGATGATCGGCAATTTTGGCTCATGCGAAGTATTTAGCTTCCACGCCACGAAATTCATCAACAGTTTTGAAGGTGGTGCGGTAGTTACCAATGATGCTGCTTTGGCGGCCAAGATGCGGCTCATGCGCAATTTTGGTTTTGCTGGATTTGATAGGGTGGTATACCCCGGCACCAATGGCAAGCTAACGGAGATTTGCGCGGCAATGGGGCTGTGCTCATTGGAGGTAATGGAAGAAATTATCGCCACGAATCGGCAAAACTACGAAACCTACCGGCATGGTTTGCAAGGATTGCCGGGCATCGTCCTGAAAACATACAATTCGTGTGAGCAGCGCAATTATCAATATATCGTTGTGGAAGTTGACGAATCAACGTCATCTTTGAATCGGGATGATTTGGTGGCGGTACTACAGGCGGAAAATGTGCTGGCGCGGAAATACTTCTGGCCCGGTTGCCACCACATGGAACCTTACCAATCCGTTAACCCCAATGCGCAATTGCAATTGCCGCAGACGGAAAAAAAGGCGGCCCAAATAATGGTTCTGCCCACTGGCACTGCGATTGGGTCGCACGAGATCAACCTGATTTGCAAAATACTCCAAACGGCTGTTGCTAAAGCGCCAGACATCAGCCTGGCCTTGCGCAAGCTGGTGTGACACGCCGCATTTGAATAGAGGCGTCGTAGTCTAATAACATATGTCCCTACACAAAAAAGCAGTTTTCGCCACGCTCTGGAGCAGTGTGGACACTTTTGCCCGTCAAGGGTTGCAGTTTGCTATCTCATTGATTTTAGCGCGGCTGCTTACCCCGGTGGATTATGGAACCGTTGGGTTGATGGTCATTTTCATTGCTGTTGCGGGTGTCTTTGTTGACTCCGGCTTTTCCACGGCTCTCATTCAACGCAAGGATCCCAGTCTGGTGGATATATCTTCAGTTTTCTATTTTAGCATTGGGATATCAGTGTTGGCCGCCGCTATTCTATGCACCGCCGCGCCGTGGATTGCCAACTTTTATAAAATGCCGGTCTTAAAACCGTTGACTTGGCTGCTGGCGGCTAACCTTGTTCTCGGGTCCTTGGGCGGGATTCAAAGCGTTCTATTGCGGAAATCGCTTGATTTTCGGCGTCAATGCATCATTTCAATTTTGACGGTTTTTGTTTCCGGGGCCGTTGCGATTATTCTTGCCTGGCGACACTATGGAGTCTGGAGTTTGGCGATTCAGAACTTGGTCGGTACAATTGTCGGCACAACATTGTTATGGTTCTACAGTTCCTGGCGTCCGGCTTGGGTGTTTTCAATCGCTTCCATTCGTTCATTATTCAAGTTTGGCGGTTTTTTACTATTATCCGGGTTAATGGACACCATTTTCACCCGCTTGAATACGTTGGTCATTGGCAAATTTTACTCCGCCAAGGATCTTGGTTTTTACTCCCGCGCCGATGGAACCAGCCAGTTGCCCGGCAGTATTATGAGCGGGATTATCGGGCGAGTTGCGTTTCCAATTTTTGCCGCAGCGCAACAGGACAAGACGCTTCTTCAGGCTGGCTTGAGAAAGGCCATCACCTCGGTAATGATGATTAACATCCCGGCAATGATGGGCATTGTTGTGACCGCCCGCCCGCTCGTGGCCGTGCTCTTTGGCGCACAATGGAGTCCTTGTGTGCCGTATCTCCAGATTTTGTGTCTTGGTGGCATTTTATGGCCACTTCACATCCTAAATCTTAACATCCTGCTAGCCCAAGGCCATTCCAACCTATTTTTCCGTCTCGAAATTATCAAGAAAACCTTTGGTATTTTGATCATGGGTATTGCCTGCTTTTTTGGAATAACTGCAATTGCTTGGAGTTCGGTGCTAACCGGCGTCGTTTGCTTCTGGATAAACGCCCATTACAGTGGCCGGTTTCTCGATTATGGCTTCTTGCGCCAAATCATTGATTTATTGCCGTATGCTGGAGTGTCATTGGTGATGGCAGGCTGTGTATGGGCCATTACACTTCTACCATTATCCATTCCAATTCTGATTTTAGCCACCCAAGTTTCGCTTGGGGTAGTTTTATATCTGGCACTCTGCGCAACACTTCGCCTGCGTGCTTTTTTAAATGCTTGGAGTATAGTAAGGGCCGTTTTGGCTCGTCGCCTGGCTCCGACCGTTATCTGATCATTGTAATTGAACACCTCATGAACAATACGAATGCATTGATCGTGGATGGGATTAGCGAGGAAATATGCAACCGGGTAAAAATGCCACAGACCCCACTGGTATCAGTGGGGATGATTAGCTATAACCATGCCGCTTATGTATCCCAAGCTATTGCCGGGATTGTGATGCAAAAATGCAACTTTACATTTGAATTAGTTATTGGCGTGGATCTGTGCGACGACGATACGCTTTCGATCTGCAAGGAGATGCAGGAAAGATATCCGGATATTATACGTGTGTTAACAACCGAAATCCGTCTTGGTATGAATGCCAATTTTAAGCGCACAATTAATTCCACACGAGGCAGATATATAGCCTTTTGTGAAGGTGATGATTATTGGATTGATCCATTAAAACTAGAAAAGCAGGTTAACTTTCTCGAAGCCAACCCGTCTTATGTAATGGTTTGCTCCAAAATCAGGTGTGTAAATGCTAGAAATAATGATATTTTAGATCATTACATGTTATGCAATCAGGAACGAAATGCCAGGTTAACGGAGATCACCTTATTTGATCTTCTAAATGAAAACTCGGTTTTCACTCTCACAACCTGTCTACGCTCAGATAAGCTTAAGAAGATATGTGGCAAATTGCCTAGTTATGGATACGATTATTGGATTTGGTTACAACTAAGTTGCATTGGTCGGATTCACAAAATGGATGATATCACTGCCGTCTACCGTATACATTCGGGGGGCGTCAGCCAGGCAAAGGGGTTTTTCGATATGCGATATCCATTGGCAATTCGCGATGCGCTGTATACTCTGTTTGACCGCAGCAACACATTAGGTGCGTTGAATCGTAAACAAAAAATCATAGTTATTCGAGCCATATACCACTTCATTAGGGCAAAAAAAATCCCATTTAGCGAAAAGCGTTGGCTTATTGTAAAAACCATTAAAAACTTAGGTGGATTTATGGTACCCTTCGTAGCAAGCGAGCCGGCCAAGCGTGAATGCTAAAATCTATTGATTAAGCAAACAAAAATACGGTAACGTAAGTATGGTAGGAGTTGATTTGACAGAAAAATAGAGAAATATTTATCCAAGATTTGTGAAGACATTTCAGTTAAAAGATAACAAATAGCCAAAAAAGTTAGTTTAATTGCTTACTAAAATATAAATAGATGGGACAAATTTTACTATTGGGACAATCAGTTAGCATTTTGTGCATAGCTTTTGCCTGCTTTATAAGTATTGAACTGGCCAGCATCGCATACGTAGCCTATTTGATTTTGGTTCCTTATGAAAAAGTCAATATTTTGGGGCATGACTTTGGTGCCAACGTAATAAGCGCGCTTTTATTATCAGCATTGATTTACAGAAAAAAATTAAGGTCATTGGTTCCTATATATCCATTTCTCGTGCTATTTGCAATTCTAGGCATTGCTGTTGCTTTCTCAGATCGGGATGTGCCGATATCATATCAATTGAATATGCTTAGAGTTGATGCAATGAGCACTATAATTCCACCACTGGTCATATGGAACTGTGCAACGAGTAATCCATTATACCTTAAAAGATTGATCACAACGTCATGTATTTGCATAATAATTGCTGGGCTATATGGCTTTTATCTAGCCAATCTTGGTGGGCGTAACCCGTATATAGAAGCACTGAGCGCTGCCAACGGTTTGAATGAAGATGCCGCTACAACATATGCGAACAAGTTAACAGAATCCCGTTTATCATTCACAAATGCCGCTAAAATACAGGCGACGATGGTTCACCCTATGCGGTGGGCGCTTCTTTTGAGTTTAACCCTAATTGGTGCCTCAATCAACTTGGGTAAAAAAAAATCTACAATAGGGGCTTTGATAATTTTTCTTATCAGCGCAGGTAACCTATTAATTTCAGGAGTGCGCTCCGGGGCGGCGGCTGTTGCCACTGGGTTGGGATATCTATACGGACGCCGTAAGCCAGTTTACTTCTGTCTAGGCGTTGCAGTTATTGCAATCATCGGTTTCGCTGGACTCAAATGGCAGCAATCAGATGCGGTAAATAATGTAGTTAGTCAATCGTCTAACAAACAGGGATCTTCAGTTGAAATGAGATGGATGCAAATCTCGGCAGCATTACAGGAGATCAATTCATGCGCAATAGGCGGCCATGGATACAAGTGGACTGTATATTATATTGATCATTATGGTGCGCATTCTGAAATGTTAGCATTTGAAAGTCTGTTAATAGCAGTTCTGTGCAATTCGGGGATTTTAGGAATAATTGGATGGGTAATGTTTGGATGTAGTACATTATATATTAACAGAAGAAGCATACAAGAACCAAAGAAAGTAGTAGAGCAAGATGCAATTCTTTTTGCGTATTTGTGCTATACCATAATGACTGGAGATTATGATTATATGCCGGTTTTCGCCATTGTTTCCACAATAATGCTAGCCGAACGTAGAACAATTATTGGCCGGTTTCAATCTTGAACTAATTTATTTATGAATGACATAAAGATAATCGCCATGTATCTTCCACAATATCATCCGATCCCGGAGAACGATAAAGCATGGGGTAATGGTTTTACGGAGTGGACAAATGTCGCCAAAGCCACAAAATTGTTTCGTGGACATTATCAACCAAGAATTCCCAAGGATTTGGGTTTTTATGACCTTAGACTTGAAGAAACACGTGAAGCACAGGCAGAAATGGCTAGGCAGGCCGGGATTGATGGTTTTATGTACTGGCATTATTGGTTTGGAGGCGGACGTGTCGTATTGGAGAGGCCAATTAGAGAGATCATTGCTTCTGGAAAGCCTGATTACCCAATTTGTTTAGGCTGGGGCAATCATTCTTGGACTACGCGTTCTTGGAATGGTCAAAACCAACTGCAAAGGGACACGGTTATTGTAGAACAGACCTATCCGGGGGAGCAAGATTGGATAAACCATTTTAAATATTTGGAAGATATATTTCGTGACAATCGATATATTAAAGTGAAAGGGAACTTGCTTTTTGTTATTTATGATCCCTTAGGCCTTCCAAATGTAGAAGATTATATGCAATGCTGGCGTGAATTGGCGCATCGGAATGGGCTTGGTGGGTTTCACTTCGTAGCGTTAGTCAGTGGAGGTCAGGACAAATGCAAACAAATATATGGATTAAAATTTGACGCGTTTATTAACAGTAACATGTGGAAAGCGGAAATGCGATTAAAGGGCAAGGTGCGGAAACTAGTTGAAAATAAATTGCGAAATATCTTTCCATATTTTGCTTTAGACATATATAACTACGAAGATATTACTAGAAATTTTTGGGATGAAGACGATCTGCGAGAAAATGTATATTTGTCGGTTATTCCACAATGGGATAGGTCTCCAAGATCAGGCAGAAGGGCTGTTATATATAAAAATTCATCGCCTGATAAATTTTATAAGCATCTGAAAGAAGCAGTTGTCATACAGAAACAAAAAAAATGCACAGAAAAGATCATATTTTTGCGTTCATGGAATGAATGGGGCGAAGGAAATTATGTAGAACCGGATCTGAAGTACGGATCGCAATACCTTGAAGTTATCAGGAAATGTCTGCGGGAGATTCACTAAATATTAAAGACGGATGGCAAACGCAATGAGGGACGAAACACGTGCCGGCGTCATGCAAGGATAACGCGATGCGTCACCAGCTAACTACTCAATGTTAAAAAAATGCAAAAAATATATCCCTCAAATTAATTGATAGCCTAGTCAGCAATTGGGCCGTTACGCCGGGCCGGTTGAGATAAGTTCTTTGAAAAAAATCAATTCAGCCTGTCCTTTGCCCTCAAGCATTAATGATCACATAGGTATGCATGTCAATGGAAACCATAAAACCAGTTTAAAAATCATTCATGTCGTAAATTGCCTCCGCGGCGGCGGCGCACAAACCGTTGTTGAATCTATTGCCATCGAGCAACGACGACAAAAACACGTTGTTTGGGTAATATCTCTCGGGCCCAGCGATAGTTTGGTTGAAATAAACAGAATAGCTCGGCTTGTCAAAAATGGCGTAAACTGTTCTGTGATTGGCAGACCCTACGGGGCTAAGTATGGATCAATTAATGCCATTATAAGACTTGCTTTACACTTCCGTCGTATTGCTCCTGATATAATTAACTCCCATTTAGAACTCTCGCATCTCCTTGTTAGCATAGCAAGACGTATGGCTTGTTTACCATTGACCCATGTCGTCACTATTCATAATAGCCCGGAAATATGGTCTTGGCTGAACTTGAAATTGCTGCATAACGTCCATAGGGTGTCCTGTGCAATTGAGGCGGAATTAGTTGGTCCCAGCACGTCTTGACTGGTCAGGGTGATTGAAAACGGCATAAGTATTACACCAGTCCCAAAGTATGATTATCAGAAGTTATCTAAGGCCCTAAGAATTCCAAAAGATACTTTCATTATTTTAAGCGTTGGTTCTGTGCGGTTGCAAAAGAACCATTCTACTGCTGTGAAGGCAATTTCAGTACTGAGAAAACAAACAGGCCGTCAGATACATTATCTTATCTGCGGTGGGACTAACGAGTGCGACGGTTTTGAGGCAGCGCATAGAACTGTTACTGATGTGGGTGGCGAGGAATGGGTTCATTTCCTCGGAGACCAATCGGATGTAACACAGTTTTATTATATTGCCGATTGTTATTTAAGTTGTTCTTTATTTGAGGGTATGCCGATGGCTGTCTTGGAGGCTCTCTTTTCAGGGCTGCCATGTATCCTCTCGCCAATACCTGTTCATCATAGACTCGCAACATTTACGGATGTTTGTATGGTTGCAAATACTGAAGACTACGACAGTTATGTTGAACCACTAATAAAATGCATTAGTGGAAGTTGCAACCGAAAAATGTTAATGGAACAACGCAAGCAAGATCTAGAGCGGTTTCGTATTGATGTGGCTGCAACTGCTTATTCAGCCTTCTACAAAGACTGTTTGGCAGCCGATCTGAAAGGGAATAGTAATTTAGTAGGGAGCACCACGTAATGACGTATCAGCAAATAGTGCAAATGTATGAAAATATGCCATGTAATAAATTGTCTCAAAGGAGGCGGCGCACAGAATTTAGTTGCAGATTTAACAATTGCCATGACCAAGAACGGACACGCAGTATCCCTAATTGTGTTAGATGATGCTGCTGGGCTTGAATACAGTAATCTATTGCGGAGACGATTGGAAACCAATGGCGTAAATGTAATTTTACTAAATAGAAAGGCAGGCAGCAAATTCTCGTTAGTATCAACCTTTATTTCATTATATAAACTGTTAAATATACATCAGTATGACATAATTAACAGCCATTTGGAATTGTCCCACTTATTGGTAGGGATGGCTGCAATTGCAGTTAAATCAAGTAATACGCATTGCATAACTGTTCATAATGCTCCTGAGCATTGGAATTTTATCAGCAGGATTGTAAATAAGAAGAAAGCTGTCGTTTTCTGCTCTATTATGGCGGAGAAACTTAATAATAAGTATACGGATAAATACTTAACTATACCTAATGGAATTGATGCCAGTCGCATTCAGGCGGTGAATCCTACGGGCAATGATGCCGTTTTTTTAAATAAAAAAATAACAAGGATATTATTGGTCGGATCGTTAAGGCCTCAAAAAAATTACAGATTGCTGGTAGAAATTGCGAAGCTATGCGAAGAGATGCCCGTTGAATTTGTGGTTTGTGGTGGATCTTATGGCCACGGTTATGAGTCACCGCTTATATTTAATAATTCTAAGAACATTAATTATTTAGGTCTACGAAGTGATGTTGCGAGTATTATGAATGAGTGCCACATATTTATGAGTTGCTCCTTATTCGAAGGTCTGCCAATTGCAGTAATCGAAGCTCTATTCGCGGGATTAATATGTGTATTGTCACCCATTGAGCAACATATGCAATTTTCTTGCGATATTGATGATTGCTTCTTCCCGAGAAAAATTGACAAAGAGGAGTATAAGGTGATTATCACGAATATAATTACAAATATTTGCGGAAGAAATAAAAAATCCATTTATGAAAAAAGAAAAGAGCAAATTTTAAAGTATTCAATCACAGAAACAGCAAATCGGTACATACAGTTCTACAAGTTAATCACAAAAATATAAAGATATGTCTGTGGATCGTCCTACAGTCCGGTATGTAACCAATAACTCGCTCTGCCTTGGTTGTGGGGTGTGCGAAGATTCCTGTCCATGGAATGCGATTAGTTTTGTGGAATACCGCGCCTGCAAGGAGCCACGCATTGACGATTTGCAATGTCGGAATGACAAAGGCTGCAATTTATGTTTTCGGGTGTGTCCTGGACATGGAATTGATCTTGGGGCACGTTCAGATATGCTATATCAGAATGGAACTCGAAAAGACCCATATATCGGTTTGTACACGGAATGTTTATACGGGTGGAGCACCGACCATGATATTCGTTATCATAGCTCAGCCGGTGGGGTATCAACCCAATTCTTGATATATCTGCTGGAACAGAAGATTGTAGATGGTGTTGTGGTCACCCGGTTTCAATCCGGTAACCCGCTCAGGCCGGAAACATTTATAGCCACCAATCGTCAAGAGGTACTGTCTGCGCGGAGTTCAAAGTATTGCCCGGTCTCCATGAATGGTATCATTCGTAAAATTAAGGCGTTCAACGGCAAGGTAATCGTGGTTGGTCTCCCGTGTCACATCCAAGGTTTTCGAAAAAGCGCCACAATGAACCGGGTGATTCGGGAAAAAATTACAGGCTATTTCGCGATCTATTGCAGTTCCAATCGAAATTATCGGGCAATGGATGCGCTCCTGAAAAGACATAAAATCATCCGTAAAGAGGTGCAGTCATTTATATTCCGGGATAATGGCTGCCTTGGGTCATTAGAAATTCGCACCAAACAAAAATCGGTATCGGAACCTTATATAAGCTATTTTCCAAAACTGCGGTCATTTTACAAGCCGAAACGGTGCTTAACCTGCTTTGACCATTACGGCATGCTTGCAGATGTCTCCTTTGGAGACGTGCATCTTCACCCGTATTTTAATGAGATTGGGGTGAACTCCATTGTGGTTCGCAATGAGTTATATTCTTTTTTGCTGAAAAGGGCCGTCGCTGATGGCTATTTGGACCTCAAAACCATGCCGGCAGAGGATGTCAATAGGTCTCAGGCCATGATGTTCAAGAATCGTAATATCTCGGTTCCCTTTTATTTGCGATGGGAGGCTATGCTCGGACGTAAAGTTCCCCATTATGACATTCCGCTTGGACCGGTTCAATGGCGCAAAGGAATAAAAATTTGGCTAAGCAATACCATACAGGCTGCGATTGGGCGCATTGTTTAGCAATGCAAACATTAATAGTAGGAATTTAACAAAATGAAAAAAATCGGCAGCGTAATTATAATGCACGATGGGCAGAATAACTATGGAACATCATTGCAAGGTTTTGCCAACGTTAAGGTGTTTGAACTCTTTGGTTGGCAGTTTGAAATAATCCGCTACAGAAGAGAGCGTTCCATCTGCTTCACGATTAAGACATTGATACCATACGCAATGAGTGGAGGTGTTCAATTGTATTTATGGAACAGAAAAAACGTGATAGATAAGCAAAAATATCCCCAATATGGTCGTCAAGTAGCGGCTAGGACTGCGGTCGTAGATGTGTTCAAGCAAAAGTACTTTGAGCCGATAACCCGGTATTATCACGGCTGGAAAGACTTGTGTGAGGGTTCCAAAAATTACGGTGTTTGCATGGTCGGAAGCGATCAAGTGTGGGGGCCGTTAAGTCTATATTCCGGGTTTTACAATCTGCGCTTTGTGGATGAACGTGTTGCCAAATTTTCCTATGCGTCTAGTTTTGGGGTTGCCCATATTTTACCATGGCAGAAGCGGGGGGTTGCTAGTTTCTTAAACCGGCTGGACAGGATTGGGGTAAGGGAATTGCAAGGAAAACAAATCGTCGAAACATTGTCATGCAAAACCGCAACAGTTGTGTTGGATCCGACTTTCTTGTTGACCGAACAGCAGTGGAACTCATATCTGGATAATTCCAGACACAACATGCGTGAGCCTTACATATTGTGCTATGTACTGGGTAAGAGAAAGGTGATCCGGGAAGAAATACAAAAACTAAGAGCAACAACCGGGCTGAAGGTTGTATTCATGCGCCATATTGATGAATACATTGAAATGGACGAGGAAATGGGTGACTTCGCGCCGTATGATATAGATCCGTTGGATTTTGTAAAACTCGTGAGGGATGCAGCTTTTGTCGTGACAGATTCTTTACATGGCTCTGTGTTTTCGATTATCTTTAAGAAAAAATTTGTTGCGTTTTATCGCCATGAGCCGGGGAATAAAAAGTCAACAAACTCTCGAATAGACAATCTTCTTGCCATGTTTGGCTTGAAAGAGCGTATCTTTCGAAGCAATTTGTCCACTGAAATGCTCGCAGATATTGATTACGAATCTGTGACACCAATACTCGAAAGATTAAGGCAAGAATCAATCGTCTTTCTTAAGGGGTGCGTCGGTCTGCGTAAGGAGTAGCGAGTAGCTGCAAAAGTTTGAGGTGGTACATGAGGGTGAGGGCAACAATTGCGCCGCTGCTTAGCACACCATAATTTTTTGACTCTTGCAAATTTTTAGTTAACAATTTCACTTCTCCGATACCATTCCAAACTGGGCGCACCTTGACACAGTGATTAGGATTGGGGTGTAAACGGTTCCTCATCCGACCAAGCACAACCAACAACCTTGGGAGGAGACATGAAAGAGCAGCACAGCGAATTGTCGTTGAAAGAACTGGAGGCGGAAGTATTGGCCGAAGGCCGGGAATGGACGCGCCAGCGTTTGCAGCAACGGCTGCAAGCCCAAGCCGAACAGGCGGGCGCGGTTTCCCCCCCTCCGGCTAGCGCAGCAACGTCCCCTGACCCTGCGGACGGTCGTGGGCAAAATCACCCTGTCCGTCACCTGCGGGCGCGACCGGGAAAGCGGTAAATGGCGCTGTCCGGCGCGAGAGCGCTGGGGTTTGGGGCCGCATGCGAAGATGACGCCGGAGTTGGAAGACCGGGTGTGTCTGACGGCCACCTTGACGGGTTCTTATGCGGCGGCGGCACAACTAACGGCCAAATGGGGCGGCGTGGTGGATGCCGAGACCATTCGCCTTCACGTGCGGCGGGTGGGGCAGCGGGCCGAGGCGCAGGTGCAAACCCGTTTGGCCGGGAAGGGTTGGGAGCAGCCAGTCGTCCCGGTGCCGGGAACCAGGCCGACCCCGTTTTCCCTAGTCATCATGATGGACGGGTGTCTGGCCCGCCAGCGGGGCACGGATTGGGGCGAACCGGCCGGCCGGCCCGGCTTGGAGCGGGTGGCGTGGCGCGAAATCAAGGGGGCGGTGATTTACCGGTTGGAGCAGGCCGGGCAGACGGCCGGGGGCCGCGGGGTGATTGCACAGAAGCAAGTGGTGGCCTGGCAGGGGGATCCGCAGGAATTTGGCCGGCGGGTGCAAACGGAAGCGCGGCGGCGCGGCCTGGCCAGTGCGCGGGAGGTTTTTGTGGTGGCCGACGGTGGTGTCTGGATTTGGCATATCCAGCAAGACCGGTTGGGCCAGGCCAGGGGACTGCTGGATTTTTATCATGCCAGCGAGCATTTATGGGCGGTGGCGCGCAGTCTGCATCCGGCGGATGAAACGGCGGCCCGGGCGTGGGTGGAACCGCTGTTAAGCCAGTTGAAACACGGGCAGGAAGCGGGGGTGTTGCAAACCCTCGATAACTTGCCTGCCTGGTGCGTCGCGCAGAACCGGGTGCCGCCGCCGGAAGTGGCGCGCGAACGCGCCTATTTTCAAAATCATCGGGAGCATCTCCACTATGAAGCCATGGCCGCCTTGGGTTGTCCCAATGGCAGCGGAGCGATGGAATCGTTTTGCGCCCAGTTGCAGGGCCGGTTCAAACGGTGCGGCCAATTTTGGAGCCAACCCGGCTTGGCGGACCTATTGGCGTTGGAGGTGGCACGCCGCAATTTTGATTGGGACGCGCTTTGGTCTCAAAATTAACACTGTGTCAAGGTGCGCCCTTCCAAACTGGGTGCATCTGGCCACTGTCATTGCTCCCTCTCCCCGCCCAAGCGGGGAGATGGCCAGGGTGAGGGGATTTGAGCCGGTAAAATCGTTGGCATCTTCACCTTGGCCATCCCAACCTCGGGGCAGGCGAGGGGGGGGGGAAATAAGGACAGTTTCCAGATGCGCCCTTCCAAACTGGGTTCAATAAATACCACTTGCAAAAGTGCAAAATAAGGTATATAAATGACAATATATGGCTGGCCAAGTTGAGCTATATATAAATTAACAGGTAAAAATTCGTAACCACATGAACAATAACGAACCCCAAATGCCAACGGATGTTTCGATCATTACTACTTACCGTTGCCAGATGCGTTGCCAGATGTGCAATATCTGGCAGTATCCCACGGACGTGAAGAAAGAAATCACTCCCCAGGAACTGGAAATGCTCCCAAATTTTAAGTTCGTGAATATTACTGGTGGCGAGCCGTTTCAACGTGATGACCTTGAGGAAATTGTTGAGGTAATGTACAAAAAGTCGCCTCGAATTGTCATTTCAACTTCAGGGTGGCACGAGGAGCGGATTCTGCAAATGGCCCAAAAGTATCCGAATATCGGCATTCGCGTTAGTATCGAGGGTCTCGAAGCTACCAATGACCGACTGCGCGGGCGCAAGGGTGGATTTCAGCGCGGCTATAACGTGCTTAAGACCCTCAAACAGATGGGGGTGAAAGACATCGGGTTTGGCATGACGCTGTCTAAGCTGAACCATGGCGATCTGATGGAGCTATACGGTCTTTCCAAGGAACTGGGTCTCGAGTTTGCCACGGCGGCCTTTCACAATTCCTATTATTTTCACAAAGAAGATAACCTAATTAATGAAAAAAAAGCGGTAATCGCCGACATCGAAAAGCTGATCAACGCCTTGCTCAAGGAAAACAATCCCAAGAGCTGGTTTCGAGCTTTCTTCAATCTCGGCCTAATTAACTTTATCAACGGGGGCCGTCGCATGTTGCCCTGCGAGGCGGGTAGCGCCAACTTTTTTATCGAGCCATATGGCGAAGTTTACCCCTGTAACGGCTTGGAAAGTGCCATCTGGAAACAAAGTATGGGCAATATTCGGGATGTTAAATCTTTCGAAGAACTCTGGTCGAGTCCTCGGGCGCAAGAGGTTCGCTCCCGTGTGCGCAGTTGCCCGAAAAACTGTTGGATGGTCGGCACGGCGGCGCCGGTCATGAAGAAATACGTGCGCAACCCGGCTGCTTGGGTGATCAAAAACAAGATTAAGAGCTTGCTCGGCAAACCGGTCTGCGTCCAGAATATACCGTGGTATGACGTCGGGCAGGATCCGCACCAAGGCGATCTCAATATAAACCGGATCAAGCCTTTCGACGACGGCACCGGCGTGAAGCCCGATCCCTCACTGCCACTCGTTCATGTTTGAACCCTTGCACTGGTTGCGGCTCTGTTGGTTGGCGTTTTGCAGACTAACCATGTAGTCAATTGCAAACCTTCAATTGATTTACGGCCGCGTTTAGTGGGTACTGGTGAATTAGTAATAATTTCGGTAGAACGTTTCACAAAATCGTCAGTTTGCAAGGTGGTAAAAGCCGATTCCATGGGAATTTTTACTTTCATGGTGTGATTTGATAGCTACACCATGACCGTCCTACGACATTGCCAATTGTGTTACCTAGTTGCCTTGAGCCTGCTCGCTACCCTCCCGATTCCCGCGTGTTTTGCCGGGCTGGCGGTTGCCACTTATTATGTGAGCAGTTTCGGCGGGAACGATCAAGCTGATGGTTTTTCTCCGCAAACAGCGTGGCGCACATTGGCGCGCGTCAATGCCGCCGCCGTCCAGCCGGGAGACAAAATTCTGTTCCAGTGTGACAATATCTGGCGGGGCCAACTTTTTGCAAAAAGCGGAGCGGCGGGCCGGTCAGTGACTTATGGCGCTTATGGTAGTGGGGCTAAACCCATCCTTCAAGGATCGGTAGCCAAAGATGCACCAGACGCTTGGGTGAAGGCTGGAAATAATTTATGGAAAACCCTTTCGCCGATGGTTGCAAACCAGGCCTTTAAGGCAGAAAATATCCGCCCAGCGGTGGAACCGAGCACCGACCACTCACTGAGTGTAGATGTCGGTAACATCATTTTTGACCAAGGTGCGGTATGTGGTATCAAGAAGTGGCACCGGGAAGAACTGCGCCATAACGGCGACTTCTGGTATGACCCAGCAAATCAACAGGTTTGGCTCTATTCCGACCTGCCTCTAGGAACACAACATCACAGCATTGAGCTGGCGCTAAAAAAAAATATCATCGAGGAGGGGGGCTGCCAATATGTGACTTACGATGAGTTGCAACTGCGATATGGAGCGGCCCACGGTATCGGTGGTGGGAATACCAGTCACATCACGGTGCGCCGGTGTGATGTTTCATTCATTGGCGGTGGGCATCAGTTCACTCGGCCGGACGGCCAGCCGGTGCGCTATGGCAATGGCATCGAGTTCTGGGGGGCTGCGCACCACAACTTGGTGGAATACTGCCGGCTGTGGGAGATTTATGACGCTGCCCTGACCAATCAAGGCAGGGGGTCCGACTCCGAAGAGGTGGACATCGCCTATCGCAACAACGTAATTTGGAATGCCGAATACTCCTTTGAATATTGGAATGGGCCAGCCCGGGCACGAACGGAGAACATTTTTTTCGAGCACAACACCTGTGTGGATGCGGGTTATGGCTGGTCCCACAACCAACGCCCCGACAGAAACGGCCACCACCTGATGTTTTATCACAACGCCGCCGCCACCTGCGGCGTGGTGGTTCGCAATAACATCTTTTGCAACACCACGGAAAGCGGGTTGCGCATGGAAAACGATTGGTGCACCGGCTTGAAACTGGATCATAACCTCTGGTTTCAGCAGAGCGGCCCGATCTTCACTTTCCTGCACCAGAATTTTACTGCGGAGCAGGTGGATGCCTATCGCGCCGCCAGCGGATTGGATATTCACTCCGTCATTGCCAAGCCAGAATTTTGCAACGCTGCCCAACGCGACTATCGGCTGGCATCCGGTAGCCCCGGACTAAATTGGACAGTGGATGGCCGGCCGTGCGGTGCCATCGCCCATAGGGACGAAACACAGATTAACTGCCAGTGAAATTTCTTATCCCATTTATAACCAACTGAAAGTGCCCAGCAGTTGAATCTGATTAGCTGGTTTCTTAGTTTTATTTATTGTAGTTCGCGATTTTAGAGTTCTGGCGTTCTTTTCGAGTCAATTCGTGAGATTCGTGTCCAGTTTCAAATTTTTCTTGTTGCCTTTGTTTCTTGGTTTATGAAGATTCTCCTCGCAATTAAATACTTTTACCCGCGTGGTGGCGACTGCATTCACACTATGCAACTGAAGCAGCTCTTGGAGGAACAGGGCCATGAAGTCGCCATATTCAGTATGGCGTTTCCGGAAAATGTTCCGTCAGAATGGTCGCGCTATTGGCCAAGTGAGGTTAAATTTAGCGTCGGTTCGCCGTTGCGATTACTAGCCTCTATGGCCCGCCCTTTCGGGGTTCCTGAGGTGAAGCGCAAGTGGAACCGGCTGCTCGATGACTTCCGCCCGGCAATCGTCCATCTGCACAACATCCATTCCCAGCTTTCGCCGGTCATTGCGGTTGAGGCTTCCCGACGAAAGATTCCGGTCTTTTGGACGCTGCACGATTATAAGCTGGCGTGTCCGGCTTATACCTTCCGCGACAGTCAGGGTTCTGTGTGTGAAGAATGCGTTGATTCGCCCCGCTCCGTTATCCGCAAACGGTGCATCAAGGGCAGCTTCCCGGCAAGCCTTCTGGGCTATCTTGAGGGCCGCCGCTGGCCGCTGAACACAATTTGCAAGACAGTGACCTCCTTCATTGCGCCTTCTCAGTTCATGAAGTGCAAAATGGAGCAAGCTGGAGTCCCGTCTGGAAAAGTCACCCATCTCTACAATTTTGTTGATGACGGGAAATTCCCCGCTTCGGTTGTGGGTGCTGATGCCCGCCGATCGGAAACGGTCTATGTGGGGCGGCTCTCACCTGAAAAGGGATGCTCGACCCTTTGCGAGGCATTCGCAAAAACTGCTAAAGCCAGCCTGTGTATCATTGGCGACGGCCCGCTGCGCGGCGAACTCGAAGCTCGTTACGCCTCCGACCGCATCCGCTTCACGGGGCACCTACCTTGGGGGCGGATCAAGGAAATCCTGGGTACGTCTGCCTTTCTCGTAATCCCGTCTGAGTGGTATGAAAACAACCCGTTGACAATGATCGAGTCGTTTGCTTTGGGAACTCCAGTTCTCGGCGCGGCGATTGGCGGAATTCCGGAACTCATTCAGGACGGTAAAAACGGTATGAGTTTTCAGTCTGGAGACGTGGACAGTCTTTGTGCCGGCATTCTGGCGATGCAGTCCAAGCGCGACTGGGATCATGCCAAGATATCGCGAAATGCCGCCACAAAATTCTCTGCCACCCATTTCTATCACGAACTTATGCGGCTCTACTCCGCAGCCTAATGGCTGTGTCAAAAGATAGATAAGCCAATGGGGTTGTGCCTTGGTGGTTTAACGTCTGTGTTTTAATAAGGTCACAGTTTCAAATTACAACTTTTGTTTTCAGATGAAATGTTGCGTCATTCTTGGCGGTAGCGGTTATATCGGGTATCGGTGGGGGCTTCGGTTGCTGGCCACCGGCCGCTGCCAAAAAATTGTTTTGGCGGATATAAAAAAGCCGCCCGTGGAGTTGTTGCCCAAGGGGATGGAGTTTCACCCTTGCGATGTCCGGCAGCCGCTGTTGCTGCAGTTAGGTACACTCCAACCGGAATGGCTGTTTCATTTCGCCGCCGTGCATCGGGAGCCAGGCCATGAGCGCCCGGAATATTTTGACACCAATCTGCCGGGGTCTCGTCACGTGTGCGCGTATGCCGAGGAGGTTCACTGTCAAAATATTTTATTCACCAGCAGCATTGCGGTCTATGGCCCAACTATCGGGGCCATGTCGGAAACTTCCCCGCTCTATCCCACCACCGCTTACGGCATCAGTAAGCTCTGTGCAGAACTCATTCATGAAGGCTGGCGGAAGGCGGATGCGGCCCGACGGTTGGTGGTCTGCCGGCCCGGGGTAGTCTATGGCCCCGGTGATCCCGGCAACATTTTGCGAATGATCCGGGCGGTGAAAAAAGGTTTTTTTGTTTATCCTGGTAGCAAAACGCTACGTAAAAGTTATGCCTACATTGAAGGGTTGCTCGACAGCTTTGAGTTTGCCATGAACCGGACGGAACGCCAATTGACCTATAATTACGTGGAGCGGGAAACCGAACCCTTGGGGCAGTTGGTGCAGACGGTGCAGGCGCATCTTGGCAAAAAAGTTCCCACCTTTACCGCCCCGTTGCCGTTGCTGCAATTGGCGGCCAATGCAGTGCAAGTGTTGACTGCCGGCCGCAGCCCGATCCATCCCGCCCGCGTGCGGAAAGTTGCCACCCCCACGCATATCGTCCCCCAACAACTGATGGATCTCGGATTCCAGTTCCGTTATGATTTCCGCACTTCCTTAACCGACTGGACCGCCAAGACCCCCGCCGACTTTCAGTGAACATTTTTTACCGCGAATGAACATGGTCTTATTAACAACAAAGAAACGATGGCACCAAGGCTGAAGTGGAGGTTGTTGGCAAAGAGACCGTCGTTTTGCTGGCGAGGTTCGCGGTTAACTGGTTTGGCAGCGCTTACGTGGTGGTTTCCAAGTTTTAGGTTTACTTTATTTCTTACTTGTTTAGAGTTTTTTAATTTATGAAAGGTATTATTCTCGCTGGCGGCGCTGGTTCCCGCCTGTATCCGCTGACACTCGTTGCCAGCAAACAGCTCCAACCGGTTTATGACAAACCGATGGTATATTACCCGCTCACGACACTGATTGAGGGCGGCATCCGTGAATTATGCCTGATTTCCACCCCGCAAGATCTGCCTCGTTTCCAGCAACTGCTTGGAGATGGCTCTCGGTTTGGCGCAACGATTGATTATCGCGAGCAAGCTAGTCCGGCGGGGATTGCCCAGGCCTTTCTCATCGCCGACAGTTTTATTGGTGCCGATTCCGTGACGCTGATTCTGGGCGACAATATTTTCTACGGCGGCGACACCTTTCAGCGCGCATTTTCCGATTTCAAGACTGGCGCGACAGTTTTTGGTTACCATGTTCAAGATCCTGAACGATATGGGGTGGTGGAGTTTGACCAATGTGGCAAGGCGGTTTCCATCGAGGAAAAACCCGGGCAGCCCAAGAGCAATTACGCCGTGCCCGGACTCTATATCTATGACAACGAAGTCGTGACCATTGCCAAAAACTTGCAACCATCGGCGCGCGGTGAACTGGAAATCACAGCGGTGAACATGGAGTACCTGCGGCGTGGCATGTTGCGGGTGCATCGGTTGCCGCGCGGCTTCGCGTGGTTGGATGCCGGCACCAGCAGCAGTCTGCATGAGGCTAGCGCCTATGTGCAAACGATAGAAAAACGCGCCGGTATTAAGATCGGTTGTCCCGAGGAGGCGGCCTTTCGGCAGGGCTTTGTTGCGCTGGCCCAGCTTGAGGCGATCATCGGGAAAATGCCAAACTGTGAATACCGCGCCTACCTTGAAAACGAAGTCGTGGCTGAGGCGAAGAGGCTTTTAGCTGACCGTAAGTGAATCTGAATGAATACCGGTTTTATCTTCATTCGACTGTGCTCGTCTGTGGTTGACATTTTATGATCCTACTTCTCGGAGCCACTGGCTACATCGGCGAGGCGTTTGCCGCCGAATTAAAACGCCGCCATGAAAATTTTCTGACGTTGTCCCGGCGGCAGGTGGATTACTCGCGCTTTGATTTCCTCCTAAAATTCCTGCGTGAGCAGAGGCCGGCGTTTGTCATCAATTCTGCTGGCTACACTGGCAAGCCGAATGTAGATGCGTGTGAGTTGGATAAAGCCGGAACGTTACTTGGCAATGTTCTGTTGCCGCAGACGATCGCTCACGCCTGCGCGGAAGCGGGTGTGCCGTGGGGGCACGTTTCCAGCGGGTGCATATTCGCCGGCGCAAAAATTGCCATCGGCGGAACAGTTCGCACGGAAAAAGACATGAACAAGCCGGAATGGCGCGCATACGTGGAGCAGAAATCGCCGTCTGTGCTGGGTTTTAACGAGAACGACACGCCGAATTTTTCCTTTCGCGCCCAGCCATGCAGTTTTTACAGCGGCACCAAGGCGTTGGGTGAGGAGGCGATGGCGGGCATCGGCCAAAGCTACGTCTGGCGCCTGCGCATTCCGTTCGACGAGGTTGACAATAAACGGAATTATCTGAGCAAGGTGCAGCGTTACGCCAAGGTGTATGACAATGTGAACTCCATTTCGCACCGCGCGGATTTTGTGAAGGCCTGCCTGGATACTTGGCTGCTGCGGGCGCCATTTGGAATCTACAACGTCACGAATCCTGGTTTTGTGACCACGCGACACGTCGTGGAGCAGATTGAGAAATTCTTGAAACCGGCTCGGAATTTTGAGTTTTGGCTCAATGACGGGGAGTTCTATCAGGTTGCGGCCAAAACACCGCGCTCCAACTGCGTGATGGATGTTTCCAAGTTGCTTTCCGTCGGCGTGAAAATTCGCGGCGTCGAAGAGGCGCTGGAAGATTCCCTGAAAAATTGGAAGCCGGAATAAATGAACAACATGACATTGTCACTATGAATCTACTTATCACCGGCGGAGCGGGCTTTATCGGCTCCAATCTCATCCATCACATCATTGATGACAATCGGGTGGCCAAACTCGTCAATCTCGATTGCCTGACCTATGCTGGACGTTTGGAAAACCTGACTGCCGTTAGTGGCCACCCGAAGTATGTCTTTGAAAAGGTGGATCTGCGTGACAAGGCGGCCACGCTCTCGGTCGTTGAGCGGCACGCCATCACCCACGTCATGCATCTTGCGGCCGAATCGCATGTGGATCGGTCCATCACCGGGCCGGGTGATTTTATTACCACGAACATTCTCGGGACATTCAATTTGCTGGAAGCTTGCCGGGCCTGCTGGCTGAATCTATCACCCACTAGCCTTCAGCTATCATCGAATTTTCGCTTCCACCACGTCTCGACCGATGAAGTCTATGGTTCGCTCGGTGCCACCGGCTTTTTCACCGAAACCACGCCTTATGCGCCTAACTCGCCATATTCCTCCAGCAAGGCATCCAGCGACATGCTCGTGCGTGCCTATCATCACACCTATGGCCTGCCGACGGTCATCACGAACTGCTCGAACAACTACGGTCCGCTTCAGTTCCCCGAGAAATTGATTCCCGTTGTCATCCAAAGCGTGCTGGCACGCAAAGCCATTCCGGTATACGGCGATGGCCTGAATGTTCGCGACTGGCTATACGTTCGCGATCACGCGGAGGCGCTGTGGACCGTGTTGGGCAAGGGCAGGCTCGGCGAGACTTACAACATCGGTGGCCACAATGAATGGGCCAACCTCCATATCGTCCAGCTCATCTGTGACACCATTGACGAATTTGCTCCGCACCTTGGCGGCAATTCCCGCTCACTTATCACGTATGTTAAGGATCGCTTGGGCCATGACCGTCGTTACGCGATTGACGCCTCGAAAATTCAGCAGGAACTCGGCTGGTCGCCTGCATACAAGTTCGAGCAGGGCATCCGCGAGACGATCCGCTGGTATCTTGATAATCAAGAATGGGTGCACTCGGTCTTGAAAAAATGACCTGGTGTTGTGTGTTCGTTAAATAGGTGGATATAACAAGGTATTGTAGGTATTGTAGGTATTGTAGGTATTGTTGGCGGCATGGCAAGACCTGTGCGCGGATTGGAACTTGAGGTTGAACAACGGAACGAACTGGAGGCGTTGGTGCGGGCGGCTACGACGCCGCAGCGCAGTGTGCAGCGTGCGCGCATAGTCTTGGCTTGCGCGGAAGGTCTTTCCCAGGCGGAGGTGGCTACGCGCGTGGGCGTCCGGCGCCGGATCGTCACCAAGTGGTGCGGGCGCTTCCGCCAGTTTGGACTGGCCGGCTTGGCGGATGCTGCCGGGCGTGGGCGCAAGCCTTCCCTTGCCGCCGCTGGCGGGCGCTCATCCTGACCCAAGCCACCCGCCTCCCAAGGGCAAGACCCGGCACAGTGTGCGCTCGATGGCTCGGACCGCCAACGTCTCCATCGGCACGGTGCATGCTTTATGGCAGGCCAACGATATCAAGCCGCATTTGACCCGCACTTTCAAGTTGTCCAACGACCCGCAGTTTGAGCCCAAGTTCTGGGACGTCATCGGGCTGTATCTCAATCCGCCCGCCAAGGCGCTGGTGTTGTGCTGCGATGAGAAGAGCCAATGTCAGGCGCTGGAACGCACCCAACCGGGCCTGCCCTTGGGGATGGGCCATATCAAGACGCGCACGCATGATTACACGCGGCATGGGACCGTCACCTTGTTTGCCGCCCTGTCTTATTTGGATGGCAAAATTATCAGCCGCATGGCGGCGCAGCATACCCACAAAGATTTGCAAATTCACCTTATTATCGACAATTATGCGACGCACAAACATCCGGTCGTCAAGGCGTGGCTGGCGCGGCATCCGCGGTTTCACCTGCACTTTACGCCCACCAGCAGTTCCTGGCTCAATCTGGTCGAACGCTTCTTTCGGGATCTAACCGAAGACGTGGTGCGCGAAGGCAGCTTTGGGAGTGTGCGGGAACTGGTTCAGGCCATGGAAACCTATCTGGCGGAACGCAATCTGGCCCCCCAACGATATGTCTGGAAAAAGCAAGGTGAGGAAATCCTGGCCAAGATTTCCAAGGCTAGGGCGGCGCAGGCCGCCGCCGCGTTGTAATGTTTACTTATTTAGCGAACACTACACTAGGGCCGAACGAGCGGCCGCGAGTGAGTCCACGTGTCCGGATGCCGGATTAGTGTGCCCTTTATCCTATGGCGTACTCATACATAATCGCCCAAAATTTTGAAACCATTGCGATCATGGTGATGATTTTCACTCTTCATCGTTAATCCAAGTACCAATTTGATGCGAGTGAGGGCGACTTTCCTGTCGCCCGGCCATCATTCTCAACTATGGCTTTTGGCTTTATGAACTTTTTGCCATACGAACCCATTTTATTTATGTATGATTTTTGCCTGCTTTAATTTCATTTATTGCTAAAATTTTATCGTGAAGTTTGCATTTGTTTGTAAAGAAATATCCTGTATCGGGCATTTGGCTACTTTTTAGACATGATCTCAGCAAGATTCAAACGTTTTCACCGGCAAGATTTTTTCCATCTGGTGGCCTTGATGGCGATGTGCGGTGATTTGCTAATGGTATTTGGCGGCTTTATTCTTGCCTATTGGCTGCGCTTTGACAGCGGATGTATTTCCCTCTCCCGCTTTGGTTCCCCGCCGCCGTTTTCATCCTACTTGAAGCTGATCATTTTCGGTTCCGCCATCATTTTTTTGGGACTGCCCGGGAAAGACCTTTACGGGATCAAAAATTTGCTTTATCCGCAAAAAGTTTCCTTGAAATTGGTCGCGACTTTGCTGTTATGTGTGTTCGTATTTGCCGGCATCTCACTGGCGGTTCGGACCGATCCGTCCATTTCACGGTTGTTTATCTTGTTTGCTTCGGTTTTCATTTTTATGGGAACTCTGGTTTGGCGGGTTTTGTTCAGTTGCGTGATTAAAACCCCTTTTTGCATCAACCGGTTGCGCTCGCGGGTGCTTGTTTTGGGAAATTGGGGGGATGCCCTCCGGGTTCAGGCGGGCATTGCCGATCAGGATGACTTGGCCTTCATTGGTTGGGTTCCAAGTGAAAGAAAATTCGTGCCGGCTGAGGGCATGCGCGAATTGCGCCTCGGTCAGTTGCACGAACTCGACAGACTGTTGCACGAGCATGGCGTGAATATTGTTGTGCTCACCCAGACTGTGACCTTAACGAAGGAATCCATCGCTGGCATAATGAAAACCTGCGAAAATGAACATGTGCAATTCAAGATGGTTCCGCAATACTTTGAAATTCTCGTTTCCGGCCTGCGCCCCAGTGTCATTGGTGGGCTGCCCGTGCTGGGTATGGAATCTCTACCGCTGGACAAACTGTCAAATCGGATCAAAAAGCGTTTTTTTGATATTATTGGTGCGCTGATTGGCTTGTCCCTGTCCGCCCCAATTATCGCGATTTTTGGCGCCATAGTTTATTTAGAATCGCCCGGTCCCGTTTTTTACCGGCAGGTCCGTACGGGACGGAACGGTCACACGTTCAAAATTATCAAAATTCGGAGTATGCGGTTGGATGCCGAGGCCAAGGGGGCGCAGTGGGCCCAGGAGAATGATCCCCGCCGGTTGCGCGTTGGAGCTTTCATGCGGAAGTGGAATATTGATGAGACCCCTCAATTTTGGAATGTATTGGTTGGGGATATGAGCTTGGTTGGGCCTCGTCCTGAAAGACCCAATCTGATTGAAGGGTTCAAGCATAAAATTCCTCATTACAACGCCCGTCACATGTACCCACCTGGGATCACTGGCTGGGCGCAAGTCAACGGCTGGCGCGGTAACACCAGCTTGGAGGAACGCATCCGGCATGATATCTGGTACATGGAGCATTGGAGTTTGTGGCTTGATTTTCGCATCATGTTGCAAACTTTTTATAAACGGGAGAATGCCTATTGAGTCCTGAATTTTCAATCAAATGACCTTTCTCGTCACCGGCGGTGCTGGTTTCATTGGTTCGCACGTGTGCGAACGGCTGCTGCTCGAAGGTCATCGCGTGTGGATGTTGGACGACCTAAACGATTTCTACGATCCGTTGATCATGCGGCAAAACCTGTCCGCCCTGCAGGCGCTGAACCGACCGTTTAAATTTGTCACGGGCGACCTGACAAATGCCCATGCCGTAAACGGCCTTTTTTCAGCCGTTCGATTTGACTAGGTTATTCATCTGGCTGCCCGCGCCGGGGTACGCCCCAGCTTGGAACAGCCTGCGCTTTACCAGCGCGTGAATGTCGAGGGTGCGGTCAACCTCCTGGAAGCCGCGAGCCGGGCTGGTGTCCGTAAAGTCACTATCGCCTCCTCGTCTTCCGTGTATGGGGTAAACGCTAAGGTGCCGATCAGCGAGTGCGCCCCCATCTTTTCCGCCGTGTCGCCCTACGCAGCCAGCAAACTAGCTGGCGAGGCGTTTGGACATGTTTACGGGTTCGATGTGGCAATGCTCCGGTTTTTCACCGACTATGGCCCGCGCCAGCGCCCCGATCACACCTACATCACGGATATTCTAGACGCATTCTCGCCTGTACCCGGCAGAAGTTCGGGGTTGAAATCTTTAACTTGGGCGAATCCCAAACCATCCGGCTGGACCGCCTGATTCAACTCGTTGAAATTGCGGTCGGCAATAAGGCAGTGTTTGATCGCCAGCCGCTGCAGCCCGGCGATGTGCCCCTCACTTTCGCTGACATTTCCAAGGCCTGTGTCCGGCTTGGCTATCAGCCGCAGGTGAAGGCTGAGGAGGGCAACCCCGTTTTGTCGAATGGTTCCGCTCGGTGAACTGCCGGTGAAATCAGGAGGGATACATAAGGTCTATGTGGCGAAAATACTCTGACATCGTAACCGAAGGGCTGATCATTTTTGCGGTGCTGTTTGGGCCTTGGGCCTTTGGTTCCACCGAGAGGTGGTCTATCTGGGTTCTCAACTGGGTTGGTTTTTCCTTGGGCACCATTTGGCTGGCTGGTAACTTTTACCAGGGCTGGAGCTTGCTTCAGCAAACTGAAGCCTTGCCCTCCACCGGTAATGGACGAACGAACCAAGGTTCAGAACCGGCTATTCGGAAGACGTTGCTGATTCTGACCGGTCTGCTGTTGTTTTATTGTTTGATTGGTGCCTTCAATAGTCGGGCTACCTACTATCTATGGCACTTTAAATACCGCCCCGCCATTGTCTGGCTGCCGCACAGCTATGACCAGCGGCGCTCGTGGGATTTCTTCTGGAACTATCTCGCCCTGGCCGGTTATTTTTGGGGTGTTCGTGATTGGTTGATGCTGGGGCGAACCCGCCGATCCCGGCTGCCGGGCCGCCTCCAGCGGCTTTTATGGGTGCTGGCTGGCAATGGTGCCATCTTGGCATTGGTGAGTCTCATCCAGCATGTCACCGGACAGAACAAACTATTGTGGCTGGTGGAACCGACAGTCTTCAAAACCGTTAACAGCGAGTTCGGACCCTATGCCTACCATGCCAATGGCGCCCAATACTTTAACCTGTTATGGCCCGTACTCTTGGCCTTTTGGGTCTATTTGCAAAAAACCCCCAACCGGGGTGAATCTACCGGCTGGATCCTTCACCGGGGAAAATTTTTGCTTAGCGGGATTGGTCTAATGGCGGTCTGCCCTTTGTTGTCAATTTCACGTGCCGGCATCGCCATCTTGTTGATGAATCTGTTTTTTTCCAGCGCCATTCTTTGGGTCACATTTCGCAAATCATCCCGTTTTAGCTTGTGGCGAATAGCGCTGGGGGTTGCCATTATTTTGGGCATCGGCGCTGTGTTTGAATGGGATACTATTGCCTATCGCTTTGGTCAGTTGTCGTGGGAATATTTAAGTCGGGCAAATATATATGTTGCCGGATGGCAAATGGCGGTTGACAACCAACCGTTTGGAGTGGGAGCCGGCGCGTTTTCCTCCATGTACCAATTCTATCGCCCGAGTTTTCAAGATTACTGGGCAGCCCAGGCCCACAATGATTGGCTGGAAGCGCTCATTACCGTGGGGTGGGTCGGGTTGCTGATCTCCCTGCTGCCGTTGGTCGTCATTTTGCACCGTTATCGTTTAGCCGGTGGCATCAAAGTCCGGTTCCCCGTCATTGCCCTGATCTGGGTGGCTATGGGAGGGTGCCTGGCTCATGCCTGTGTGGATTTTCCGTTCCAGATCGAATCTATTTTGGTGTTGTTTACAATTATTTGCAGTTTAATGAGCGTATTACAAAGGCGTTAAAGACGTTTTTGCCGGCCGCTCGAGCGTCTTTCTACTTGCTAAAAGTCATTTTATATCTATAGTAAAAGCGACAATTCAATATGTTTATCTTTCGATCTATGTCAGCAATTGCAAGGTTTTTTGCTTTATTCGTGCTCTTAGCAGTTGGATGTTGGGTGAACAATACTGAGGGTCGTGCAGATGAGAGCGGCCAGACGAATTCATCGAGCCGCATCGGGTTGATTGCGTCAACAAATAACATCATGGGGTCACGTCACTTGCAGCCTAATGATGTGCTGGAAGTGATGGTGTATCAGGAGCCGGATCTTGCGACTAAAGTGACCCTTGATGACCGAGGAATGGTGGCCTTGCCCTTGATTGGCCCGGTCAAACTCGCTGGCCTTACTTTGGAACAAGCCACCGCCAAAATCCGTGACATGTATGACAAGGATTATTTGGTAAACCCCAAGGTGACGATTCAAGTGGATCAATTGGCCGTTTTGCGCTTTACCGTTCTTGGAGAGGTTCAGCGTCCAGGCTCGTTTGAATTTCCCCCCAACGAATCCCTTAACCTCTTGGAAGGATTGGCCATGGCCGGCGGATACACTCGTTTGGCGGCACCTAACAAGGTAACACTCCAACGCAACGTCAATGGTGAATTGAAAGTCTTCCACTTGGATGCCGACGCCATGGCTCGCGACAAAAAGAACAAGCCCTTTCAGCTTTTGCCCGACGACACAGTTACGGTTGAAGAGCGGGTCTTCTGATTTCCCCGGGCAGAACACCCTGCCGTCAGGTTAATGACCTTGAACATCAATTAATCATATTTTTTACATGGCAAACAACAAATCCCAGTCCCCGGAACCCAGAGAGCCAAAATATCCCTCAAGCTTTCCCGATAGTTATCCGGGAAGCTATCCCGAGACCCTTGCGGGGGGTGATATCGCCAAGGATCTGCTGCGCCTATGGTTCGTCGTCATGGAGAAACTATGGCTGGTGGGCAGCATTTTGCTCGTGGTTGTCGCCTTGGCCGCCATATATGTCAGCACCTCTCCAAAAATGTATGAGGCTACCGCCACCGTGCAGGTAGAAGAACAGGATCAAAGCGCCATCAAGCCGAATCAGGCGCTGCATGATGAGCAGCGTGGTCAGGAGTTAATGAACACGATTGTGGAGAAATTCCAAAGCCGTCCGCTGTGTGTGCTTGTCTTGGCCCAGGCGGGAACCATCCCGTCAAACATGGTGGATCAGATTTCATTCATCGCCAAATTAGACGATGCCGACTCCGAAGGCATGCCCTCAGATTTGACCAACAGTGGCGTGGCGGATGGTGGAGTCATTGGCGCGTCCAATGCTGTTCTAAATCCCCTTCTCTCAGCGAACACCAACCTTGCATCCACGACAAATTTGGTAACCGGTACCAATCTGAGCGTGGGCACAAATGGCGGAGCCGGGGTGCTGGCTGGTTCCACCAATTTGACCGTTATGGACGCACTCAAATTGGTCGCCGCCATGGAAAAAAATTTAAAGGTAAAACTGCGTCGCAATACCCGTTTGATTGACATCTCTGTGCGGGATCGAAATCCCGAAACCGCCGCCAGGCTGGCCAATGCGATGGTGGAATGTTATCTCACTCAGGATTTCAACATTAAATCTACTACCGGGCACAGCCAGAGCGAGTTTTTCCAAGCCGAATATAACCGGCTGGTAAAGAAACTTCAAACCTCCGAGCAAGCCTTGCAGGACTATCGTGAACAGGTTGGTACCATCGAATTGCAAAGCATGGATAATAGCAGTGCCAACCCGCAACTTGATGAAATTCAGGAGTATAAACGGCAACTGACTACCGCTCAGGCCCAGATGATCCAACTCAAGTCCGCTTACGATGAATCCCTGAAAATGGGAACAAACGTGGATGAGTTGCTTGCCTATACGCAGATTTCGTCCGACCCTCAGGTTCAGATGATCCAAACAGCGGTTGCCCAAAAGCAGGCCGACTTACTTCAATTAAAGCAACTGTATCGTGAAAAAAATCCCAAGTACATTCTTGCCGTCAACACCTTGGATGGCTTGAAAAAACAACTCCACACCACCGTTCTGGACATTCGCAGCCGCATTCAGGAATCCTTCCGTTTGCCCTATGAAAACGCCCTTAACAGCCAGACCGGTCTGGAGAAGGAACTCGCCAGAGTGCAGACCAAAAGCTTGGATCTAAGCCAGAAAGCCATTCACTATAACCTGCTGGCCCGGGAAGTCGCTTCGGATCAGGCCATGTTTGACTCAGTTTTGGAGCGTTTAAAAGAGACAGCCGTCAGTGCTGAACTGGCACCCGTTAATATTTCGATGGTTGAGGCCGCCTATCCGCCGGAAAAGCCTTCTTCACCTAAGGTTTTGTTGATACTCATTGCCGCCGTTGTGTTTGGACTGGGGGCGGGTGTGTTTCTGGTGATGGCCATGGATAAATTTAACACGTCGTTGCGTACGGTCGATGCCGCCGAGGAATTCCTGCAAGTGCCTGTACTTGGCGCCATTCCCCGTTTGGAGTTTGACCATAAGGACTTTCATAAAAACTTGGTGTCGGCAAATCAGGAAGCGCATTCGGCCGAAGTGGAGCTGTTTCGCACCTTGCGCGCCAGTGTCACCATGCTCGGCAAGGATCAGGAACGTCGCAGCTTTCTTTTCACCAGTTCCTTTCCCAAGGAAGGCAAAACCTTTGTTTCCTGTAATTTTGCCGCCAGCATTGCCCAGCAAGGATTGCGCACCATCGTATTTGACTTCGACTTGCGTCGCCCGCGGGTGGAGTCCTTTTTTACCGGTCAATCTCGCCACATTCCTGGCGTATCGGACATTCTTACCGGGAAATCCAAGCTGAGCGAAGTTGTTCAAAACCATCCACAAGTTGGCAATCTGTTTTGGGTGGGGGCGGGCACTTTGCTGCCCAACCCTTCCGAAATCCTTTCTCAAGGGGGGTATAAGAAACTGCTGGAGCAGGCTTTGAAAGAATACGACCGGGTCATTATTGACACTTCCCCGCTGCATCCGGTCAAGGACGTCCTCTTGGTGGCCAACGATGTCAGCACGGTGATTGTTATGGTTGATGGCAGCAAGACGGCCCGCAAGGCTGTGGCGAAAACCCTTAGCTGGTTGCAGAATATTAATGCCCCGCTGGCTGGCGTTGTGTTAAACCTGCTGCCCCGTAAACGCAAGGGCCAGGGTTATTATTATTACGAATATTACGGCTATAGTTACGGCAAATATGGCCACGATGAAAAGTCGGCCAAGTCAAAAGCCAGAGCCTGATTTTCGCCTCCTTTTGGATTTTTTTGCCTGAAACGGCAGTTGAAGCAATGCTTCGACTGCCGTTTTTTCTTTTACGGACGAATTGCAAAACTCGATGGAACTGTGTCAAATTGCGGCTTTCCCTTGGCGAATAATGGTAAGCGTCACCCGTAGCACCACTGGACAGGACCGGAGCAAATAAGACAGATTGGCGGTTTTTGGCGGAAAATTACGCTACGCCGTCATGCCCGGAGCTTGTCATTCCGGCGACCGTTTCATTTTGGCCCAGTTGGCGGGGAGCACTTCCGGGATGTGGCGGTTGGTCATTTGGGGCAGGCGCGTGAGCACGTCCCGCAGGTAAGCAAAGGGATCCACGCCCCGCCGCCGGCAACATTCAATGACCGTGTAAATAATGGCGCTGCGTTCACCGGCCTCGGCGTCCCCGATAAACAGCCAGTTCTTCTTCCCGATGGCTGTGGGGCGAATGGCATTTTCGACCAGATTGTTGTCCAGTTCCACCCGGCCGTCGGTCAGATAGGTTTCCAGCGTGCGCCACTGGCCCAAGGCGTAGTCGATGGCTGTCCCCAACGGACTCTGGGGCAACTGGCGGCCGCCGGCCTTGAGTTTGAGCAAGACGCGCTCAAGCCGTTTGATAATCGGCCGGCTTTGGCTGGCGCGCACGGCCGCCCGCAAATTCGGCCCGGCCCGCTGTGCCCGCAAGTGCGCTTCGATGCGATAGAGATGTTGGATTTGGCCGAGCAGCCAACCCGCCAGCAGGGGCGAACTTTCCCGGGCCTCGTAAAACTTCCGCCGCACATGCGCCCAGCAACCCGCCAGGGTGATGCCGGGGCCGCGCTCGTTGGCAAAAGCCCGGTACGCGGCATACCCGTCGCACTAGATCGTGCCGGTGAACGTGGCGGGAATGACATCAGCCAGGCACGCGGTGGCGCGGCTGACGGCCCAATGAAAAAACACATCCCCGCCGGGCTGGCTGCCCGTCCATAGATAACCTTGTTTGGTCTGGCCATGCCCCGGTGCCAAATAATGGATCGGAGTCTCATCCACCTGCACATAACCGTCCGCCATCACCCCGGTTTTAATTTGCTCGTAAATCGGCCGCAACCAATCCGCCGCCAGCTCCACCCAGCGCGCCAGCGTTTGCCGGGGCAAGGGCACCTGGTGCCGTTGCGCATAAATCTGTTCCTGCCGGTACAGCGGCAGATGGTCGCAATATTTGCCAACCAAAATCTGCGCCAGCAAACCCGGCGCGGGCAGGCTGCGATCCAACAGCCGTTCCGGCAGGGGGGCGATCACCGGCACCGCGTCCACTTCCGTCCGATGGACATACTTCTTGCGGATGAGCCGACGGCGGAGAAAACGGGCGGGTTCGTAATCAAGCTGTTCGCTGACTTCCTGCCCAATGCACCGCCATTGTTCGGGCCGGGCTTTCACCGGTTCGGGTTCGATCACTTCTTCCACCACGGGCAGATGTTCCGGCAGCCGGGGAGCGGCTTCCTTCCGGGGGCGCGAGGCCGGCACTTTGGCCACCGGCACCACCGGAGCCACCGGGGCGGCGGCCGGACTGGCCAGTTGCAACAGCAGTTCCAGTTGGGCGCGATCCACCGTTTCGCTGCTGGCACCAAACACCCGGCGTACCAGCGCATCGATCTTCTGGCGCAGCAACGTGTTCTCTTGGCGGGTCAGCGCCAAGGCCGCTTGCAGCGTGCCGACGAGCTCGCGCAAGGCGGTCAGTTCAGCCGGCAAAGAGGTGGGGTTCATCGTCGTTATTTCAGACGTGCCCACCGTCAAAAAGTTCAATCTTTTTGCGGGGATTTTTCAGGTCGCGCGTTCATACCACGGCCGCAGTTTTCCGCCGCGCAAATCCACGCCATCCGTCAGCATTGCCAACGCTTGCGGCGTCAGGCTCAGCTTGGTTCGGCTCGGTTCCAAATCCCTGGGCCAGGCGAAGGTGCCCTGTTCAAGGCGCTTGGTCAGCACCCAGATCCCGGTGCCGTCCCAGCAGAGGATCTTGATCCGCGTATGCCGCCGGTTGCTGAATACAAACAAGGCCCCTTGCTTCAGGTCTTCGCCCAAACGTTCGGCCACCAGCGCGTGGAGACCGTTGAAGCCTTTGCGCATGTCGCACGGTTCGACGGCGACGAACACTTTCAAACTGCCGGCGAAGCTCAGCATGACCGGGCCAGCTCCCGTACGAACGCCGCTGCCAGCGTCGCCTGTTTTGCATCGGCCACTTCCACGCGCACCCCGCCGGGCAGTTGCAAGACCAGCCCGGAGTTGGGGGCTGTGACTTGCGCCGGCTCCACCACGGCTTCCAACAGCCTGAGCCGGGGCGCTCGGCCGGTGCGTTTCGGGCGCAGGCGCTGAACCCAGCGGGCCAGGGTGGAATACTTGAGACCGGTCCGCCGGGCAAACTGGGGCACCGACTCGCCACTGTGGGCAAAGGCGGCCAGAAGCTCCCGCCGTTGGGCTTTGGTTACCCGCAGCCGGCCTTGGGTGTCCACCACGACCGGCAGCTTCGGCAGCCCCACCACCGGCGACACCAGCGCATGATCAGAACCACTCGCAATTATCATAGCTATCAGAACTATGATAATCGTGAGATTTTAGCTAGTGGTGCTTCGGGTGACGCTTACATCATTCTTGCCGGTGGCGCCGGTTCACGGTTGTATCCGCTGACGCTGGTGGCCAGCAAGCAGCTCCAGTTGGTTTATGACAAGCCGATGGTGTATTATCCGCTGACCACCCTGATTGAAGGCGGCATTCGCGACATTTGTCTGATTTCGACGCCCCAGGATTTACCGCGTTTCAAACAACTGCTGGGTGATGGCTCCCGTTTTGGCGTGAAGTTTGATTACCGCGAACAGGCCAAACCTGAAGGTCTGGCCCAGGCTTTTCATATCGCGGATACCTTTATTGGCAAGAACCCGGTAACGCTGATTCTGGGCGACAGCATTTTTAACGCTGGCGACATCCTGTCGCAAGTCCTCATCGGATTCAAAACCGGGGCGACCATCTTCGGCTACCACGTTAATGATCCCGAGCGTTACGGCGTGGTGGAATTCGATGCGGCCGGTCGGGCGGTTTCCATTGAGGAAAAACCCAAGGCACCTAAAAGCAATTACGCCGTTCCCGGGATTTACATTTTTGACCATGAAGTCGTCGGCGTTGCCAAAAAAATAACGCCCTCGGCGCGTGGCGAATTGGAAATCACCGATTTCATCCTCGAATATCTCCGCCGGGGATCACTGCATGTTCACCGCCTGGCCAGAGGAGTTGCCTGGCTGGATGCCGGCACCAGCAGCAGTCTGCATGATGCCAGCGCCTATGTGCAGACGATTGAAAAGCGGGCGGGCATAAAGATTGGCTGCCCCGAAGAGTCTGCTTTTCAACAGGGGTTTATTTCACTTCCAAGGTTGGAAGAAATTGTCCGGCAGATGCCAAACTGCGAATACCGCGACTACTTGGAACAAAAGGTGGTCGCTGAGGCAACACGTGTGCAACACTAAGTTTTAATGAATCTGCTCATTACCGGTGGCGCCGGATTTATTGGGACAAACCTGGTCCAGCACCTCATTGATCATCCGCAGGTGGCGAAGCTCGTCAACCTCGATTGCCTGACGTATGCCGGTCGGCTGGAAAATCTGGAGCCAGTCTCACTCCATCCCAAGTATGTTTTCGAAAAGGTGGATTTGCGCGATAAGGCAGCTACGCTGAAAGTAGTCGAACGGCACGACATCAACCATGTCATACACCTCGCTGCTGAATCGCATGTGGATCGCTCCATTTCCGGGCCGAGTGATTTCATCTCAACCAACATTGTCGGCACCTTCAATCTGCTGGAAGCCTGCAGTGCCTTTTGGGGAGCCGGATTGGCCGGCCATAAATTCCACCACGTCTCAACGGATGAAGTTTTCGGTTCACTGGGCACCACCGGTCTTTTTACCGAGACGACTCCTTATGCGCCCAATTCACCGTATTCCGCCAGCAAAGCATCGAGCGACTTTCTGGTGCGATCCTACCACCATACCTACGGCCTGCCGACGGTTGTCACGAATTGCTCGAACAATTATGGGCCAACCTCAAGATCGTGCAACTGATTTTGTGACACCATTTGTGACACCATTGATGAATTGTCGCCGCAAGCTGGCGGAAATTCGCGCCAACTCATTGCCTTCGTCAGGGACCGTCCTGGCCATGACCGTCGTTATGCCATAGATGCCACCAAGATTCAGCGCGACCTGGGCTGGACCCCGGCCCATCAGTTTGAGCAAGGGATCCGGGAGACCATCCGGTGGTACCTTGAGCATCAAGATTGGGTGCGCACGGTATTGAAGCAATGACCGACTATACCCGCCAGCAATCCGGACAATGCGCTGCAACCGCCGCCTTGCTCGTTCCGGTTGGGAAATGAATTTTTCAAAAACCTTGCAGCATTCTTTCTTCGCCGTCTCTCACCAATGATTTGGAGGAAACTTCAGCATGGGTTTGTTGTCCTAGAAATTCCATTAGCACAGCGACACGTTCGCTTCCAGGCATTACCCGGGTGACTACTGCTCGCAGGCCGAGCATGGGCCCGTCGGCAATCAGTACCGTTTCTCCCGGTTTAAAATCATCCGGTATTACTCGCACGTCCTCCTGTCCGATCGTGGCCATGATCTCCTGAATGACCGGATTCGGAATTGTCGGCCAGCGCTCGCCAAAACGAACCACGCATTGCACTCCGCTGGCACTTTGGACGGCCCGGAGAGCGTGTCTCAGGTCGAATCTGGCAAACAGGTATCCGGGGAAAAGTGCCTCAGTTGCCCAAGATGGGCCCCGTTTGGTTGCACGTTTGAAACGTATTCTGGGTAAAAACACCTCGATGGCAGTCAAACTTCGTAGGTGGGCGGCCGCGATGTGTTCATGCTTGGGTTGTGATCGCACGCAATACCATTCGCTGTCCAAATTATTTGCGGATTCTATGCCCATACTACTATCAAAAAATTTCAATCAATCCCTCGCGCAGTTGCACCCATCCGGTTGTAAAAGCGCACGGTTAATGGATGCACTCATTTCTAGTCGATCTGAAGGATGCCTGAATTGACCTTAATATACACGTCTCACCAAATAAAAAACAGCGTTTGCAATAGCAAACGCTGTTTTAATTTTAAAAGCAACTGCTTGAACGGATCAAGAGCGATTTGCTTTGCGCTTCAGGAATCCGGCTAGTCCGGCAATCCCGAGGCCCATCAGTGCCATCGAAGAAGGTTCGGGAGTAGGCGTTGCAGCGGTACCGCCAACACTCGCCAAGAAATTTACAGCGTAGGATGCATTGGTTGCCGTAATCCAGTTAGGGCTGCCCGAAGTACCCAAATTCAGCCAATAATCGTTATAATTTGACCCAACTGTTCCAACGGTAGTGGACAATATTAAACCAGCATCATTCACACCCAAACCGCTGAATTCAACGGCCCAAGTAAAGTCAGAGGGAACCACCACTCCGCCGCCTGGCAAGTCTGACGACACATCAACATTCAAACCGGTTGGCGCATTAGGAATCGAAAACGAATCACTCCAAAGCACTGTATGGGGGGTCAAAGGACCCGCAGGTGATGCTGAACCGTCGTTGGCGTACAAGTAGACAGTTAATGATGCAACACCATCGGCAGCGTTATTGTAGAAGTTGAAGGTAAAATTAGTTATGGTCGAACCAGCGCCGTAGTCGGCCAAGATAATTTCGTCGCCGAGTTCATTGGTGGCACCACTAAAATAACCGGCAGGAGCGTCCAAATTGGAGTACAAGGTTGCAGCATGTACGTTTTGAGCCAAGACAATGGCAATCAGTCCAGCAGTGTATACGCTTGTTTTGACAAGAAATTCTTTGGATTTCATAAATTTTATCTAGTGAGCTTTTTTAAAAACAACCCTCACTTGCCAACAAAAATACCAGAAACGGGACGGTTGTCAATTTGTTTTTCGCGATCAAACCAAGTCTGTGTTTTCCAGGCGTATTTGGATCACTTGTAGCTCTGATGTAACAGGATGCGATGCTAACAACATATCCGCTTGCTGGTGGTGCGCAACTGGCAGATCGAGATTTATAACAAATATAGGCAGAACTGGTTATGCAATATTGGTCCGAATCCTCCATCGTTGACCTTGTTGGGGCATATTTGGTTTGGTTTTAACAATAAATGAAGCCCTGCCAATTCCCTTTCCACCCGCCTTTTCAGCGGGTTTTTTAGTGTCCACAGTGATCGTCTCCAAGGATTGATGCGAACCATAGTTGAAATGTGCCCCCGACCTTGGTTAAACTCTCCCCATGGGACGTCAATGGTTGCATGCCAAACGCTTGGTGGCCGGCCTGAAAAAAGGCCGGAACAATGGTAAACTTGTTCGGGAAATCTCGGTCGCCGCCAAAATGGGCGGGCCGGATCCCTCCATGAACGCGCGCCTTTTTACCGCCGTTGAAAAGGCCAAAAAAGAGAGCGTCACCAAGGACGCCATCGAACGCGCCATCAGAAAAGGTGCCGGCATCGGTGACGAAAAACTCGTCATGGACCACGTCGTCTATGAGGGCCGCGCTCCGCACAATGTGCCGGTCATTGTAGAAGTCTATACCGACAACGTGAACCGCACCGCCCCGGAAATCCGCGTGCTCTTCAAGAAGGGCCAGCTCGCCACCGCCGGCAGCAATAAATTTCTCTTCGACCACGTCGGACTCGTCGAAGCTCATCACCCCGACCCCGGTACCGACCGCGAGGCCGCCGCCATCGAAGCCGGCGCCAATGAAGTGGAAGCCCTCACCCATGCGCAGAATGATGACATCCCCGAAGGCGCGACCGGCGCGCGTTTCATTTGCGAACGCCAGGCCGTTCACGAAGTTTCCAAATGGCTTTCGGGCAATGGCTGGACCGTGGTGACCAGCGAACTGGGCTATGTGCCCAAACAATATCCCGACCTCTCCGAGCAGGATCTGAATGACGTGGGCGAATTTCTTCACGAGCTCGACGAGCACGAAGACGTCCACCGCGTTTGGGCGGCGATTAAGTAGTCCCCGGGCCCGTCTTTTTCCCGGCCGGCCGGCACAAGGATCAATTCGAAATCGTGGTCATTCCCCGGTTTCGGAAACATCCATGCCATTAAACGCCGTTGGCTCGGGGGAGGTTAAATCATTGCCAGAAGACCGGAAATCCCTTCCCTTTCCGCCCTGCATTCCGGAACGGCACATATTAAAGCTTCACAACCGGCCTGCGATCATTGAAACTGTTTTCAACTATTGGCCCCGTCAATCAAAGTGCGCCAACGGTCGATTTATATGAACGATTACTGGTTAAAATACAGCCAAACTCTGGCCCAATCATTGGCCGCCACCGAGGTTAAAAACGCCGCCGGTGAAGCGCTGACCATGAGCGCCGCCTTGCCGCTGCTGAACCAGATGGCCAAGGAGGTAAAGGCCGTCCGCGGCACCATGCATTTTGTCGGCAATGGCGCCAGCGCCTGCATGGCCAGCCATATGGCCGTGGATTGGACCAAAAATGCCGGCGTGCGCGCCCTGGTCTATAACGACACCGCTTTCCTCACCGCCATTGGCAATGACCTCGGTTACGATCAGGTTTTCGCCCAGCCTGTCAGTTGGTTCGCCGAACCCGGGGACTTGCTGGTGACCATCAGCAGTTCGGGGAATTCACCCAACGTGCTCAAAGCAATTGAAGCCGCCCGGCAAAAGAAAATCCGCGTGGTGACGTTTTCCGGCATGAAGGCCAACAATGCCTCCCGCCAACTCGGCGATTTGAATTGCTTTGTTCCCGGCTGGACCTACGGTTTGGTTGAATGCGCCCACCAAATATTGCTCCATGCCTGGCTGGACGCTTACATGGGTGTCCAAGGCTGGGATCTGACCGCCCCGCAGGTTATTACGCCGCCTGTGCGTTGACCGTCAACAGTGGTCGAATGTGCGGCGGGATCATGCATTCCGGGTGGAAGTTTTTTGATCCCACAAAAACTGAGCGATGCTCAACTGGCATTGGGAACCGGTTTGTCGAATTAATCCCTCGCCTGCCGGGAATAGCCAGAACTGACCACGGTTTCCGCTGCCCTGCCGGCACGCGGCAATAAGATGCGGCGGTGGGCCGACGATCTTGCTCCTATCGAAACCGGAGCAGCCTGCGGGCGAAGGCAGCGAAGGCTTTTCCAAAACGCGCACCGCAGAATAAGGCCTTTTTGCCCAGCCCGAGCAAATTGTCGGCCCGGTATAGACAGTCGGGTTAACACCAAGATGCGATCCGGCGACATAGCCCGCCCGACTGTCGGGCCCCGCCACCATGGCAGGTTGATGGGCTCCTTGTCCGGCGTTTTCGCGTACCGGTTTCTCCTCGCATCGCCCGCCACCTCACGAGCCGCTTTACGCGGGGCTAGGCTTTCCAGACTTTTTGATCAGGGGTTGGGATGCGCGCCATCACGTTGCGAGTATCCACTATGAGACTGGCCCAGTCGGCGAGTTGGACATAATCCACGGCATCGTGGGCGGTGGCGATGAGCACGGCGTCGAAGGCGGCGATGGTGCGGCGGTTCCATTTCACGGATTTCGTGCCGGCCCAGTGCGGATGTTCGCGGGTGGGCCGGATGACGGGGACGTGCGGATCGTAGTACGCAACTTTCGCACCGCCGGCTTCCAGCAGGTCGAGCAAGCGGTAGCTGGGGGACTCGCGGTCGTCGTCCACATTGGCCTTGTAGGCCAGGCCAAGGACAAGCACGCGCGCGGTGCCCAGCGATTTCTTTTGCCCGGCGAGGGCGGTTTTCAGGCGCTTGATCACGCGTTCGGGCATGGCCCGGTTGATTTCGCCGGCGAGCTCCACAAAACGGGTTTCTTGGCCCACCTGCCTGGCTTTCCACGCGAGGTAGAATGGGTCGATGGGAATGCAATGTCCGCCCAGGCCCGGCCCCGGATAAAACGGCATGAAGCCAAACGGCTTGGTGCGGGCGGCGGCGATGACATCCCAGACATCAATGTCCATGGCGGCATAGACGCCCTTGAGTTCATTGACGAGGGCGATGTTGACCGAGCGAAAAACGTTTTCGAGCAGCTTGGCGGCCTCGGCGGTGCGGCAGTTGGCCACGGGAACCAGGTGACGGATGGCATGGCCATACACCTGCTGTGCCAGCGCCAGGCATGCCGGCGTGAAACCGCCAATGACCTTGGGAATATCCGCAACCTTGCTCTGCGGATTGGCGGGGTCTTCGCGTTCCGGTGAAAACGCGAGGTGAAAATCCGTGCCCGCGCGCAAACCCGAACCGCGTTCCAGTACGGCGCGAAGTTCATTCTCAGTGGTGCCGGGATAAGTGGTGGATTCAAGGACGATCAACTGGCCACGCTGCAGATGGGGCGCGAGGCTGCGGCCAGTGTTGAGGACGAAGGAGAGGTCGGGCGTGCGGTTCTTGCGCAACGGCGTGGGCACGCAGATGAGAATGGCGGCGGCGTCCTTGATTTTTGCAAAATCGGTGGTGGCGCTAAACAGGCCGGAATGGACGAATTTCTTGATGGCTACGGCGGGAATGTGCCGGATGTAGCTGCGGCCGGCGTTGAGGGCGGCGACTTTGCGACGGTCAATGTCCAGTCCGAGCACGCGTACCCCGCTGCGCGCGAATTGCAGGCTCAGGGGCAGTCCCACGTAACCGAGTCCAATAATGGCGATGTTCATGCCGGTTCCGTCAGCTTGCCTGAGACGGGGTGCCGGCAAAAGCGTTTTTGCATGAGCTGATCCGCGCCGGGCCGCAATTTACCGCCCCATGGCTGCTGCCCCAGGAATTGTTCCCCCAGCGCGCCTGCGTTCACCGTGATCAAGTCTTCCGCGCCCACCAAGGTCAGCCCGCACCGCCGGTTCACCCGGCCGATGTCTCGAAGCAGGGCCTTGAAATGCCGCTCATCCCGCTCCGCTCCCAGCGGCAGGCCGTTTGCCGCCGTATGTACCACCGCATAATGCCTGCCGTCGCCAGCCGCTTGATAAAATGCTTGGTGCGGTGTTTTCCGTGCAGGGGGAACCGCCATGCGAATAGGAGGTGAATATTCGCGGCGCGACTCGCACAGGGTTGATTTTAGACGGGGCAGGTGTCGCTCTCTGCCGGTGCCACGGGCGGTCCGATCGCTCTTTTCAGCACTTGTCTAAAAACTGGACTTACACTTGACTTACCATTAGAATGGCCGACATGAGTTACGAGCCGCAATTCACCATTTCCCCGGCTTTGCTGACACTCGTCGAGCAAATCGCCGCCCTGCGCGAGCGCATTTTGGCGGCAACGGTTCAGGTGCCGTGGATTCCGGCTTTACAGAAAGACACCCGGACGCGCAACACCCATTCTTCAACGGCTATCGAGGGCAATCCCCTGACTTTGGAACAAGTTCGGGCCGTGGAAGCAGGGCGGGAAATTCCCGCCGTCGCCGACCGGGCGAAGCGCGAAGTCACCAACTACTTTGCCGGGCTGCGGTTCATCGAAACCAACGCCACCAAAAAAGCCATCGACCATGAGGACATTTTCACCCTGCACCGCATTCTTGCCGCTGAGGTGATGGATCAGGGAACAGCCGGACGTTATCGCAGCATTGCCGTGCGGGTCGGTGGCTACCTCCCGCCGCCGCCTGGGGATGTGTCGGGTTTGATGTTTGAACTGCTGACGTGGTGGAATAAGGAATCGGCCAAATTGTCGCCGGTGCTGTCTTCGGCTATCCTGCATTACCGCTTTGAAGCCATCCATCCATTTGCCGACGGCAACGGGCGTTCCGGTCGGGCGTTGGCCTTGTGGGAGCTATACCGGCGCGGCTTTGATACGCACCATATTTTTTCCGTGGATGAATTTTATTGGGAAGACCGCCCGCGTTACTACCGGGAACTGAATGACGTGCGCAAGCGGGGCGAAGACCTCACGGGCTGGCTGGAATATGCCGCCGAGGGGCTGTTGGCGACTTTGGAGCATGTCTGGACGCGAGTGCAGTGTTTTTCCGCGCAATCCACCCAAAAGAAACTGGTCTTGCGTCCCAGACAAGAGCAATTGCTGCAAATGCTGCGGGACAATAAAGCCATGAGTCCTAGTGAAATTTGGAGTGCGCTCCACATTTCCAAACAGGGGGCACTTGATCTGCTACGGCCACTGATTGCTGCCGGACTGGTCAAACGGGTGGGTTCCAAGAAAAGCGGTCGCTACATTCTGACGTGACCCCTGATGCTTTCCTTATCCGTCACCGGATAGGGAGTGTGGATTCAACCCCGTCGCCCGAGCGACCTGACTTCCCGCGTGGTCAAATACTGCGGAAGAACTCGTAGCCCCCGCTTAAGCGTGATGAGGGGAAACTCCCACGTCCGGTTCTGCGGGAAAGGAGTGGCGGTAAAGCCGATTCCTTACCCAAAAGCGGCTACTACGTATAGCGTATCCTGCTTATTACAAATCTCTAATAAATATATCCGGTGTCAGATTCGGGTGGCTGGCTGGCTAGGCAATGCTTGAAAATATTTTTTGCAAAACGAACCCAACAGTCACAGCCCGCCGGGCGGAACGCCTATAAACATAAAAATGTACACCATGGTGGACATTTTCTCCTTGGCGACCCAGCGCAAAGCCAGAGGTTGCTGGTTTTCCGAGGATCAAATCGCCAGGTGCTACTTTTCGCCGGGCAGGTGGAAAACCTATGCTGTGGCCAGCGATCCATTACCAATGTTGTGCCAGGGTGATTTCATTGGCTTTGGATTTCCCAATCTAACCCTTGGCGAGGGTGGTTTTCAGCAAACCGGTTTTAAAGTTACCTGCCGCTCGTTTAAAAAAGCCAATGAATTAACCAGCCTCCGCTTTTAGGCAACCCAGCTTGATCTTGATAACGAGCTTGAAGGTGTCGGGATGGAGCCCGTCCCGGCACTTGGGCCGGTGGGCATCGGAGGGATGGAAGATCGCAAAATTGCCCGGAAGCATATGCAAAACGGTCTTGGCCGGGGCCGGTTGGTAAAACTGGATATCTGAAACCTCTTCATAAGGCCCGGCCGGCAACAGCCGGGAGGCCTGCTGCCAGGCGATCAATTCTCCGCCACGAATGCAATATTGGAGATCCAACACATGCCGGTGGCTCTCAAACCGACACCCCGCCTCTGGCAGCGTGTCATACCCGTGAACATTGACGACCACATCATCCCCCAGCAGTTTCTGGATGCCAGCCGGGGTATTGGCATCCACCGTTTTCAACCAGTCGAAGCAGCGTTTCCAAATGGGATGCGTGAGCAGGTGCTGGTAGGAGTCCGATGACGAAATGTGTCCAAAAATCATGGGCGTTAACTTTCTGGCTGGCCGATGACTCCGCCACTTCTTTGCTGAGGGCGCAGTCGGGAGGTTGGCTGGGTGTTCATGGGCAAACAACGGGACATAAACCGGTGCCCATTGGTGGACATATTATTGCCGGGCCTGTGGCAACAGCAATCTCAAACGGCACTGCCAGAGCTGGCGGTCATTGAGCAAATGCCGGTGGTTACCAGGGTGGTGTACCGGGATGGAAGCGGATGGCGATCCAGCCAATATTCCGCCTCATGCGAAAACAATATCGCCGCGTTGAAGTGTCTTCAACGCGGCGATTGGCTTTCCAAAACCAAGGTGGCTTACTTCGCGCCCTGATCAATCCACGCGCGCACCAGACCCACCTGTTCGGCGGTCAGCGGCTTGGCGGGCGGACCGAAATTACGCGGACGTTGGCCGCCCTGGCCTTCACCTCCCGGCGGACCACCCGCCGGACCGCCCATTGGCGGCTGGCCATTGTCACCGGGCGGCGGACCGCCGGGTGCCGGCTGGCCTTCAGCTTGCGGGGGCGGACCGCCAGGACCACCGGGGCCTCCCGGGCCGCCGGGACCACCCGGACGGGCGCGGCGCTTCGGCGGCATCGCGGATTTCGGGTCGAGTTGGGAAATCGCTTTTACCAATTGGCTGTGGGCGCTGTCGCCGGCCTTCAAAACCGGGCCGTCATCCGTTCCCTGCAACACGCCTTCCAAGGTGTCCAGCCGCAACTGTGCACGCGGCTTTTTTTCGCCGTGGCAGCGGACGCAGGAGGCTTTGAACAGGGGCAGGATGTCCTTCGTGAAAGTGACATCCGTATTGGTGGCGGCCGGCGGAAGCTTGCTCCAGTCAATCGGAGCCGCGCTGGCAGTAAAGCCGACGGCAGTGCAGCCGGCCAGAATCAGGGCAGATAGATATTTCATGGTCTAATAAGTTGTTTCAGACAATCGACCGGCAGATTGTCTGGATTGTCCGCCATCGTCACGAAAAAAATCACGGGTTTTTTCGCAATAACGTGGGAATCACCAGCTTTTTCGTGTCCTGAATCGCGTGGTCGGCGGCCAGGTTTTCTCCCGCCCACAGCTTTTGGGAAGTCCAGCGTTCCGCCGGCGCGCTCCAGAATTCATCCCCCGGCGGGAGCCCCAGCGGCAATAAGCCCGCACTGCACAGATATAGGCTGCCGGTGGAAATATAGGATTCACCCAGCGCCGGCTGATGACCGTAAAACCCGATTTGCAACCAGCCCTGATTATCAAATGTTCCCGGTGCCTCCGCCATTTTTCGGATCACCGCCGTCAATCCGGCCCGCACCTGGCCCGGCTTGATATGCGCCGGCAGCTCATGGCGCAGCGCCATCAGCCCCAACGTCTGGAAAGCGCCAAAGCGATACGTCGTCGAGCGCCCCAGCGAAGGGAACGTTCCGTCCGGTGCTATCAATCGTTCCTGCACCGCCGCAAACCGTTTCGCCCGCTGCAAAACCGTCTGCTGGGCCGGCGCAAATCCGGCATCCTGTTTGGCCAGCACACTCAACACCTCGACCAGCAGTGGCTGAATGACAAAGCTGTTGTAATAATCAAAATGGAAATAGTCGCCATCGCCGTAAGCGCCATCGCCGCAATACCAGCCGAGCATCGCGCGCACGCAGTTCTCCAGCCGGTCCTCCAGCGTGGGTTCGCCTACTGCCAGCAGCCAGGCTTCCACCGTGGCCGCAAACATCACCCAGTTGTTATTCCGGGGCGTCGCAATCTGGCGCGATGATGCCAAGGCCGCGATCACCTGTTTTTTAACCCGTGGTTCCAGCGGTTCCCAAAGTGCTTGGGGCGCGCGCAGCAGACCCTGCGCCAGAAAGGCCGTGTCCACCAGCGGCTGGGTGCCCCGGTTAAAATTCAGGAAGTCTGGCGAATTCGGGTCCGTGGCCGCATCCAGCGCCTGCCGGGCCAACGGCAGCAACTCCTGTTGCAACTTCAATTCGTCGCCTGCCAAATTTTCCAGCGCCAGCCAGGGAGCGATGCCGCACAGCAGCCGGCCGAACGCTTCCAGATGCGTACACTTTGCGCGATCCGCTTTGGTTCCGGGCAGGGCTTCCACCGGCATGTTCTTTTTCAGCTCGCGCCGGGACAGATTCGTTAGCACCGGCCGGGAAATTTTTTCCAGCACCGAAACCCAGTAAGCCCGGTCATCTCCGGCAGGAGTTATCGGGGAGGCTGTCTGCGCAACCGTGCGCAGGGGCAGGCCGGCGGCGCCCAGCACACTCAGGGCGGCGGCCGATTTAAAAAAGTCGCGGCGAGTTTTCATATGTTCCTATATTCTGCTGCCAGTTTATCCCTTGGCGGGGATTGTGGTAATGATTTCCATGGCTTCGGCCGGTTGCAACGAAGCGGGATCGCACGGCAACCCCAGTTCATCTTTATAATGCCGCACCGTCAGTGTCTTGGCGACGGCGTCAAAGTCGGTGAACAATAGCGTCGCCGGTTGTTCCAGTTGAAATATGCCCGGCTCATTCGCCCGCCGCGCCCGCGCCAGCCGGTCGCACACCGCCGGATGCGTATCGAAAATACTCGACCGCGAAAGGGCCATCCGTTCCGCCACTTTGCTGCGTTGTTCCGGCGTCAGTTGCCGCTCCACCCGCGCCAGAAAGGCCGGGAAATTATCCGGCATATGCCGCGAACTGTCCCAGGCTGTTCGCATGGCTTTGTAACTTTGCTGCGAGGCCTCGCCCAGTAATAGCAGCCGGGTCGCCGTGTGTTCAAAGGTGCCCGTGCCCGCCACTTTGATCATATAATCATCGGCATTGTATTCCATCTGGCGCATGAGAAAACAGCTCACCCCATGACCCGCATGCATCAGGAGTTTCAACAGTGTCCGGGAGAGCCAGATGGCCAGCCGGGTTACATGGGTTACCAGCATGGTGCGCCAATCATCCACTTCCTCCGCCCACGCGTCCAGCCAAACATCCCACGTATCCCGCTCGTAAGCCACCCGGGCGAACCATTCGTTGATCGAACGGATAACATAGCTCAGCCGCATGCCGAAGCCCTGGGTCAGATGCCCGAATTCGTGCGCAATGATGCCGGCGAATTCCTGCATATTCACCCCCGCCACCAACGGCAATCCGATGGTCAATACGGTTTGCTTGCCCAGAAAATTTCCGGCCCCCTCTTTCAAACTGGCCGAAGCATTCAGGTGGCAATCCAGATGAATCTGCCCGGGCATCGGGGCGCCGACCGTATCGCAAATTTTCGCCACAAAGGCGAACAGGGCGGGTTCCGTGGCCGGATTCAAGGTCGTCGGTTCCGGCTGGCTGGCCCGGCGGGCAAACAGCGGTTTAACCATGAACAGCACCAGCACCCCGCCGATAAACAATGGCCCCGCATACGCCAGCAGCTTCAGCAGAAACCAGCGGGGCTCGCCATGCACGGATTCCACCAGAAACCGGTAATGCACCGCATAATAATCAATGCCCCCCACCAGTGCCAAAATCGCCAATACGTAAATCAGCGGCAGCAAAATCATCATCGCCGTCACCAGCAGCAAACCCGCATGATACCCGAGCGGGACGCGCGGCCGTGTGATCGGACCCCGAAATGCACCGACCACCTGCGCCACCGTGGGGCGATCTTGTGCCGCCGGCGACACCGCCAGGCTCAGTGTGGTGGGTTCCTGGCAATGCGGACACACCAGCGTCCGCCCCGCCGCCTCCAGCGGAAACTCGATATGCGTGCCGCAGTGCTGGCAACTGCATTTGGCGTAGAGCTTCTCGTCCATGGTGAGCGGTTAAATCCCGGGGATCAATTATTCCTCATCCCCGCCGCCGCCTTTTTCCGGCTTCTTTTCCCAACTCCGCCGTGCTTTCTCCGGCAGACTGGTATCAACTTTGGCGTAATACGTCTTTTCACCGAACTGCCGGTTCATTTCATGTTCCAGCTCCAGCGAGGGCGTTACCCCATAGCGGTCGTGCGCGCTGATGAAAATATTCGTGCCTTCCGGCCGGATGAAACAAAGGAACAGCGGGCATTTCCCCGGATTCGCCGCCACCAGTTCCTGCACCCGCGCCATGTCTTCCGGCTGCAAATGCGCGGTGTAAAGCCGCAAGTGTACCTGCTTGGTGTATTTCTTGGCCGCATCGCCCAGCGGCATGATTTCCTGCGGGAAAATCTTCGGCCGGTCCTCGCCCGTGCTGACTTCGCCAATCACGAGGATGGCTTTGTTCACCTCCAGCATGGGGCGGAACTTTTCGTAATCGTTCATCACCAGCAATTGCACCGAGCCTTCCAAATCTTCCAGCGTCACCATCGCATACGGTTTGCCGGATTTTTTTGATGTGCCATGCGTCACCGCCCCGATCATCCCGCCAATGCGGGTCAGACTGCGGTTCGGCAGGCCGGCCAGTTTCAACGTGCTGGCCAGCGAATACTTTTGCAGCAGCGGCGCCAGCGGCGTCAGCGGATGGCCCGTTACATAAAATCCCAATAATTCCTTCTCATGCGCCAGCAGCTCATGCTGCGGCCATTCGGGCAGATTGCTAATGCTCTCCGGCATCGCCGGCGACTTTTCCTCCATCGCTCCAAACAGCGAACTCTGACCCTTCTGCCGGTCGCTAATAATGCTCGCCGCCCGTGCCAGCGTGCGTTCAATTTGCGCCGACAGCGTCGCCCGCGTCATTTTAAAGCAATCGCACGCACCCGTCTTGATGAACGCCTCCAAAATCCGGCGGTTCACCGTGCGGCCGTCCACGCGTTCGCACATCTCCGCCAGCGACGGAAATTTCCCGCCCTCCGAACGAGCTTTGAGCAGCGTTTCCACCGCCACTTCGCCCACGCCTTTAATCGCCGCCAGCCCGAAACGGATCGCCTTGCCATCGCGCGCCGGCGCAAAATACACGCTGCTTTCGTTCACATCCGGGCCCAGCACCTCAATGCCCGTTTCGCGTGCCTCCGCAATGTATTCGCTTAGTTTTTCCGTCGCCGCCATGTCGTTCGTCATCATGGCGCAGTAAAATTCCACCGGATAATTCGCCTTCAGATAGGCCGTCTGGTAGGCCACGATGGCGTACGCCGCCGCGTGCGACTTGTTGAAACCGTAACCGGCGAACTTTTCCAGCAAATCGAAAATCTGGTTTGCCTTCGACTTCGGAATCTGGTTCTTCTCGAAACACCCCTTCACGAAGATGTCGCGGTGCTTCGCCATTTCCTCCAGCTTCTTCTTGCCCATCGCGCGGCGTAGCAAATCGGCGCCGCCCAGCGTGTAGCCGCCCAGAATCTGCGCGGCCTGCATCACCTGTTCCTGGTAAATCAGGATCCCGTACGTCTCCTTGGAAATGGATTCCAGCAGCGGATGCTCATACTCAATCTTCACCTCGCCATGCCGGCGCTTGATGAAGTCCGGGATCAGGTCCATCGGCCCCGGCCGGTACAGCGCCACGAGCGCCGTGATGTGTTCCACCGAGGTGATCTTAAATTTTTTGCACAGATCCCGCATCCCGCCCGATTCCAACTGAAACACCCCCAGCGTCTCCGCCCGGTTCAGCAGGTCGTAGGTTTTTTTGTCGTCCAGCGGCAGGTTGTCGATTGGAATATCAATGTTCTGCGTGCGCTTCACCATCTCGCACGTGTTGCGGATGACCGTAAGCGTTTTCAGCCCCAGAAAGTCCATCTTCAACAAACCCAGGTCGCCCACCGGGTTCATCGCATACTGCGTCACCAGCGTGCCGCTTTCGTCCTGCTTCAGCGGCAGCAGGTTCACCAGCGGTTCCGGCCCGATCACCACGCCCGCCGCGTGGACGCTGGCATTGCGCGTCAAATCCTCCAGCACAAACGCCGTATCCACCAACTCGCGTGTCACTTCCTCGTTCTCGTATGCCTCCTTGAATTCCGGCGACTGCTTCAACGCCTTCGCCAGATCCATTTTCAGATCCGTCGGAATCATCTTGGCCAGGCGGTCGCAATCCGCGTAGTTCAGCCCCATCACCCGGCCCACGTCGCGCACCACCGATTTCGCACCCATCGTGCCAAACGTGATGATTTGCGCCACCGCATCGCGCCCGTATTTTTCGCGCACATACTCGATCACGTCCGCCCGGCGGTCGTCCGCAAAATCAATGTCAATATCCGGCGGATTCACGCGTTCCGGATTCAAAAACCGCTCGAACAGCAGCCCGTAGCGCACCGGATCCACGTTCGCAATGTCCAGCAGGTAGGTGACAATCGAACCGGCCGCGCTACCGCGCGCCACGCACGAAATGCCATGTTCGCGTCCGTACCGGATGAAGTCCGCCACAATCAGGAAGTACGAGATAAACCCCGTCTTCTCGATCACCTTCAACTCCAGTTGCAATCGGTCAATGACCGCCTTGATGCCCTCCGCCACCGCCGGATCGTTCAGGTCCGGCTTGGTGCCGGCGACCTCGCCCGCCGGTCGCACATAGGTCGGCAGCCGACCGGGGTCATCAATGCTTTCAACGATATATTCCTCGCCCACTGCCTTCGCGTGAAGGGTGTAGCGACGGAACAATCCCTCCGCCAGTTGCTGCCGCAAATAACCTTCCCGTGTGAAATGTTCCGGCGGATTGAATACCGGGTAATGCAGTTGGCCGAACTTGATCTCCAGATTGCACTTCTCCGCCACTTCCAGCGTGTTCTTTACCGCCTCGGGCACTTCCGCAAACCGCGCCCGCATCTCCGCCTCGCTGCGCAGATAAAATTGCTCCGGTACATAGCCCGCGCTCATGCGCTTGGGATCGCTCAACATGGACTGCGTGCCGATGCACACCAGACAGTCGTGCGCGTGCGAATGGCTCTTGTCTATGTAATGAACATCGTTCGTCGCCACCAGCTTCAGGCCGAACTCCTTCGCCCAAGGAATCAGCAGCTTGTTCACCTTCGCCTGCTCGGGAATGCCGTGGTTTTGCAATTCCAGGAAAAAATTCTCCGCCCCCAGCGTCTGCTTGAACCAGTCCACCGCATCCCGGGCCTTGTCGATCTGATCCTTCATGATCAGGTCCGGAATCTCGCTGGCCAGACAGCCGGACAGGCCGATCAGCCCCGCGCTGTATTTGGTCAGGATTTCCTTGTCAATGCGCGGCTTGTAATAATAGCCGTCCAGATGTGCCTCGGTGGTCAGCTTGATCAGGTTTTTATAGCCCGTCTCGTCCTTCGCCAGCAGACCCAGGTGATGATACTTTTCCCCGTTGCTCGCCTTGCGTTCCAGACGCGATCCCGGCGCCACGTACATCTCGCAGCCGATGATCGGCTTGATGCCCTTTTCGCGGACCGCCCGGTAAAAATCAATCGCCCCGTACATCGCCCCGTGATCCGTGATCGCCAGCGACGAAAATTTCAGCTCATGCGCCCGCTCGGCTAATTTGTCCAGACGGCAAGCACCATCGAGCAGGGAAAACTCGGTGTGCAGATGCAAATGGACAAATTCGGCGTGCGACATGAATTCATTTTACCGTCTCATCCCCCGGACGCAAAACGAATTGGCGCATTCTTTCGCCACCGTATGCTTACAACCTGGCCAGTTCATCCAGCAAATCCGGCAATGGCGTGACCTGGATGCCCTGGCCAACGGGATACGCTTCTTTCACCGGCGCCACCACCCGGGTGGTTTCCGGTTTCAAATCTTCGATGGCCCGGTAAAAATCCGGGGTCAGTTCCGGTGAACTGGACGCCTTGCACTCGATGGCCAGCCGCCGGCGGCCGCGCTGGAGCACCAGATCGCATTCCGATCCCGTGCTGGTGCGGTAGAAAAACGCCTCCCAGCCGGGCAGCATTCCCAGCACCTGCTCGATCACATAGCCTTCCCACGAGCTGCCATAGACCGGATGTCCCAGCAGGTCGTTCTCGGTTTCCAGCCGCAGCAGCGCGTGCAGAATGCCGCTGTCGCGCAGATATACCTTGGGCGTTTTGACCAGCCGTTTTTTGAGGTTGGCCTCCAGTGGCGGCAGCACCCGCAACATAAAGGCGTGCTCCAGCGTGCGCACATAACTCTGCACCGTGGGCTGGGATACGCCCAGTGCCTGGCTGATTTTTGAGGCGTTCCACAGCTCGCCATGGTAATGGGCCGCCATCTGCCAGAACCGGTGCAAGGTGCCTGCCGCCACCTTTACGCCCAACTGCGGCAGATCGCGCTCCAGAAAGGTGCGGATAAATTCCTCGCGCCACTCAAAGCTGTCGCCGTCCGTGGCCGCCAGAAAGCTGCGCGGATAGCCGCCGCGCCGCCAGAGCGTGTGCAGTTCGCCTGCCCCGGCTTTGGCGGTCAACACTTCCGGCAGCAGAAAGGGCGTCAATTCCAGATAACCGATGCGCCCCGCCAAGCTTTCGGAACTCTGCCGCAACAATTCCGGCGAGGCCGAACCTAGCACCAGCACCTGGCCGTTGCGTTGCCCGGCATCAAGCACCGCCCGCAGCACGGGAAACAATTCCGGCACCCGCTGAATTTCATCCAGACAGACCAGCCGGCCGGCGTTGGCCGCAAAAAAGGCCTCCGGATCGCGCAACCGCGCCTGATCCGACGGACGTTCCAGATCCAGATGCACGGCGGAGGGAAACTCCGCCAGCACCGCGCGCGCCAAGGTGGACTTGCCGCATTGACGCGGCCCCAGAATGGCCACGGCGGGAAAACGCCCCAGCCACTGCCTTGCCCGGCTCTGTAATATGCGTGCAATCATCTGTGCAAATCTAAAGTGCCACTTTGAATTTGCAAGCCGCATGGTTTGCAATGTTCCCATGGCCACCCGGTTCCGGCCCGGCAAAAATTGGTTGTCAGCATTTTACCGGGGCACAAGGACGCGCCTCACGTTTGGAGTTCCGCCTTCAGGCGGCAAGCGATGGGGCAGGGGAACCGGCTGAAGCCGGGACGCCAAACTTCCGGCCACCTTCAGCCAGAAGCGGTTATCAGGGGAGCGCACGCGTCTCGCGTGCGGTGTTCGGCGTCCCGCCGAACACTTCGTCCCACCATTATTTCCCCACCGGACGGATGGCAAGATTCGGGCCTGCACAAACTCTCAATCACCCCGCTTCTCAGCCTCTTGATTCGTGTTTCTTGGTATTTATCCTTGAAAATATGGAATCCGTATCCGATATTGCAAGCATTATGAGTGCGCTCATTCAACGTCCGCGCGTGTTGGCCGCCGTTTTAAAGGCCTTGAAGCGTTCGCCGGTGGTGGCTCTTTTGGGGCCGCGCCAATGTGGCAAGACGACTTTGGCCCACCAATTAGCCGGGGCGGACCGGCACTTTTTTGATTTGGAAAGCACGCTGGATCGTCAGGCCCTTTCGCTGGCGGCGGAGCGCACCCTTGCCCCGTTGCGGGGGCTGGTGGTCTTGGATGAGGTGCAAACCATGCCTCAGCTCCTGCCCGTGTTGCGGGTGCTCGCCGACCGGCGGGAAACCCCCGCCCGGTTCCTGTTGCTGGGCAGCGCCTCGCCTGATTTGATTCAGGGTGCGTCCGAGTCTCTGGCTGGCCGGGTGGCCTTCGTGCAACTGGGCGGCTTTGATGTGACGGAAACCGGGGGGGAAGGCATGATCCGGCTCTGGGAACGAGGCGGCTTTCCGCGTTCATTTCTGGCCGGGGATGACGCTGAAAGTTATGCCTGGCGTCAGGATTTTATCGAAACGTTCCTCAGCCGGGATGCGGCCCGGTTTGGCATTTCCCTGCCGCCCGAGGGGTTGCGGCGGTTCTGGACCATGCTTGCCCATCTGCATGGCGGGTCGCTCAACGCGGCGGAATTGGGTCGCGCGCTGGTGCTCGACCAGAAGACCGCAAGCCGCTATGTGGATATCCTGTGCGGCGCGTTTCTGGTGCGACGCCTGCCGCCGTGGTTTGAAAACACCGGCAAGCGGCTGGTCAAGGCACCCAAGGTTTACCTGCGGGACACCGGTTTGCTCCACGCGTTGCTGAGCTTGCGGACGCCGATGGAAGTGCGGTCGCATCCGCGCCTTGGCGCTTCGTGGGAAGGTTTTGCTTTGGAACAGGCCATCGGCCTGTTAAATGCGGAACGGGACGCCTATTTTTGGGGAACCCATGGCGGCGCCGAATTGGATTTGCTCATCAACCGGGGCGGGGCCAGGATCGGTTTTGAATTCAAATTTACCGAGTCGCCCGCCACCACCAAATCCATGCGCGTGGCGATGACGGATTTGAAGTTGAAGCGCATGTACGTGGTTTACCCGGGCACGCGCCGGTTTGAATTGGACGACAACATTGTCGCCTTGCCGTTGACGGGTCTGCCCGCCGAAGCCGCGAGTTTTTGAAACAACCGGACGGCTGGCCAGATTCAGGCCTGCGCGAAATACGGATCGCCCCAGTTTCAGCCTCTTGATTCGTGTTTATGGGTGTTAATTCGTGGTTCAACTCCCGGTTTAAAAATCAAGCCGTCGCCGCCTTCCGCCCAAATTGCGGATCAATCTTCAACTGGAGCGCCAGGATAAAGCCCGGGATGGCCGAGAAAATGACCCAGACAAAGAAATGTTTGTAGCCGATCAGGTCCGCCACCCAGCCGCTCCACATGCCCGGGATCATCATGCCCAGCGCCATGAACCCCGTGCAGATCGCATAATGCGCCGTCTTGTGCGGACCATCCGCAAAATAGAGCAGGTAGAGCATGAAGGCGGTGAAGCCGAAGCCGTAACCGAATTGTTCCACCGCAATCGTCGCGCAGGTGATGAGAAAATTTTCCGGCTGCGTGAACGAAAGGAACACAAACGCCAGCTTCGGCAGATACATCGTCGCCACCATGATGGGCAGCATCTTTTTCAGGCCATATCGCGCCGCGAGAAAACCGCCCAGCAACCCGCCGCCCGTCAGCGCCAGAATGCCAAACGTGCCGTAAATCAACCCCACCTGGCTCGTGCCCAAACCCAGCCCGCCCGACTCGCGGCCATCCAGCAGAAACGGCGAGATCACCTTCGAGAGTTGCGCCTCATCAAACCGGTACAGCAGAATAAACGCCATCGCCATGCCAATGCCCGGCTTGCGGAAAAAGGAGCCGAGCGTAACGAAAAATTCCCCCAGCAGACTCTTGTGCGTCACCACCGGACCGTCATTCGGCGGACGCGGCAGCACCACCGCGTGCCAGCAACTGAACCCCAGGAACAGCGCCGCCACGGCAAACAAGGTAATGGACCACGCCAGCGGGATATTGCCGGAACTCGTCTGAAAAACGACCGCCGCATCCTGTTTCAGTTTGGGATCAAGCTGTATCACCGCCAATGCCGGCCGGTTCCAGTTCGTCGCGTTGAACACCAACCGTTCCCCCTCCATCAAGCGGAACCCCCGGTCCCCCTTGCCAAACCCCAGATATTCGATGCCATGCGGCTGGCGACCCAGATTGACGGCAATCTCACGTCCGGCGGGCGGGGCTTGGGATAGCGAAAACGCCATCACCCCCACATTGCCCGCCGTGGCCGCCGCCGTGGTTTTCGGCGGCTTCGGAAAATGTGCGGTCAAAAAATGCCGCAGGGGAGTGGAAACCGCACCGCTCCACCAGGACTCCTGCGGGGCGGTAGCCGGCGCCGGTCCGACTGGAGCCGCCGGCGTATCATTGACCACAAACCCATGTGCCACATTCCAGGCCTTCGCCTGCAGAATGATGGTCTTGGCTTCTTCGGCGCTGCGCTCCGTGCGCGCCACCTCCAGCGCGGCCGGTTGGGCAATCACCCGCAATTCGCCGGCCTGGGCGGGCAGGGTGATGCTATTCGGATCAAATGGTTTCGCGGCCGGCGCATTGCCCGCCGCGCTCACGACAATTTGCACCGGCGGTAATCCATTCTTACTTTCCAAGACTCCCGCGAGCACCACCAGCAGGCCGCTCCCCACAATCATCGCCGTGCGGTAAAACGTGCTGCGCAACCCCACCCACCACGCCTGCTCGTGCTTGGACATGCTCAACATGTAAAAGCCGTCCGCCGCAATGTCATGCGTGGCCGAGGCGAACGCCATGATCCAGAACAGAAACAGCGACCATTTGAAAAAACCGGACCCCGGCACCGAAAACGCCACCAGCGCCAGCCCGAACGAAACCAGAAATTGCATCAGCACCACCCAGAACCGCTTCGTCCGGGTAATGTCCACCAGCGGACTCCACAGCGGCTTGATGACCCATGGCAGATACAGCCAGCTTGTGTAGAGCGCGATGTCCGTGTTGGAAATGCCCAGCCGCTTGTACATCACCACGGACATGGTCATGACGATGACGTAGGGAATGCCCTGTGAAAAATACAGGGTCGGCACCCACAGCCACGCGGACTTTTTCGGCGCTTCACTCATGCTTTAAACGGAAAACCTTCACCTTAATGGCCGGCATCGTAACAGGCGTTTATGTCGGGCTCAAATGTTACCTGTTACGCGGCCCCCCAACTGAGACCCGGCTTGGGGGGGCATGGCCAGGAGGGGCTTGCATTTTTTAGCGTTTGCCTTGATGAGGCTTGATTGCCGGGAAAGGGGAAACATCCAACAACCAACATCGAACGCCCAACATCCAATGACGGAGGAAGAGGCGCGAGGTGGGTAGTAATGGCGCAGCCATGAGGGGGCTTTCTTTTTTCAGGGTTTGCCTTGATAAGGCACGATTAGCCTTGATTGCTGGGTTTTTTGCCTTGATTGAGGCTTGATTGGAGAAAACCGGGTCTCGGCTCCCGGTTCCCGGATTTCGGGACGTGGGGTGGAGGGTTTGGGCATGGCGGTGCGGCCGGCGGGTTCGGTCGTTGCAGCGCCTGGGACAGGCGCGGTACGGGAATTTGGCGTTTGGCTTGATGAGGCTTGATTAGGCACGATTAGCCTTGATTGCAGGGTTTTTTGCCTTGATTGGGGGCAGATTCGGGTACGGATTTCGGGTCTCGTTGATCGGGTGGGCTAACCGCAAACAACCGAACGACGTGAAAAGGGGTGGTGGTTTGATTTGGTTTGATTGCGGGCGGAGGGAACCGGGCAGCGCGAATGGACGGGGAGACATGTCTCCCAGTTCCAAAGCAGCGTCATGCCGCCGCACTCCACAGGGGAAAGCGGGCGCAATTTTGGCTGTGACGGTGAGTTTACCATGTAAACTTCCAACGGGAGTAATATAGCACGGGTTTTCAAAATGCAAGGGCGGGGAGAAACTTTTTTGACAGAATGGGACAGAGGAAACGAGAGCGCCCTGAGCGCCGCGCGCCGGCGGGTTTGCTTTTCCGGTTGCCATTGGTGGGGATGGGATTAGCATGAACGGACCGCAATGGCTTTGGGGTTCGGGCCAGTTCCTTCGCTGCTTCACGGATAGTCCGATTGAAACCGATACTCTCCCGCCCCCACTTCATAGACCGCCACGTTGTTGTCCATGCGCAAGAACGTCACGCCTTCCGCCTTCGTCACCGGCTGGCCGGATTCAGTTACGCCGGCGGCGTCCTTGGCCGGCACATATACCGTTGCGGTGGTGTTCGCCGGGATGACCGCGTGCAGGTCGAATTTCCCGTTTTCACAGGTCCAATCACTCACAATGAGGCCGCGAACAGAATTATAGCTGCCGTGCGCCGAAGTCAGGCCGGTGGCCGGATCGGGCTGGGGCGCGAGCATGAACTTTTTGAAACCGGGACCGGCCGGGTCGGGGCAGATGCCCAGCACGGACTGATACAGCCACAAACCAATCGCGCCCCCGCAGGACGGCATCTGCGCGCCGCCGCCATTCCAGCCTTCGGCAAGCACGCCATCGTGGATGAGTGTTTTCCAGCTCGGATAATCCTGCTGGTTTACCATTTTATTGGCCAGCGCCGTTTCGCGGTGTTCGGCCAAGGTCTCCAGCAAAAAGGGCAACCCTACAAACCCGGTGCCCAAGTGATCTTTGTGCGCGTGAATGGCCGATACAAATTGCTGATACGTCAATTCCTGTTGAGCAACCGGCACCACGTTCAGCGCCAGCGGCAGCACCTGCGCCGTCTGGTTGTTCGTCTGGGTTCCATATAAACCGTTCGTGGGATTGAGATATTTAGAGTTGAACCGATCCTTCACGCCGCGCGCCAGGGCGGCATATTTTTTGGCATCGGCCTTTTTGCCAAGCAACGCCGCCGTTTCGCTGACAATGCTGGCGTAATGATACCACGCCGGCATATCCAGCAGCGGCGCGGGCACGGCGTCCTTGCCGCCAAAGGGATTTTGCCAGTCGCCGGCGCCTTTCCAGCTCAAGATGCCTTCTCGGGCCTCGGCGGAATTGGGATTGCCCAGGTTGAGAAAGGTATAATCACCCCAGCCTCGCACCGAACCGCTGGCGGTGAGCACGCCGAGAAAATCCACATAACGGCGCATCGTGTCATAGGCTTCGGCCAATATCCGGCGGTCGCCGTAGAACTGATATTGCTGCCACGGCAACAGCACCACCACGCCGCTCCACCATGGCGAGTTCCAATCATAGACCTGCCGGCCCACCACCGGCAGCACCGAGCCCACATAGCCGGACTCGTCCTGCCCGTCGCCAAAATCCCGCCACCACTTGTGATAGATGCCCGCCACGTCGGTCAGATACGCCGCCGTTTCGTACATCCCCTGCATATCCTGCGTCCAGCCCTGCTTCTCGCGCATGGGATCCATCGGCTGATCGCCGTCGTAGTTGAGATGCGTTTGCAACAGCGCGGCGTAGATTTGATTGAACCATGGATTGGAACACGCAAAGTTCCCCGCCATTTTCAAATCGGCGTGGACGAGTTGCAGCGTCACCGCGTCCGCCGCCAGCGGTTCCGTCAAGCCTTTCACTTCAATGGACAACGGCCCGGAGAGATACATGAAACGCGGTTCCAGCACGGCCGGCCCGTTCGAGGCCAGCGTGTAAGTGAGGGTGGGCGACTGATAACCCGGGGCGTGCCCGAGGACGGTGATGGTCTGCCCGGCGTGGCCGTTTACCTGCACGCGTGGCCAGCCGGCGCTCAAGACTTTAAAATAGGCGCTGTTGTTGGTCACGCGGTCGGGCTTGAGTTCGCCGACCACGCGGATCGGCGGTCCGCTGGGCGACACCAACTTGCCGCCAAGCGAGGTGCCGAGCGCAACCGGCTGCCACCCGCTGTCATCATAACCGGGGCGATCCCAACCCGGCTTGGCCAGCCGCCGATCCTCGGTGTAACCGGCGTAGGTGTCATTATCCACAATCTCACTGCGTGCCCATTTCCATGAGTCGTCGGATTTGACCGTCTGGCGCGTGCCGTCCGCATATTCCACTTCCAATTGGAGCAACAGGCGCGGCTGGCCCAGGCCATTAAACCGTTGGCCAAAGCCCCGTCCGGGTGTGCTGAAAAAGCCGTTGCCCAACGTGGTGCCTACGACATTCTCCCCGCTGTTCACCAGCGCGGTAACGTCGTGTGTGAGATAAACCACCCGTTTCGTATAATCCGTGAACGGCGGTCCCAGCACGGTATCCGTCACGGGCCGGCCATTGACGGTCACATTCGCCATGCCGAGTGCGGCCACATAGAGCGTGGCGCGTTGGACCGGCTTTTCCACCGTAAACGATTTGCGCAGCAACGGCGCGGCGGGAGTTGGGCACGCGTCCGGCGGGCACAACTTGCCAGCGTCCGCCGAGGGCATGCCGTCCACCAGAAACGACGCATGGCCTGAATGCCATTCGGTGCCGAACTCGCGGGTGGGCCGCATCAACGCCACATTCGTCCCGCCGGAAAGCACTTCCATCTGCCGCACCTCCGCTTTGGCCCGCTTGGTCAGCCAAAGCCGGATGCGCCGGAATTTCGCGTCCTTCACCGCAAACACCTGCGGCCCGGTGCCGGTCGGTTGATAATCCGCCGCCGACTGATCCACGAGCACTTGCGTGTTTGTAAAGTAAAGGTCATCCGCGCCCAGAATTTTGAACCGCTTCGGGGCCGTATTGGTATTCGCGAAATAAAGTTTGATCGCCTCAATGGGGAAGGGTTTGCCCAAATCCACATCCGCCCAGCCGCCGCCGCCAACGGTGAATCCCGGGGGACGGACCTCCGGCGGCATGAACCACTTTGACGCCGTAATCCAATTCGCCTGCCACTCTTCGGCTTGAAGCAAGCCCATCGTCCAGCTCGCCGGCTCGCTCCAGCCAGACGCTTTGCCGTCGCGATCCCAGAGCCGCACCTTCCAGTAGCACTGTGTCCGCGACGCCAAACGTTTCCCCGCGTATTTGATTTGGACGCTGTCAGCGGACGACACCTTGCCGCTATCCCAGAGATCACCCTGGTCGTGCTTTAACAATTCCTCCGAACTCGCCACCAAAACTTGATACGCCGTCTGCCGGTCGGCGCGCTGCGTGGAGTCCATCACCCAGGTCAGCAGCGGCTGCGGCTCGTCAATGCCGAGCGGATTGATACGGTCTGCACAGCGCAAACCGCCCGCCTCGGCGGCGTGCAGCCCGACCGGCGATGCCAGCAGAAGAAAAGCGAGGGCGAACGAGGTTATCCGGGACAGGTTCATGGCAGGTAAGTAAATGAAATGGTGGTTGAGTCGTTCAATTGTATTTAATTACGAAATAATCTCAAGCTACCTGCCCGAGTAGTTTCCCCTGCGGGCACATCCCGCCACCGCCCCCGTGGCGGCGGGCATCTTGCCGGCCGTAGAGCCGGTGCTTCCAGCCCGGCGGAACTGGCTTCGCGGGCACCAGCGGTCGGTTATGCGCCAGGGCCGGGCAATTTTACGCTTCTCCCCGGGCGGCAGGGATGCCCGCCGCTACATTTCAGAGGCAATTGTCAGGTTGCGCCTTTGTCGGGTCATTCGCAAAAAAAGGCGGGAAACGGTTGTCCGTTCCCCGCCTTTTGTCCTTGGCGTCTGATTAAGTTGTTTGCGTCAATCCGACTTGCGGCGGAGGTAAACCGCCCGTATCGCCGGGCTCGCCGGGTAGGCCGCCAGCAGGTCCGGGACATGCATGATCATCCAGGGCTGCCGGTAGTTGTTCCCGTTCTTGGTAAAGACCAGGTCGTCGGCCAGAAACACCGCCGATTGTTTGATTTCATTCCGGTCGTTCATCAGCACCAAAATGTCGCCATATACGGAAGGCGCGGCGATGGGATAATAGTTGTCCGTGATGTATTTGATCGTGTAGTTCGGATCATTGAAACGGTTGTCCGGCGTTTCATTGTAAAAGTTAAAGGTCGTCCAATGGCTGTCCATCACCGGGTCGCCCGGCTGGGGCGGCAGCGGGAACGTATAAAGCCGGTTGCGGGCGAACGGCGGCAGCAGATAAATCAAGCTCACTGATCCGCCTTCCGGCAGCGCCTTGAGCGAATCAAACAGCGGCCGGATATCGGTGAAACGGACGTTGGGAATATGGCCCCAATAATCGGCAATCTTGTTGATGTCGGTTTTGCCATTAACAATCAGGCGGGCCATCACGGCGGATTGCCGGGAGAGCGCCTGGGCCATGGCCACCCGGCGTTGGACGGTGGGGATTTTGCCGAGGAGCGCCGCGTAATCAGCCAGTTGATGGCCGGTGCCGTTGGCATAAACCAGCCGCTTCAGCACGGCCAGATCCTCCGAGTTCAACCGGCTGTCCGCGTAAATGGCGTTGATGGTGCCGCCGGGAAAAACCAAGGGGGAATCCAAATACGGGTTTACCCCGTGTCCGGCCAAAACCCCATAAAGTTGCTGGCGGGCCGACTGGCTCAGGGTGAACAGAAAATCATCGGGTGGTCGCAATTCCACGCCCGTCGCCTTTGCCGTGACATTTTGGGATTCCAAGGCCGCCTTGATATGTTCGGTGGCGATGCCGTTTTGCGCCAGCAGCGTCTGTACGCCGACCAGGTTCATCCCCTTGAAAAACCAGATTTCCGGTTGCGGGCTGGCCACTTCATCCGTCAGAAATTCGGCCGGGCGTTCCAGCGAAAGATCGCGCGTCGCCAGCGCGCCCCAGGCGCCCACGTGGATGGCCGAATTCTTGTCATTGGGATCCACCACCGTGAAATTGTCCGCCGGATTGATCCGGGGCTGGTAGGTGAGCTGGTACGTGGCATAGGAGGCCCCGCCAATCAAGGCCAGACTGAAAACAATCAGCCCGGCCAGGGTGAATTGAAAGGCGTTGCTGGCTTGCGCCGCTTCGTGCTGGCGATTTTTACTCATTAGCGGCAGGCCGGGGTCGAATCCGCCGGCTGGAGGAAAAACAAATGGTACGTCATGCTTTTACCCAAGGACGCCAAGAACTTAGCCAAAGTTTCAAAAAATAGCAAAGGAAAAGTAACCGAACGGTTACTTCGGAGCCGGGGAGCGCGGGTCTGTGACCCGCGGCAAAATGGCTGCGTAACGGCCGATGAAAATGAACCCGGTCACCGCGCCAACGCCTTGCTTCCTGGGAAACGTTTCCACCCGGTGGCAAGGCGGATATAAAAAGCAGCGGCGGCAACCGGCTAATCCGGTTCCCGCCGCCTGATCGTTTGTTCCGGCGCCCGCGCCGGCTCCGCTTACTTCAGCAATTCTTCGGCAATTTGCACCGCGTTCAGCGCCGCGCCCTTGAGCAACTGGTCGCCGCTTACCCAGAAGGCCAGGCCATTGTCCAGGGCGCAATCCACGCGGAGGCGGCCCACTTCGCAATTATATTTCTCCGAGGTGAACAGCGGCATCGGATACTTCTTGTTTTCCGGTTCGTCCACCACGTCCAGGCCCGGCGCTTTCAGGAGCACCGCGCGCGCGGCGGCCACGGTCACGGGCTTTTCGAATTCCGCGTTCACCGCCACCGAGTGGGAGCGATAGACCGGCACGCGCACGCAGGTGACGCTCGCCTTGAAGCCCGCGTGATGCATGATCTTGCGGCCTTCATTCTCCATCTTCATCTCCTCCTTGGTGTAACCCGTCGGGAGGAAGGAATCCACATGCGGCAGCACGTTGAAGGCGATCTGGTGCGGGTAAACTTCTTTTGTCACCGGCTCGCCCTTCACCACCTGGCTGACCTGACGTTCCAGCTCTTCAATCGCCTTGGCGCCCGTGCCGCTCACGGCCTGGTAGCTGGCGGCAAAAATGCGCTTCACGCCGAACGCCTGATGCAGCGGGTACAGCGCCATTAGCGTGATGGCCGTGGTGCAATTCGGATTCGCGATGATGCCTTTGTGCTTCTTGACGTCCGCCGCGTTGATCTCGGGCACCACCAGCGGCACGTTGTCGTCCTGGCGGAACGCGCTGGAATTATCCACCACCACGCAGCCGGCCTTGGCCGCGATTGGGGCGAATTCCTTGGAGATGCTGCCTCCCGCGCTGAACAGCGCAATGTCCACCCCGGCAAACGAATCCTTCGTCAATTCCGTAATGGCGATTTCCCGGCCCTTGAACTTGAGCTTCTTGCCGACCGAGCGGGCGGACGCGAGCAACGTCAGCTTGCCCACGGGAAAATTGCGCTTTTCCAGGGTTTTGATCATCTCGATGCCGACTGCACCCGTCGCACCGACCACGGCTACATGAGGATTGGGATTCATAAAAAACGGTCAACGAATCTAACAGGTTTCGCGCATCCGTCAATTTCACATTCCGGCGTTTCAAAAAACGGCCAAGTGCGCCCTGAAGCTGTCACTCTGCCATCCAAACTGGTAAGGCGGGGGAGGGTGGCCGCGAAAGACATTTCAAAAGATTGACGCCGTATGATTTCCGATAAAGGGCCGCCCATTCAGGCGGGTGTCAATGCCATTGACAATACAGGGTGAATCTGGTGGAAGTATGTGTATGGCGCGGCAATTGCGAATTGAATATGCGGGGATGGTTGGTCCGGTGGCGAAGCGACCTGAAGGTCGCGCCCCGCAGCCATAGACCGGAATCGCCCATGCCTAAAAAGAAATCACCCAACAGCGTGCGCATCCGCAACGGCACGGCGGAATTTCTAACCTTCGCTTACCGGACCGGCGGTGACGGCGTGGAAGTGCGGGTGCAGAACGGCACGATCTGGCTTTCGCAAAAAAACCTGGGCGAGCTGTTCCTGACCTCCAGCGACAACATCGGACTGCACCTCAGGAACATCTTTAAGGAGGGTGAATTGGGCGCGGCTTCAGTTACCGAGGAATTCTCGGTAACTGCCACGGATGGCAAAACCTACACCGTCAGGCATTACAATCTGGATGCGATCATCGCGGTGGGCTACCGCGTGAATTCCAAGCGCGCCACGGCGTTCCGGCAATGGGCCACGGGCGTCCTGCGGGACTACACGCTCCGGGGCTATGTGATGGACCGGCAGCGCATGGAGAACGGCGCGTTTCTCGGCGAGGATTACTTCGAGCGCCTGCTGGAGGAAATCCGGGAGATTCGGCTGTCCGAGCGGCGCTTTTATCAAAAGATCGCCGATATTTACTCCACGGCGCTGGATTACGACCGGGACGCGCCGATCACCCAGGCATTCTTCGCCAAAGTGCAGAACAAGATGCATTACGCTTTTCACGGCCACCGCGCAGGAATCGGTTGCATCCGCCCGCCGGCAGGATGGCCGGCAATGGGATTATCCTTATGGCTGGGCTCCGCACCAAATGCTGGCGTGGCAGGGCTTGAAAAATTATGGACTCGATATCGATGCCGGGCGGCTGGCTTACCGCTGGCTATACACCATTGTCAAAAACGCCCGCGACTATAACGGCACGATTCCGGAGAAATTCAACGTGGTCACCGGCTCCCATGATGTATTTGTCGAATACGGCAATGTGGGCACCAAGTTTGCCTACATCGCCACCGAAGGTTTTGGCTGGATGAACGCCTCCTTCGAAGTCGGGCTGACCTGCTTGTCTCCTTCGCAAATCATGGACTTGCGCCGGTTAAAGCCGCCGTTGACCCGGTAAATCTACCCGCCAGGCCCGGCGCCATTGCCGCCCCGCTTTTGCGAATTCGCGCCCCGCTCCATTCCCCCTCCTCCCGGTGGCCGTCCGCCAGGATTGTCCACGCCAAAACCCCGGCGCACCGGCACCGGCAGCCGCAACAACACCAACATCACGACCGACCGTGACAAAACACAACTGGTCAAAACCCTTTGCGTCTCGGCGTCTGCGTCGGATAATCTCTCTGAAAAGGCATTAAATCATGAACGACCAAGATTTCGCCAATCCATCCTCCCATCCCGACGGGTTTCCGCCCTTGCTGGAGGCTCTTCGCGGCCTGATCGCCGGAGCACGGCAACAAGTTGCGCGCGCGGTCAACACGATTCAGGTGCAAACCTACTGGCAGATCGGACGGCACATTGTGGAGTTTGAACAGGGAGGGGCGGCCCGCGCCGCCTACGGTAAACGGCTGTTGGCGGATCTGGCGGACGCCCTGACCCGGGAATTTGGCAAGGGGTTTGACGAACGCAACTTGCGAAACATGCGCGCGTTTTTTCTGTGTTTCCCAATTCGGAACGCACTGCGTTCCGAATTGAGCTGGACGCATTACCGTCTGCTGCTGCGGGTGGAGGAACCAGCAGCCCGCCAGTGGTATATGCAAGAAGCCTCCGAACAAAACTGGGGCACCCGGGCTTTGGAACGGCAGATTGGAACCCTCTATTATGAACGCCTGCTGTCCAGTCAGGACAAGGCGGGCTTGCTGGCGCAAGCCCGGCAGGAGCAGAAAGCGGATACGTCGGCACCACGCGATTTTGTGCGCGACCCCGTGATGCTGGAGTTTCTCGGGTTGCCCGAAACCGGTCGTTTGCTGGAGGCGGAGCTGGAGCAAGTGCTGATGGACAAGCTGCAACAGTTTTTATTGGAACTGGGCAAGGGATTTGCCTTTGTCGCCCGCCAACAGCGAATCAGCACCGAGACGCAGGATTTTTACATTGATCTGGTATTCTATAATTATCTGCTGAAGTGCTTTGTGTTGATTGATCTCAAGCCGGGGCACCTGGATCATCAAGCCATCGGGCAAATGGACATGTATGTGCGTCTGTATGACGATTTGCGCCGGGGCGAGGGGGACAACCCGACGGTGGGGATTCTGCTCTGCGGCAGCAAAGATCATTCGGTGGTGCGTTATTCGGTTCTCAATGATAGCGAGCAACTGTTTGCCACCAAATACCGGCTGGTATTGCCGAGCGAGGATGATCTGCGCAGAGAGCTGGAGCGAGACCGCGAGGAGCTGGAAGCCCGCCACGATCTGGAAACTGAAAAGGAATAAAACATGACCGGCCGCAAACGGGCCGGTTCAACGTTTTGCGCCATTTTCCCAAGGCCGCCGGCCAGGCACGGCGCCGTTGCCGCCGAATTCGTATTTCGCGGTTCCCCCTCCCGCAATCGGGCGCATCCGCAGGGGTGTCCCCCGGCCGAAACACCCAAAATAATTTAGCTTTCAGATTGACCGGCGATGCGGGTTATGTCGAAATGATAGAACATAGTGATTTAATTTTTAGCCGAGATGCCGAGAACACCCAGCAGAAATGGAAATGGCGCGCGCACGGGCGCGACCAAGTATGACGCGCACCACAAGGTGCTCTCGCAGACTTACGGAGCCTTCGCCGATTTGCGCCGCGAGCTGTCCGATTCCAAAACCACCGTGGGCGAACGCGAGGAGCTGTTGCGCGGCTTTGCCGTGTGTCCGGATTCCCAGCGCGCCTGGCTCCTGCTCGAGGATTATTTCGAGCGGCTCTCCCTTTCCCGCCGCGATTTTCCCGCCACCGACTGGTGGACCAAAATGCTCGTCGTGCAGGGCAAGGCCCGGCTGGAGGAACTGGCCTTCCTGTTTTTGCGCGCCAAACGCTCCGTGCCCCAGGAATTGCAGCCCCACGCCAGCCTCGACCGCTTCGCCCAGGCCGAGGAGGCCGAGCAGGAACTGCGGCTCGTGAAGGAGCTGGAAAACTGGCTCTCCCCGCCCGCGCCGCTCCACCTGGACACCCCCCGCGCCACCCTGCGCGTCATCTGCCGGCCCCAGCCGGATGAACAGGAACCCTCCCGCTTCCGCCTCGCCATTCAATTTCTCCTCCTTCGTCCCCGCACCGGCGAAAAAGCCCGCTCCCTGCACGATCTCGTGGATCTCGTCGTCCGCGCCGCCCATGAGCAGGAATTGTTCACCCCCTGGGACTGGGAGTTTATCCAGTGGATCTACGAAACCCACCGCGAACGCGCCGGGCACGAGACCACGCTGCTCCTCTCTGATGCCGAGCTGCTTCAATGGCTCGCCCGCTGGGGCCACACGCACCGGCTGGAATCCGCCCTCAACGGCCGGCCGCTGTGTTTTCACGGCCACATCGTCGCTCTCTCGCCGCATTTGGAAAACGGCGACAAGGAACTCTCCTTCACGCACCGCATCACCCTGCCGGATGCCAGCCATCGCTCCGTGGCCGATGCCCGGTTCTTCAACCGCCAGTCGCCCGTCGCGCTGCTGGACAACGAATTTTTCCTGCTCCGCAACGCCCCGCCGTCCGGCGTGCTCAAGTACCTCGCGAAAAAACCCGCCGTGCCCGTGCGCAAACTGAGCCACCGCCTGCTCCTGCATTTGCGCAAAACCCAGGCCAATCATGGCGTGGACTGGGAACAGCTCTGCGTGGCCCATGCCGCCGCGCCGCAGTTTGTTTTTGAATTGCTCGAGGACAACGTCCAGCTCCGCCTCTTCGGCAAAAGCCAGCGCGACAAAACCACCTGGGTGTGGACCGGTCACGAATGGGTGCCGCACGGCCGCGTGATCAAGCCCGGCGATAAGCCGGAGATTCTCGACGACCCGCGCCTGGAACCGTCCGTCACCTGGCTGCGCAAGCTCGACTGGTTCATGCAGGAGCCCGGCCTGTGGATTGGCGATGCCAATGAAAATTTCCTCGGCGCCCTCGCCGAAGCCTGGGCCACCCGTCCCGCGGACGCCGAATTCCTCGGCAACACCGCCTTTCACCGCCTGTTCCTCACGCCGCGCGCCCTCAAGCCGCGCCTCGTCGTCAAGGGCAGCGGCATCGACTGGCTCGCCGTCTCCGCCGAATGGGAGGCCGAAGGCCTCAAGCTCTCCAAAGCCGACCTCGAACGCCTCGCCGCCGCCACCGGCCGCTTTGTCAAACTCCCCAACTCCGGCTGGGTGGAACTCGACATGCACGCCGTGCAGGGCGCGCACGAAGCCATGGCCGAGATGGGCGTGGAAGGCCTCGTGGCCGTGCCGCAAAAGATCGGCCTGGAACACGTCGCCCACCTGGGCGAGGATGAGTTCACCCGCTTCGCCGATTCCCCCGAGGCGCTCCTGCTGCGCGAACGCGTGCGCGATTTCAAAGGCGTGCCCCCCGCCGAGCTGCCCCAGTCCCTCACCGCCGAACTCCGGCCGTATCAGAAGGACGGCTTCGATTTCCTCGCCCATCTGGTGCATGTGAAACTCGGCGGCATTCTGGCCGACGACATGGGCCTGGGCAAAACCCTGCAAACGCTCACCTGGCTGAGCTGGCTCAAGGAACGCAATCACAAGAATCCCAAGCCCTCGCTCGTGATTTGTCCCGCGTCCGTGCTCCACAACTGGCGGCGCGAAGCCGAGCGGTTCACGCCGGACATGAAGGTGCTCGTGCTCGAAAGCGGCGCCGCGCGGCACAATTTGCGCAAGCAGATTCCGCAGCACGACATCATCGTCACCAACTACGCGCTGCTCCGGCGCGACCTCGAGGAATTGCAGAAGTTCGCCTTCCGCGCCGTCATCCTCGACGAGGCGCAGTTCATCAAGAACCCCGGCGCCCAGGTCACGCAGTCCGTGAAACAGTTGAAGTGCGAGAACAAGATCGCCCTCACCGGCACGCCGCTGGAAAACCGGCTGCTCGACCTGTGGAGCATCGTGGATTTCATCCAGCCCGGCTACCTCGGCAACCAGGAACATTTCCTGGAAACCTACGAACCCAAGGGCGGCGCGGATATCGAGGGCGTCCAACGCATCGCCCGCAAACGCCTTTCCGCCAAGCTCCGTCCGCTCCTGCTGCGCCGTCTCAAAAAACACGTCGCCAAGGATCTGCCCGACCGCATCGAGCAGCGCCGCGACTGTCCGCTGGGCGAAGACCAGCGCAAGCTGTACCTCGCCGAGCTGCGTCGCAGCCGCGACCAAATTATGCAGGCCGTCGCCGAGCAGGGGCTTAACAAGAGCAAGATGCACGTGCTCGCCGCCCTCACCCGGTTGCGCCAGATCTGCTGCCATCCCTCGTTGGTCGGCAGCGACACCGCCAGCGGCAAAACCGAAACCCTGTTTGAATTGCTCGACTCCCTCGTGGCCGAAGGCCAGAAGGTGCTCGTGTTTTCGCAGTTCGTGCAGATGCTCCAGATTCTGGACCGGGAATGCCATGCGCGGAACATCCGCACCCATGTGCTCACCGGCCAGACCAAGGACCGTCAGCAGGTGGTCAGCGATTTTCAGAAGGACACCGGCGCGGGCGTGTTTCTGCTGAGCCTCCGGGCGGCGGGCACCGGCCTGAACCTGACCAACGCCAGCTACGTGGTGTTGTACGATCCGTGGTGGAATCCCGCCGTCGAGGCGCAGGCCATCGACCGCTCCCACCGCATCGGCCAGACCCAGACCGTGAATGCCTACCGGCTCATCGCCCCCGGCACCGTCGAGGAAAAAATCTGGGAATTGCAGCAGAGCAAAGCCCAAACCATCGCCGACGTCCTGGGCGAAGAGGGCTTTGCCCGCAGCCTCACCGCCACGGACCTGGAATACCTCTTCTCGGAAGACTGAGCGCCGGCCTCTCCATTGGGGTGGGGACGGCTCGTCCCCACACAACCGCTTTCGCCGTCCCAAAAAATAATGGCCTGGCCAGCGTCCAAAATGAAGGCGGGCTGGCACTTGCTGGCGCTTGACCGTTTTGGTCATTGCAGCGGGCTGAAGCCCGCGTCCGTCAAATAGGGCGCCTGCCCGCCACGTAGCGGCGGGCATCCTGCCGGCCGTAGAGCCGGCGCTTCCAGCCCGGCGGAACTGGCTTCGCAAACACCAATGACTGGTTATTTGCCATGGGCCGGGCAATTTTACAGTTCTCCCCGGGTTGGCCTGGCTGCCGCCCTCCCCCCCCGTCAAATGCGCCTGCGCAGTCCTGATTGTCATTTGATATCGGGTTGAGATACAATGTCGGCGCATTCCTTGGGACACGAGGTAATCAGAAGCATGACCCTGGAGCAACCAGCAAACCTGAATCGGCTGATCTGCGAGTGCCCGCCATTGACCTGGCGCCGGCGCTGGCAGATGTTTCGCATTTTCGTGCCGCTGCTGTTTCTCTTAGCCATTTTTAAACTCGAAACGCTGGGACTCAAAATGTGGGACGAGGGGCAAATGGACTTTGCCCGCTTTGGCCTGGCCGCCTTGATGATGTTCGCGGGGGCGCCGCTGACCGTCTTCCTGCTCCTGGAAATCAAATTGCGCCTGGCCCAACGGGAGCAGCGGCGGGCGTTTGACCTGCCGCAGGTGCTGCACGTCACGGATGCCGGGTTGAGCTTTTTCGGCCCCGGACGGCCGGTCACCCGCTGGTCCCGGGTGGCGGCGTTCTGGTTTCAGGATATTCCCGGCGAACCGTCGTTCAGCCGGCTCACCGTGGAATACTTCCGGGAACGCAACCGGCGGGTGCCGGTCTTCCGCCGGTACGTGCTGGAAAAATCCGTCCAGCAGCCGCAGTTGATTTCCAAGCTCACCCTGCTGCGGCAGGAGGCCGGTTGCAAATTCTGGATCCACCTCAACCAGCCGGTGCCGGTGTGCGAGTTGCCGCGCCTGTTCATGCGGGGACTCTTTTTGCAGGTCGGCGGCTTGCTGGCGCTGCTGCATGGCGTGCCGCTGCTGGCTGCCGTGCTGCTGCCGCGCTTCCATCATGTCAGCAACGTTCCCGGGCTCACCTGGCCGCCCGCCCAAAGCCGGGAGATCGGCCGGTTCCTGGCCGCCCATTTTTCCAGTCAGGCCGAATTGCGGCATTTCATGCTGTTGGCCGGCGGCCTGCTCGCCGCGCTCGGCCTTGGCGTGCTGCTCTGGGGCGCCCTCATTTCGCGCGCCAAAATCATCCGACTAACGCCGGAAGGTTCCGCCAACGCCGGCCAGCAGGCCTCCAGTTTTTGACCGGCCGTGGCGGCGGGCATCCTGCCGGCCGTAGAGCCGGCGCTTCCAGCCCGGCGGGAAAAAACAACCAAGTCACCGGCTGCCATTTCCCGACGTCAAACCGTTCGAACGATAATTATTAAAACCGGGTATGCCACCCTCGTGATGCGGACGCGATCCTCCTGGCGGACGCGGATTCCGGGCGGCAAGATGCCCGCCCTCCACGGCCGGCAGGGATGCCCGCCGCTACTTGCGGGGACGCATCCTGCCACCGCCCTCAAATCCATAGCCGTGACCTCGTCAAAACCCTTCGCCCGCCGGGTTATCTTCCTCTCCGTCATTGGTAAATGGGCGAGGGCCGGGGTGAGGCGGCGCTTAAAAAATTCAGCCGCAGGGGCATTGGCCGCACCTGCTTTACCCTGAATTCCATCCGGGGTCCGCTTGACAGCCATTGAATCGCATTTATAGTGCCAAATACTGAAATGCAGCCTGACAATTCATCCGCGGCCGACGAACCGCCCGGCGCGTACCAACCCGAGCTGTTGAAACAATTCCGTTCTGCCGGTCGCGGTTTCTGGCACGACGTTTCCGACGCCGACTGGAATGACTGGCGCTGGCAGCTCAAGCATCGCATTACCACCGTTGAGCAGTTGCAGCGGTTCATGCCCACCCTCACCCCCGAGGAACTCGCCGGGGCCACTCTCGCCAACCACAAGCTGGCGCTGGGCATCACCCCGTATTTCTTCAATCTGATCGACCCGGCCGATGAACATTGCCCCGTGCGCCGCCAGATGATCCCCCGCGTGGAGGAAACCCGCACCGCCCCCTGGGAAATGAGCGATCCCTGCGGCGAGGATTCCCATTCCCCCGTGCCCGGCCTGGTGCATCGCTATCCCGACCGCGTGCTGTTTCTGGTCACCGACCGGTGCGCCAGCTACTGCCGTTACTGCACCCGTTCCCGGCTGGTCAGCAACGCCAGCGGCTATGATTTTCATCCCGAATACGACAAGCAGATCGCCTACATCGCCGCCCATCCGGAAATCCGCGACGTCCTCCTGAGCGGCGGCGACCCGCTGCTGTTGAGCGATGAAAAACTCGAGAACCTGCTCAGCCGTCTGCGCGCCATTCCGCATGTGGAATTCCTCCGCATCGGCACGCGCATTCCCATCTTTCTGCCCCAGCGCATCACGCCCGAATTATGCGCCATGCTGAAACAGTTTCATCCCCTGTTCATCAGCATCCACTCCAATCATCCGCGCGAGCTGACCACCGAAGTCCGCGACGCCCTCGGCCGCCTGGCCGATGCCGGCGTACCGCTGGGCAACCAGACCGTCCTCCTCCGGCAAGTCAACGATTCGGCGGAAGTGATGAAGGCGCTGGCTCAGAAGCTGCTCATGTGCCGCGTGAAGCCGTATTACATCTACCAGTGCGACCTGATCGCCGGCTCCGCCCACCTGCGCGCCAGCGTGGCCAAGGGCCTGGAGATCATGGAAAAATTGCGGGGCCACACCACCGGCTACGCCGTGCCCACCTATGTTATTGACGCCCCCGGCGGCGGCGGCAAGGTGCCCGTGAATCCGGAATACGTTCTCTGCCGCAACGCCGGCCGGGTGCTGGTCCGCAACTACGAGGGCAAGATCTTTGAATATCCCGAAGCCCCCGACGGCACGCCTACGGTGAAAGCTCCGGCGGAAATTTCGCCTTCGGAATTTGTCTGAGAGGTTTTCGATTGATTAAAAAAGGCGGGAAACGGTTGTCCGTTTCCCGCCTTTTGTCTTTGGGTTCCGGACGGCGTGATACCACTGTTTTGTCTTATCCGAGCTGAGTCAGATTGTAATACCAATTGCCGTTTGAAACTGCACTATGATCCTCGTACATCAGGGTTGCCCACGCGAGGCGCGAGCGGAGCGCGGCGTGAACGCGAATGGCGCTAAGATAAGATAAAACTTTCGTTGTCGGAGCTATTTGCGTTTTGGCACTCCGGGCACTTTTTTAAGGATGGTTTGCAGGGTTAGCGTCTGCAACTGGGCCAGGGTTTTCCTTTGAAGTTTTTGGCGGACATAAACAAATGGGGGTTTCCTTTCAATTTGGCTAGTAAAAGCAATGGTTGACACGATGTGTCTCTCTATCTAAAGTCATCACATGGCAGACGTAAAAAAACGAACGAAATCTCAGCAGGAGGGGCAGCAGATTCTCCCAATCGCAGACTACTCGCCGGGTGGCGTCCAAAATCTGGCGGAGACCTTTCGCCGGCTATATTATCGTCTCTATTCAAACAGTTCTGCAAGTCGTGCTGAACGGATTTTTGAGAACCTTGCGACAATATTGCTTCTCAAGTTCTGCTTGGACAAACAGGAAGATGAAACGGCATTGAAGAAATTCTTGGCGGGACAGCGAACCGCAGACAGCATGTTAAAGGAATTTCTACCGCAGCAGCTACCAAAGCATACATCACTCACCTTTACATTGAGCATTTCGGACAGTTCAGTCCGAGAAGCGATGACGGAACTTGCTCCATTGAATCTGGCAATGGCACCGGCTCACGTTTTGGGAGAAGCGTTTCAAGCGTTGATTGGGCCTCGGCTGCGGGGAGATAAAGGCCAGTTCTTTACACCCAAATCACTGGTAAAGGCTATGGTTCGAATCATCGCCCCGAAGGCCCATGAATCAGTGCTAGATCCGGCGTGTGGCACTGGGGGCTTTCTCGGAGAAGCGCATATTTTCCAATTTGAATCCGGCGAAGTTACCGACGGCGTTAAAGGTCGGCTTGTTGGAATCGAAAAGGATCATGACCTTGCCCGCCTAGCTACGGCCTTGCTCCATATCGGAACATGTGGAAGATCGGAACTGCTTAATGCTAACTCACTTGATCCATTTGAAGTCGCCGAAGCTGGCTTAGCCGGAGACGTCCAATTTGATGTGATTCTGACAAATCCGCCTTTTGGAAGTCGAATTCCAGTTGAGGACAAAAACATCCTCCGCAACTTCGATCTTGCTCATGCTTGGGTTTGCCATGGGGAAAACTCTTGGTCGATGACCGCCGCCGTTTTGGACGGTCAAGATCCGCAGATTCTTTTCATCGAAAGAAGTGTGAAGGCTCTCAAACCAGGTGGACGAATGGGTATTGTGCTACCAGAGGGCGTTTTTGGAAACCGACAAGAGGGCTATGTTTGGGCGTGGCTTCGCCAGCACGGAATAATCAAGACGCTGTTGGACTGCCCGAGGACCACTTTTCAGCCGAGCACAGACACGAAGACGAACGTGCTATTCTTTGAGAAAAACCTCACGGTTGCGCCACTTGGGAATAATGGTCATTCAAAAGTAAGTATAGGAGTTGCGCTCCGCTGTGGCCATGACAGGCGTGGGCGCACACACAAGCCGGACGGGACACATCATGAAGACGACTTTGAGAAATTGGCCGCCGCATTCAGCACCAATGGCGTATGCAACGGTCTTTGGAAGAAGGTAGCAGTTGGCGACTCCACATACCTCGTCCCTCGGTATTATGTGAGAGATCATGAGTTCACTGACCAAGAATGCGAAATCATTAACGGTGCGCGTATGGCAACGATTGCCCAACTTATGGAGGAAGGGCTTTTGACGGTTAGAAAAGGTCATGAGGTAGGATCGCACGCCTACGGTTCCGGTGATATCCCGTTCGTGAGGACTTCCGACCTGAACAATTATGAGCTCTCGACTGACCCGACAAACGCAATCAGCGACGACATTTACGAAGAGTATCGGCCGCAGCAAAATCTAAGGCCGGGCGACATCCTGATGGTTGTTGATGGCAGATATCGAATTGGCGCAACTGCGATCCTTTCCGAAAACAACTACCGTTGCGTTGTACAGAGCCACTTTCGGATTATCAGCACGCAGCAAAACGACAAACTCAATCCCTTCGAGTTGCTATACGCACTCAATCTCCCCTCTGTCCGAGTTCGTATTCGAGACTTGGTTTTCGTTCAATCCACATTGGGCACGCTTGGCAGAAGACTATTTGAACTCGAAATTCCGGTATTGCACGGCGACGGACCGTGGCGAGACCGCGTCGATGCATTCCGCGAAATTTTGACGAAAAGGGACACATTATTGATGCAGATAAAGGCGATGGCGGGTTCCGAGGTCGAACTCTAGAAGGAAAATTTGATACTGCCGCTATTAGATCTTTGAAACCGAATATCCGTGGCGCGATAGAACACTGGCCATCCACTCCTCAAGCTCCTCCAACGACCTATCTCCTTTGGTTGTGTTACAGAGATGATGGACGAAAGCGACATTCCCTGGTGTGTGCCGACGTGTCAAACTCGGATTGAGATGATCGGTATCGATCGCAGCTTTGCTTTGAACAGCCAAATCAAACTCTGAAAATTCCAGAAGCTGCTTACAGATCGGGCATACGCTGGAATTGGGCCGCAAAGGGCGAGAGAGCCAAGCCTCCGTGCTCTTGGGACATGCCGGGGCACCGACCATCTCATACGCTTGAATTGTGAGTTCCTCTGCGATGAGCAAGCAGTTCGGGTAAGTTTGATGATGAGCCGGAAAAAAGGCATCTCCATCACTCAGCGTCCAGCGTGGTTGCCGGTTCCGCCTCTTCTGGGTTCCATCAAGATCCTTTCCCCAAGAAGCTCCACGGGTGTTAAAGGAGTCTCTTTCAATCTTTTCAGCCACCTTCGGCTTCACGTCGTTCAGGTGAAGAAGAAACGGCATATCGGTGCATCGCCCCTCATGGCCGACTTCCCTCCTGCACGCGCGCCGAGTTCCGCCGAGTCCTTTACCGAATAGCTTTCCACATGGTTTCATAGTGATTTATCTGTTGACGTGGGTTGATGCGCGCCGAGAAGTGCTTCAGCGCGAGCAAACAGCTTCGCCCCACTGATCCCGAGAGCTTGCGCGAAACTGGCTATGTTTTTTAAGCTGATGTTCCTCTCGCCACGTTCTACACTTCCAACATAGGTTCTGTGAACCTTTGCCATCTCTGCAAAAAAGTCTTGAGAAACGCCCAAGCGTTCCCGCTCTTGACGCACTGCTAGCCCGAAGGCGCGACGTAGTTTTTTGTCCTGATCCAAGATATTCATTTAAACAGAATGATGTTTTTGAGACGACAGACTATGAGTAGAGTTGTTGGCTTTTAGGGTGCAGGTAATATGCGCGCACCGGAAAGGGGCATCTATTGAGGCGGGCGTCAACGAGAAAAAAGTTGTCTGCATTTTTTTCTCGTATTTGCCGGGTGCCTGTGAGCGGTCGCTTTGCTGCGCGGCCGTTCAGGCTTTTTGGGCATTCCGTAGATTACTGGCGTGCGCTCCGGCTTGGCCGGAAATCCGCCGCCGCCGCTTGTCATTTGGGGCGGGCTGGTTTATTGTCGCCCAATGTCGCTGAAGAAACAGTTCGCTTTGGTTGCCCTGCTGGGGTGCGGAGTTTATTCGCCCTTTGCCGACACCATCCAGCTTAAGGACACCGCCGCCGTGACGGGTAAAATCCTCGCGGAACGCGCCGATTCCCTCGTCGTGGATGTCGGCTATACCGTCCTCGTCATTCCCCGCAGCTTTATTACCAGCGTCACCAAGGCCGATGTGGCCGGGGCCGCCGCCGCCAGCGTGGCCGGGACCTCCCAATTTTATACCGCCAGCGCCCACCCCGCCGCCACCCGCGATGTCAGCTCGCTCGTCAAACAGATCGGCGAAGCAGTCGTGCAGGTCAAAACCCCCGAAGGCCTTGGCTCCGGCTTTTTCCTCAATGAAGACGGCTATCTCATCACCAATTTCCACGTGATCGAGGGTGAAACCGAGATTTCCGTGGAAGTTTATCACCAGCGCGATGGTCAGCTCGACCGCGAGACCTACAAGCAGGTCAAAATCATCGCCATCAACAAATTTCACGACCTTGCGCTCCTCCACATCGAGGACAAGAACGCGCCCAAGTTCAAGCCCGTCACCCTCGGCAGCGCCGATGCCTTGAGCGTTGGCGACGGCGTGTTCGCCATCGGCAGTCCGCTGGGCCTGGAACGCACCGTCACCCAGGGCATCCTCAGCACCAAGACCCGGCAGCTTGAAGGCGAACTCTATTTGCAGACCAGCACCCAGATCAACCCCGGCAACAGCGGCGGTCCGCTCTTTAACCTCGCCGGCGAAGTGGTCGGCGTGACCAACATGAAGATCACCTTTGGCGAAGGCCTGGGCTTTGCCATTCCCGTGGAACTCGTGAAAAATTTCCTGGATCACCGGGATGCCTTCGCCTATTCCACCGACAATCCCAACAACCCGTTCCGCTATCTCGAGCCGCCGAGCCGGACCAAACAAAAGGCGCCGGTGGCCAAGTAATCACCGAAGCATGGCGACGCCCGCCTGATGGCGGGTGTCGCCGCATCGATCCCCCAGCGATCGCCACTATTTCAAACCGCAGTTTTAATCCCCACTCATCATGACCGCCAAACTTTTCCGCTCGGTTTTTGCCCTCACCCTGGTTGCCGCGCTGCCCTTGGTGACAACTCTGCACGCCGCCATTCCCGCCGCAGAAAGCCTGCTGCCGACCGACACCCTGGTGATGCTCACCGTGCCGGACTTCGCCGCCCTGCGCGTCGCCGGCAAGCAGTCGCCGCAAATGCTCTTTTGCAATTCGGACGCCATGGCCCCGTTCCGGGAAAAGTTCATCGCCAAACTGACCGGCCAATATCTTGGACCGCTCGAAAGCGATTTGGGCGTGAAACTCGCCGACTTCGCCGCCCTGCCCCAGGGGCAGCTCACCTTTGCCGTCACCAAGAACGGCTGGGACGGCGGCAATGACGCCACCCCCGGCCTGCTCCTGTTGCTCGATGCCCGGGACAAAAGCAGCCTCCTCGCCACCAATCTCGCGAAGCTCCGCCAGAAATGGACCGACAGCGGCAAAACCATCCGCACCGAAACCCTTCATGGGGTCGCCTTCTCCGTGGTGCCCCTCACCAGCAACAATATTCCCAACTCGCTGGCCGGCGTCGTTCCCCAGCCGCAACCCGTGCAGGAACTGGGCAAGCCCACCACCCATCCCAAGGCCGGTGAATTTGTCTTTGGCCAATACCAGTCGCTGCTCATCGTCGGCAGTTCGCTCAAGGCGGTGGAACCGGTCATCGCCCGGCTGACCGGCGGTTCCCCCGCGACCCTCGCGGACAATTCCCTGTTTGCCGCCGACCAGTTGTCCCAGTTCCGGGATAATCCGCTCTATTTCGGCTGGTTCAACGGCAAGGCGCTGTTCGGCACCTTGGCCAGTCATGAGCCGGAAGCGCCCAATCCGCAGGCGCCTTCGCCCTTTCCCCAAATGGATCCCCGCGCCATCCTCAATGCCACCGGCCTGAACGGGCTGAAATCCGCCAGCTTCGCCCTCCGCGAAGACCATGAAGGCGCCCTGGCCACCGTGCATTTCACCGCACCCGAATCCGAGCGCGCCGGCCTGTTCAAGATGTTTGCCTTCAGCCCCAAGGAGGCGGGTGTGCCGCCCTTCGTGCCGGCCGAGGCCATCAAATTTTCCCGCATCCGTCTGAGCGGTCACCAGGTGTGGGATGAACTTCAGAAGGTTGTCGCCGCCATTTCCCCGCAGGGATTGGCCAGCCTGAACGCCGTGATCGACATGGCCAACACCCTGGCCCAGACCAAGACGCCCGGCTTTGACGTCCGCACCGCCCTGATCGCCAATCTCGGTGACGATCTCATCACGTACCAGAAGGCCCCGGTGGACAATACCCCCACCGCCCAGGCGAATCCGCCTTCTCTCGTGCTGGTGGCCGTCGCCAATGCCGACCAGTCCATTGACGCCATCAAAATGCTGGCCTCGCTCGCCGCCCCGCAGGAGGGCGCCGCCGCTCCCCGTGATTTTCTCGGGCACAAGATTTATACCATCGCCCTGCGCCCGTCGGTCAATCCGGCCACCGGGGCCAGCACCGCCCATGCCCTCTACGTTTCGTCCAGCGGCGGTTACGTGGCGTTAAGCAGCGACTCCGCCATCCTGGAGGAATTTCTGCGCAGCGCCGATGGCAACGTAAAATCCTTGCGTGATCTGCCCGGCCTCACCGAAGCCGCGCAGCATGTCGGCGGCACCGGCGGCGGCCTGTTCGGTTATGAAAATCAGCAGGAAACCGTGCGGAATCTCTTTCAAGTGATGAAGACCTCCTCCACGACCACCTTAAATTCCCTCCCGCCCGCTTACCGCGACTGGCTGGATTTCTCCCTCCTGCCGGACTTTGATGCCGTGTCCAAATACTTCGGCATTTCCGTTTATGGCGGCAACCTGAATTCCGAGGGCCTGACGTTTAAGGTCTATACTCCGCATCCGCCGCTGGCGCGTTAAAAAGGGGAGAAAAGGATGGCGGATTGAGGATGGAGGATGGCAGGTGGCTATTTGAAATCTCAAATTTGAGATTTCAAATCCCTCCATCCTCCATTTTCGCTTTCGCCCTACTGTTGCGGATAAACCAGCACCCGGTCGTGTACGAGCACAATCAGATCATTCTTGCCGTCGCCCGTCACATCGGCCACGGCGGCTTCACGCGGTTCCGGGAGGCTGTTGGCGGAATTGCGGAAGGTATGCTGCTCAAACACCTGCCAGCGGTCGCCGGGCACCAGCTTGCGATGGGTGTCAAATAACACGAGGTCCAGATAGTTCTTCGCCGTTTCCATGAACACAATCTGCTTCCGCCCGCTGCCGTTCAGGTCGCCCGCCACCAAGTCATTCAGGAAGCCGTCCTTGATGGGCGTATCGTAATCATCGAGTTTGGTGATCTGCCACACCTCGCCCGCCAGCGGCAGCCAGGCCACCGTGTTTTGACCCGTGAACGCCACCGCCGGCGCCCCCATCGTGGTGCCCCGGATGCTGCTGAAATCGGTGATGGGCAGGTCCAGATTTTTCACCACCTGCCACACCCCGGCGGCATCGCGTTCGCACAGGGTCAATTGTTTGTGCTCGGCGTCAAACAGGAACAGCGAGGGCACCGCATTGGTGCCGTTGGGCACGGTCGTCGCCGCCGTGATGCGCGAATCGCTCGCCGACCCGTTGATCTGATCTTTAACGCGGAAGACCCATTCCGGTCCGTTGGTGGAACCTTCCGCCGCCGGCGTGGATTCCAGCACGACTGCGCGCAGGAAATTTTTCTGCGGCAGGAGCAGTTCCGGCTTGCCGTCGCCATCCACATCCGCCGCGGCCATCCACGGCTGTTCCAGCACGCCGCCCGGCGGGTTCACATCCTTTTCGTCAAACGTGCCGTTCTTCTTCTGGAGCAGCACCTTGATTTTTTCGTAGGGGATCAGGATCACCAGATCCGCCAGCCCGTCCTGATTCACATCCTGAATCGCCAGCGAGGCCGGATTAGATTTGAAACTGTCGCTGAGCTTCTGGCGGGTGGTCTTGCCCTCGGCGGTGCGGATTACCAGATACCGCGCGCCGTCCTTGTCCACAATCACCGCCAGCACCGGCTTGCCGCCGTGCTTGAGCACACCGGTCGTCATGGCCAGCGGCTTGCCATCCAGCGCCAGCGGCGTGGGGAAGGGCAGGCGGCCGTTCTGGTCAAAGGTGGTCACGGCCAC
>Ga0364867_10023_pt1 | contig 105463 bp, 78 predicted proteins | sample ExccelAu500001D4_3_FD_206915 | JGI IMG/M metagenome (GOLD analysis project Ga0364867, IMG submission 206915) | Enriched cells from Trout Bog Lake Hypolimnion, Wisconsin, USA - BchlTB.Aug13.5000.01.D4 | ecosystem: Environmental > Aquatic > Freshwater > Lake > Hypolimnion/Profundal zone | place... | reverse complement strand
GATGGGGATGATGTAGAAAAATTTGTTCCCTTAATTGATAAAAATACCAAAGCAATTTATCTGGAAACGATTGGTAATCCAAGATTGAATATACCTGATTTTCAAAAGTTTGTGGCATTGGCTAAAGAGTACGACCTGCCGCTGATTGTGGATAATACATTTGGTGCGGGTGGTTATTTCTTTAAACCACTGGAATGGGGAGCAAATATAGTAGTGGAATCTGCCACGAAATGGATTGGCGGTCATGGAACCACTATTGGGGGTGTGATTGTAGACGGTGGTAATTATAATTGGGCAAATGGCAAATTCCCTCAGTTTACAGAACCTTCTGAAGGGTACCATGGCCTTAAATTCTGGGATGTTTTCGGGGAAGGGAACCCACTGGGTTTACCCAATATTGCATTCATTATCCGGGCAAGGGTAGAAGGATTAAGGGATTATGGTTCTTCCCAATCGCCATTTAATTCATTCTTATTGTTGCAGGGGCTTGAAACACTTTCTCTTCGTGCTCAAAGGCATGGAGAAAATGCACTGGCACTGGCACAATGGCTGGAACAACATCCTTCTGTTTCGTACGTTTGGTATCCCGGACTGGAAAGCAGTGATTATCAATCTTTGGCTAAAAAATACCTGACCAATGGTTTTGGCGGAGTGCTGCAGTTTGGCATTAAAGGTGGAAAAGAAAAAGCATCCCAATTTATAGAAAATTTAAAATTGGCCAGTCACCTGGCAAATGTAGGCGATGCAAAAACCCTGGTGATTCATCCTGCTTCCACAACCCACGAACAATTGAGTGCTGAAGAACAAACAGCCAGCGGTGTATTGCCCGATCAGGTTCGTGTAAGTGTGGGTATTGAGCATATAGAAGATATAAAAGCCGATTTTGAACAGGCTTTTCTGGCGGTGCATGCACCTGCAGCAGTATTAAATTAGTTATTGCGTTTTTGTTGATTCATACTATACATCCGAGAGCCGCACACTTTTAAAATGTGCGGCCTTGATGTTATTCCGAAAGAGCAGACCCGTTTTTAAAATATCCGAATTCATTTTGTCGTACAATATCTTCACATATAACCGGCCGTTTACACTGGAAAGTGGCAAAACCCTGCCTGGTTATCAGCTGGCTTATACATGTTCAGGAACCCTGAATTCATCAAAATCCAATGTGGTATGGGTTTTTCATGCATTGACTGCCAACAGCGATCCTGCAGAGTGGTGGCCTGGCCTGGTAGGCCGGGATAAATTAATAAACCCTGATAAATATTTTATTATTTGTGTAAATATGCCAGGCAGCTGTTATGGCAGTATTTCACCACTGGATACGAATCAGGATACCGGTAAACCTTATTATCATGATTTTCCTGTTTTTACTACCAGGGATATGATCCGGGCTTACCAACCTCTTAAAAATGAACTGGGTATTAATAAAATATATCTGGGCATTGGGGGTTCTATGGGAGGGCAGCAATTACTGGAATGGGCCATAGAAGAACCGGAACTGTTTGAATATATTGTTCCTATTGCCACCAACGCGGTTCATTCTCCTTGGGGAATTGCTTTTAATGCCTCCCAACGCTGGTGTATTGAAAATGACAACAGCTGGAAAAAAAAGCAGCCTGCAGCGGGGCTGGAAGGTATGAAAATAGCCAGGAGTTTTGCATTGATTTCTTACCGGCATTATCATTCCTATCAGGATGCTCAATGGGGGGGTTACTTCCGAATCTGTTTCCCTTTTATTGGATCAGCAAAAGTTTAAGGCTGAAACCTACCAGCATTACCAGGGCGAAAAACTGGCCAGGCGGTTTAATGCTTTTTCTTATTATTTTCTATCCCTGTCTATGGACAGGCATGATACCAGCAGGGGTAGGGATAGTCTCTATGAGGCTTTACAGCAAATAAAAGCAAAGGCCATGGTCATCAGCATATCTTCTGATCTTTTATTTCCACCCCATGAACAGGAATTGATTGCACGCTTTATACCAGCTGCGCAACATATCACTATCGATTCCCAATATGGGCATGATGGCTTTTTACTGGAATTTGAATCTATTGAACGGACAGTAAAAATTTTCCTGAACCAGCACAGTCTGGTGGCTGTTAATTAATAACATTTAATTGGTTTTCTGGTATAAAAAATTAAAATACCTGCGGCTGATATTTTTCTGATACAATAATATGAACAGCAGAACCGTGAGTACAATAAAATTGATCCATAAAAAAGTCTGAAAGGAAGATGCCAGTATAAAGAGAACGGCCAGCCTGAAATAATCCAGATAGAATACCCATTTTCTTTGTTCCAGCATGGCACCAGAGTGTATGGAACTCAGCAGGATGAATAATATCGCAAGGCTTAGCTGCCTGGGATTTAAATAATAGGAGAAAGAAATAACCAGAAATAGTATTGCCAGTGTAAATAAGGTATTGATGACAATATACCGGTATAAATTGGGTTTATATACCGTAAATGGCTGCCGCGCCAATAGTCTTTCTTCCAGTGCGGTTCTGATGGCAGGATCAATCAGATCCGGTTTGCCAAACAGTATATTCCATTTATTTTTTAATCCTTTGGCACGGCTGAAAGCAACTCCCATTTCCAAAGGGAAATGAAATAATTGCCAGAGGAAACTGTAACTGTTAAGAGGTTTGGTGAGTCCGTATACAGGTGCTTCTTCTTCTTTTGCAAAAGTGCCGAATAGCTTGTCCCAGATAATTAAAATATCTCCATAATTTTTATCCAGGTATGCATCATTACTGCTGTGATGTACCCTGTGGTGAGAGGGGGTTACCATAAAATACTCCAGGAAACCCAGTTTGCCAATGAGTTGTGTATGTGTAAAAAAGGGATAAGCCCCATGGATGAGTAAGAAAAAAATAATCATGCCTGCCGGAAAGCCCAGTAAGGGAAGAATACACCAGAACAGGCAACGGAAAAGAGATTGAAATACGGTAATTCTTGCTGAAACGGTAAAATTATAATCTTCACTCTGATGGTGCACTACATGTACTGCCCAGCCGATATTTACTTCATGTCCAAACCGGTGGTACCAGTACCAGATAAAATCTGTTGCAAAAAATAAAGCGATCCAGGTAATCCAGTTGGCCTTAATGATAAACAAACCATATTTCTGTTGTATACGATCAAATATAAAAAAGAATAAACCTGCGGTAAACAGGTCTGTTAATCTTTCCGCAATACCAATATTGAGGTTGGCAACAGATTCTTCAAAATGAAAGACTTTTTTATTTTTCCTGATGCTGAAATAATATTCCAGTGCCATCAGTCCGGCAAATAAAGGGATTGCTAATCCGAGAATATTAAAATGCATAGTGCAATGTTTACTTTACAATGCTAGTAATTAATTATAAGTCTACAAAATTAGTAAGAATATAATAGTTGACAAATCAGTGATTTTGTAAAATTAAGTCTATAAATTTGGTGGGTTATGTTACAGGCCATATTTTTAACTTTTAAATTTGAAAAAAAGTAATTATTTTTCTTCATTAAAACCATACTAATGGCAAACTCGAACAAAAGCATTCAGAAAACAGCATTGGGTGATGTGGCGGCAAGGCAACTAGCCATTGCAACGCGCACAGTACCACAAATGGTCACCATCAGTCCAAGGTGGCTTACTAAATTATTGAACTGGGTTCCGGTAGAATCTGGTGTTTACCGCTTAAATAAAGTTAAAGATGCCACTGCAATTGAAGTGGATTGTTCTGCAAGGGATGAAAAGATTTTACCGCAGACATTTGTAGATTATATTGAAAATCCGCGTGAATATAATCTGGCAGCTGTACAGACCATTGTAGATGTACATACCAGGGTTTCTGACCTCTACAGCAAGCCTTATAACCAAATCAGTGAACAACTGCGCCTGGCCATTGAAACCATTAAGGAAAGGCAGGAAAGTGAACTGATCAATAATAAAGAATACGGGTTATTGCACAGTGTAAGTGAAAGCCAGATCATCAGCACCCGCACAGGGGCTCCAACACCAGACGACCTGGATGAACTGATTGCCAAAGTTTGGAAAGAACCGGGTTTCTTTTTATTGCATCCGCTGGCTATTGCCGCTTTTGGAAGGGAATGTACCCGCAGGGGTGTACCTCCTCCTACTACTTCTTTATTTGGTTCCCAGTTTCTTACCTGGAGGGGTATTCCGTTAATTCCATCTGATAAATTGCCAATAGAAAAAGGAAAATCTAAAATAATACTGTTACGCACTGGCGAAAGCAGGCAGGGTGTTGTGGGTTTATTTCAGCCGGGATTACAGGGTGAACAATCACCAGGTCTGTCTGTACGGTTTATGGGTATCAATGAAAAAGCAATTGCTTCTTACCTGGTTTCCCTGTATTGCTCTTTAGCAGTTCTGGTGGATGATGCCATTGCTGTTCTTGATAACGTAGAAATTGGTAAATACCATGAGTATAAATAACGAAACGGGTACCCTTCCTGATGTGACATTGCTTGAAAAATTAGCCAATGAGCTGTTTAATGCCAGTCCGGGTCAGGAAACCGGTGTAACAACAGTACTGCCTCAGTCAGTCCAGGATACCGGAACTGAACCTGTAGCCAGTACCGGATTTAATAATAGTGTTCCTGCAGGTGGATTGGGTATTTCTCCTTCTGTTGCACATAACGCCAATACCATTAATCTTCGGGATGCAGGTATTGCCGGTAATAATAACAGCAATAATGGTGGAAGAATTCCTGTCTCCGTTGCTGGCAGCGGCGCATCGCCTTCTACCATACAGCATGGTAATAATATCAACATTGATAATCCCCAGACCAGTTTTCCGGATGAAAACCTGAAAAACAATCAGGCGGGTTCGGACAAAGGAGACGGGTTAAACGGGTTGTTGCCTTTTGAGGCTGATTCAGACCTGAGCAGTATCCTTGCAGGTATACGTTTTTACACACCTGGTTCACAATTACCTGATAATGGATCCGCTTTCTCTTATTATTTTTTAGGGCAGCAGGATTTTTCTCCTGAAAATTCTAATTCCGGATTTGCTGATAAAACGGCCCTGTTTCAAAAAAAAGAAAGTATATCCGGAGCTACTTTGCCCTGGGGCTTTGATGCCAATATTATCAAAAAGGATTTCCCTATTTTAAGTGAAAGGGTGAATGGAAAGCCACTGATCTGGCTGGATAATGCAGCTACCACACAAAAACCTAAAGCTGTTATTGACAGGCTTGGTTTTTTTTATGAACATGAAAACTCCAATATTCACCGTGCAGCGCATGAACTGGCTGCAAGGGCTACGGATGCTTATGAGGGTGCCCGTAAAACAGTACAAACTTTTATCAATGCAGGTTCTGCTAATGAGGTTGTATTTGTACGCGGAACAACAGAAGCTATTAACCTTGTAGCGAAAAGTTATGGGGAACAGTTTCTGCGCCCGGGAGATGAAGTAATTGTTTCTCATCTGGAGCATCATGCCAATATTGTTCCCTGGCAGCAACTGGCCCAGAAAAATGGTATTAAACTGAGGGTTATACCTGTTGATGATAATGGCCAGGTTTTACTGGATGAATATGCCAGATTACTGAATAACAGAACTAAAATTGTTTCTTTTACGCAGGTTTCCAATGCCCTTGGTACTATTACACCTGCCAAAACAATTATTGATATGGCACATGCGGCAGGTGCAAGGGTATTGCTGGATGGAGCACAGTCCGTTTCGCATATACGTGCAGATGTGCAGGCCCTGGATGTGGATTGGTTTGTATTTTCAGGCCATAAAATTTTTGGTCCGACGGGTATTGGAGTCTTATACGGAAAAGAAGATCTGCTGAACCTGACAGCACCCTGGCAGGGTGGGGGGAATATGATTAAAGATGTTACGTTTGAATATACACAATACCATAATGCGCCCTCCCGTTTTGAAGCGGGTACCGGCAATATTGCAGATGCAGTTGGCCTTGGGGCAGCTTTGGATTATGTAACCAAACTGGGCATTGATAATATTTACCAGTACGAGCACTATTTGTTACTGTATGCGATTGGACTGATGAAAGAAGTACCCGGATTAAGGCTGATTGGTACTGCTGCAGAAAAAACAAGTGTACTGTCTTTTGTACTCGATGGGTACAGTAATGATGAAGTGGGTCAGGCTTTAAACAATGAAGGAATTGCGGTGAGAACCGGTCATCATTGTGCACAGCCTATTTTACGCAGGTTTGGTTTAGAAAGTACGGTAAGGCCTTCATTGGCTTTATACAATACCTGTGCAGATGTGGATGCATTGGTATCCACCCTGTATAACCTGAAACGTACTAAGAAATAATTATCAAATAGTTTACAGATAACAAAAGCGGCTGCACATTTTAGTTTATGCAGCCGCTTTATTTATGAGGGTCTTTTTATTTATTCCACCACAAATTTACATTTACTACATCCGCATTGCCACCGGTTACCGCCTTTACCGCATTGGCCCAGTTTGCAGCATTGGAACTTTGTTCATTGGTAGGATAATAAAATCTCCGTGGCAAATTACCATTAGCACCTACAGGTGGATTGATTACATCAATATTGGGATAACCCAGCCTTCTGATTTCTGTCCATGCATCCCAGCCTCTGTTTGCATAGGCAATCCATTTCTGGTAACCAATTTTTTGTTGCCAGTTACCTGCAGCAGTGGAATAAGCAACAGCAGGTTGTGCCAGGTAAGTAGCTGCATCTGCAGCGGCACCACCCCAATATTCAATGGAAGCAGTAACGGCATTGTTATAATGGCTTGCAGCTGTGCCACTAACAGGGATTCCTCTTTCAACAGCTTCTGCCAGTAAAAATTCAGTTTCAGGATAATCGAGTATTACACCTGGAAGGGTGGGTGACAACCATTGGTCGGAAAACTGTGAAAACTTAACATATCCGTTCCCAGCTCCGGGAATTGCACCTGAATAACTGCCATTATAGGTTTTGAACAATAATGGTAACCTTGGGTCATTCCAGCCCAGCAATGTATTTACAATCAGGTTAGCAGGGCTGTAATCGTGCCTGCCACTGGCTACAAGTGCCTGGTAAACCGGATTGGCATTGCCTGTTGGGCTGGCCTGGTATTTAACCAGCGCATTATCAGTATTTGACTGGAATACGCCAGTTGCCACTGCTTCCAATACTTTTTTGGATGCTGTTGCTGGATCTGAGTTGGCAATAATTAAAGCCAGTTTTAATTTAAGCGTAGCTGCAAATTTTTTCCATTCTGTGGTATTGCCGCCATAAAACTGATCATATTTACCAAAACTGCCGGTTGCTGTATTTAAGCCTGCAATAGAGGTATCCAGCCTATTAATCAGGTCATAATAAACCGTTTTTGCATCATCATATTTAGGAAAAGGGATGGAATCCTGAAAAGCCTGGCTATAAGGAATATTACCATAAGTATTCACCAGTAAGGAAAAAGCATATACTTCCAGAATATCAGTAACAATCAGATCATTTCTTAAAGTGGCAGGATCACTTACACTGGCAGGTAATGCGTTTTTGGTAGCTACCAGGCTATTGAGTATACTGGATGTGCCGCTGGAATAAAGCAGGTTCCACCAACCCTGGGGTGCATTACTGGCAGATAAAACATACCTGGCTTCACTTACATACGTGTTTTCGGTCCAGGATTGAGCAAAAGTCCTGAATGGGGCAGTGCCGTTACCAGTGCTGTTTAAGGCATCTGAAAGGTTCTTTTGTGCATTAACAAACAGGCTGCCTGCAGGTACGGTAGTTGGGCTTTTGGGGTCGTTATTCAGATCTGAAATATTTTTAGAACAAGAACTGAATAATACTATTGATACTATACTTAATGCTAATATATTTTTCATCTTCGTATTATTTAAAATTTAATTTTTGCAGTTAATCCGGCTGTTCTTAAAGAAGGGTAGGTGCCTACCTGGAACCCTATACTGGAATTACCTGAAGCGTAACCCTGTTCAGGATCAGCATAAGGCAGGTTTTTATGGATGATCCATAAATTCCTGCCGGTTAATGATAAGTCGATTCCTTTAATAAAACCAATATTTGTAAATACCTTTTGCGGAATAGAATATGTAATGGCAACTTCCCTCAGTTTTACATAACTGGCATCATAGACATAAGATTTATCAGCAAAACTGTTATAGGAACTGAATGGGAATGCCCCGTTATTAATATCTGATGCATCAACAAGTTTGGTATTGGCTTTTCCATCAGCTGTAACACCGGGTAACAATGCACCACCACCCTGGTTAAGCGGGCTTCTTACCAGTTTACCATTAGGGTTGTAGCCTGCAGTTTCAGGATAAAGGCCTGAATAGTCGCCAAAATCCATATCCAGTGAATATACATCGCCACCATGTTTAACATCAATCAGGAAGCTGAAAGTGATATTTTTATACTTAAAGCTGTTATTGATACTACCTATCCAATCCGGGTTTATATTGCCAATATCGGTAAGTGAATTGGAATTCAGTATATAATTACCGGTAGCATCTACCAGCCTTTTGCCATTGAGATAAGTATAATCAGAGCCCCTGATTACGCCATAAGCCTTTCCTGCTTCTGCCACCAGCTGTGTATTGAACCCATAACTGGCAATGGTGTAAGAAGGCTGATTGTTATACAGCGATAAAACCTTATTGATGTTTTTGCTCCAGTTAAGGGTAAGATTCCATTTAAAATCATTTGTTTTTACCGGTGTTACATTCAATGATAATTCAATACCCTTGTTTTGAACTGACCCGCCATTTACATAAAAAGTAGAATAACCTGATGCTGTTGAAACAGAAACCGGCATAATCTGGTCAATTTGTTTTGCATGGTAATAGGTAAGGTCAAACCCTATTCGGTTCTTCAGAAAAGAGGCTTCCAGTCCAAATTCATAGGATTGGTTTTTTTCCGGTAATAAATGTGCATTATTATTGGTTATAGGAGCAGCAACAGTAGGCTCTCCATTAAATGGGGATACATACTGGAAAGTATTTTTTACACTGTATAAAGGTGCATCTCCGCCTACTTCGGCATAATTGGCCCGTAACTTTCCATAAGATAACCAGGTTAAATCCTTTAGAAATTTAGAGAAGATAAAGTTGGCAGAAAGGGATGGATAATAGTAGGTATTATTGGCCGCAGGTAATGTGGAAGATACATCTCTGCGCAATGTTCCATCTACTGTAACAAAATCACGGAAAATGATGGTAGCACCGCCAAACAGACCATCTACTTCTTTTTTACCAACAGATTCCTGTGGCGCTGCAGGGGTATTTACAGAATTTGCCAAGGCATAAACACCGGGTACTATCAGACCTCCATTCGTAGTTGCAGAAATGGAAGAGGTATTTACCTGCCTGATATTACTTCCTAATAATGCTTTTACAGCAATATCTTTTGTAAGTTTTTTATCAAAGTTCAGTAAAAGGTCATAATTCGTTTCACCGTAATTGTTATCAATGCGGGAGTAACTGGCCTGGTGAACACTGCCCACTGCGGTATGCCATTCCACACTTTCATTATAATTATCAACAGATACCCTGCCTAACAGGTTTAAGTAGCTGGTAATTTTATAATTAAGGTTGATATTGCCAAAATACCTTTTTCTTTCATCATCTTCTGTATTCTGATAACGGTTCCAGTAAAGATTATTATGATATGCAGGTATTAAAGTGGAAGGGTTGGTGTAATCTCCCAGCCAGTTCCAGCTGGCATTGGTCTGGTTTCTGAAATAATCAGCTTTTTGCTGTTGAATATTAACATTGGTTGGCCACCATTCACGAAAATCCATTAAGGGGTTTTCCTGGCTGCTGTAGGTGTAGCCATCACGGCCAATACTGGCTATATCAGAATAATTAGCCGTTACTCCGAAGGTTAACTGATTGGTGATTGTATGGGTGCCACCAAAATTAATGAGAGTTTTGGTAAGACTACTGTTAGGTAAAATACCGTTATCTGAACTGCGAGTTAAGCTGGATTTAAAAGTGCCGTTTTCTCCACCACCATCAATATAGATATTATTGCTGACTGTTACAGGCGTTTCGAAGAAGTCAACCGGGTTGTGATGTGCCGCAGGAACCCAAGGGGTAGCTTTGCCATAATTGGGATCTCCCGGAACAAAAGACTGCCATCCGTATACATTTATAGACGGGTCATACGCAGGGCCGGTAGCAGCATCCACATCTGTCTGAGCCACATTTACAGGTTGTCCTCCACTGTTAAAAACCGGGGTATAATAGAAGAACCCGCTCTGGCTAGGGAAAGTTGAACTATACCCCTGAGAACCATACCCTTGTCCGTATTGTGTCTGGTATTCCGGTAAGGTTTTTTTATCCGGAGAAGCTACTGTAATACCGCTGGTTAACACAACCCCAATTCCTTTATTTTTGTGTGAACCTTTTTTAGTATTAATCAGGATCACTCCGTTGGATGCGCGGGAACCATATAATGCAGAAGCTGCGGCTCCTTTTAATACACTAACTGATTCTATATCTTCCGGGTTTATATCAGATGCTGCATTACCAAGGTCATAACCATTCTGGCTTCTGTTACTGTTATCATAAGGTACTCCATCCACTACAAACAGAGCCTGGTTGTCCTGGGTAAGAGATTTAAAACCGCGCAGGATAGTATTGGTAGAACCTCCTAAAGTATTGCTGGCTGTAATTTGCAAACCAGCAACTTTGCCTGATAAATTCTGAACGAAATTGGTATTTAGTGTTTTATTGAGATCTTCTCCGGAAACCTGTTGGGTGGCATATGCCAGAGAATTTCTTGTTCTTTTAAGGCCCAAAGCAGTAGTTACCAGCACTTCATCCAGTTTATTGGATGTTTTTTCCAGTGTTACCTTAAAATAGGTCTGATTACCCACTTTAATTTCAAGAGGTGTGAAATTTAGAGAAGTTATAATCAGCACATCCTTTGATTTGGCTGCAATCTGAAACTCTCCTTTACTTCCTGTTACTTTTCCTGATGGTATCCCTTTAATAGTGATACTGGCACCTTCGATAGGTGCTCCTGATGAATCTGTTACTTTTCCGTTGAGTACATGTACCTGGGCATACAACCCATTTGCAAGTAAAGCCAAAATAAACAGAATGTTTACAATTTTTCGCATGTTTTTTATGTTATATAATTATTAAATAGTATGATAATGATTACAACTTCCGGTGGGGTTACCGGACAGGCAGTGATAGCTTGCTGACAAGCTATCAATTTTGGGAAACCAAATTATTTTTTAGCAACAGCAACAACAGGGAGTAAGGCTGGTAGTAAATACAGGGAAGTTAAAGGTGTAACATACAGATACTGCAGCAGCAGTGTTTCTTGCAAATGAGTGGTATCTTATTTCGGTGTTTTTCATCTCTAAACTATTAGTCCTCTAAATTGGTGGACAAATATAAGATTGAATAATTAATTAACAAACATTTTTTAAAGAAAAATTAAAAACTAAAATATTTTATATGTTCTATTTTTTAAATTGTATGCTAAAAAAATTATTAAACAAATTAAATACGAGTGGAATTTATATGTATAATTTGCTTTTCTTCTGAATAAAAGAAATAGTAATGTGGTAGAAAAAAAGCTAAAAAATGTACGTTTCTTTAATTTATAAGGAATTTGATAAAAATCATGTACATTTGCAAAGTTCTTATATATTCCGCGGCATTTTAAGCCAGTTTTTATTGATAATTTACAATTCCCAATAATTGCTCTAAGCAGCTTGTTTTTGATGATGAAGTTGATTACTTCATTCCCGCACTCATTTTAATAAACATATAATTTGTTATTTACAGACTTAAAGATTATTAAGCCCATCCTTGATGCGCTTCATAATGAAGGTTACACAAAACCTACACCCATTCAGGAAGGCGCAATTCCTTTTATATTAGAAGGCAGAGATGTTTTAGGCTGCGCGCAGACAGGAACCGGAAAAACTGCAGCATTTGCTATTCCTATTTTACAGTTACTGTCCAAACCTTATGCCGCTGTTCCCGGCCACAGGCCAATACGGGCATTGATTCTTACGCCCACCCGTGAGCTGGCGATTCAGATTGAAGAAAGTTTTAAAACTTATGGCAGTCAGCTTCGTTTAAAACAACTGGTAATATTTGGTGGTGTTAACCAGTATGCACAAACCTCCGCTTTACGTTCAGGTATTGATATCCTGGTGGCAACACCCGGTCGTTTACTGGATCTGATGCATCAGGGACATGTTCATTTACGCGATATTGAACTGTTTGTACTGGATGAAGCCGACCGTATGCTGGATATGGGATTTGTGAATGATGTTAAAAAAGTCATTGCCAAATTGCCCGCAAAAAGGCAGACCTTGTTTTTCTCTGCAACTATGCCGTATGAGATTCAGGGGCTTGCTAATGCAATTCTCAGAAATCCGGAAATGATAGAAGTTACACCTCCAACTTCTACTGCAGATACCATTCAGCAATCCATTTATTTCCTGTCAAGGGATGATAAAAAGACTTTGCTGGCCGACCTGTTAAGGGATGGTAAAATTAAAACCGCATTGGTATTTACACGAACCAAACATGGTGCCGATAAGGTAGTGAAGGACCTTATCAGGATTGGTGTTCGTGCTGAAGCAATTCATGGCAATAAATCACAGAATGCAAGGCAGCGAGCCCTGCAAAACTTTAAAAACAGGGATACCAGAGTACTGGTAGCAACCGATATTGCAGCCCGTGGGATTGATATTGATGAACTGACCCATGTGATTAATTATGAATTGCCGAATATTCCTGAAACCTATATCCACCGGATTGGACGTACAGGCAGGGCCGGATTAAGTGGTATTGCATTTTCTTTCTGTGAGTCTGAAGAAATGGCTTATCTGAAAGATATACAGAAATTAATCGGACGGGAAATACCAAAGGTAACAGACCATCCTTACCACCGTGATTTCTCCAGTACGCATGTAAGCAGGCCATCCATGCATCAACGTCAAAATGGCAACCGCAGGCCACAACAGCATAGTGCCAGAAGAACATTCATGCAACAGCGGCCAGGAGGAAGTTAGTTGATCAATTAAATGCATTTGCATTAGCATACAAAAATGGGGATCAAAATTTAATTTTTGATCCCCATTTTATCTATTCCCTAAAATATTTTATTCATCAATATCTGTACTGTCAGTTGCTGGAACGGTAGAAAATACATTAATCAATTGCCTGGCACTGTAAATATTCTTATTAAACTTATTACCGAGAATAATTAAAGTGGCAGTATCACTTACCAGCCGGGTAAAGACGGTATTATTACCATGCCACCAGCCATTATGGTAAATAATGGTATCCAAGTGGTTATCTGTAACCTGCAAATGCCAGCCCAGTCCATAATAATGACCTCGTTTTCTTTCATTGGATACTGGCTGAACAGCCATATACAAAGTAGAAGGTTTGATAAAACTTCCGTTATATAATACTTTATCCCAGGTGAGGAGGTCTCTTACTGTACTGTACACATTCTTATCGCCATAGATGCAATCGAACCTATCCAGTTTAAAAGGAGCCCAGTTGTAATTATAAGAAGGTGCATAGTTGCCTGTATCTGCTATACTGAAAATAAAAGTGTTTTTCAACCCCAGGGGTGTAAATACACTATCCTTCATATATTTTGGAAAAGGGATATGCGTTATTTTTTCCACAATCAATGCAAGAATAGCAAAATTGGTATTGCAGTAATTAAACCTTTTATTTGGTGCAAACTGAACCGGGGGTTTATGATCAATCATAAACTGCATCACCATCTCATTCGTTATTAAACCTTTTATTTCTGGTATATTAGGGTCTTTAATAGTTCTGGTACGCTTTACCCTGGTACCTTTTTTATTCATGGCATAATAGGTCTCAGATTTATGCCCATCCATAAAATATTCATATTTGGGCAATCCGCTTTGATGAGACAATAATGAACGGATGGTAATATTAGCATAAGGAAAATTTGGAAAATAATGCTGTACATTTTCATCCAGTGAAATACGGCCCTGCTCCCATAAATGCAAAACAGTCATACCGGTAAATGTTTTGGAAATGGATGCCAGGTGAATCGGGGTATTGGCTGTAAGGGGTTCTTTTGTTTTTAAATTGGAATAGCCGTGATAGTCCTCAAATACAATTTCTCCATATTTGGCCATTAAAATACTGCCGTTAAAACCTTTCTGTAATAATAATTTTTTATATAATGGGTCAATGGCTTCAGCATAACGGTCTTTGGCTGATTGGGAAACAGTTTTATTCTGTAAATCTTTTTTTAAAGTAGAATCTGTATGTATTGCGGGCTGTTGCTGGGAATGACAGGAACAAAAAATCAATGAAAAGAAGATCACATTTACGATACGCTGCATGCTGACTATATTTTTTTAAACGCGGCAAATATATAAGATTCTGCGCCTTAATAAAATATTAACACAGGATGGGGGAAAAATTAATCATAGTTTACTTTTAAAATAACATTTATTTTCGCAGAATATGAATACGCAGGAAACCAGTTATCCAAAAGAGAAAATAAATATTTTATTTCTTGAAAACATTAGTGATAAAGCTGTTCAGTTATTTAAACAGAATGGCTATGTAAATGTCAATAAAATAGGTGGGGCATTAACGGAAGATGAGTTAATAGAAGCTGTAAAAGATGTACATCTGCTGGGGATACGCTCCAAATCCATGATAACAGAAAAAGTACTGGCTGCTGCCAAAAAGTTGCAGGCCATTGGTTGTTTCTGTATTGGTGTTAATCAGGTTAACCTGAAAGCGGCCACCAAAAACGGGGTGGTGGTATTTAACGCCCCCTACAGTAATACCAGGAGTGTTGCTGAACTGGTAATAGGTTTAATTATTATGCTGATCAGAAGAATCCCTGATAAAAATAAAGCAGCACATGAAGGTATCTGGTTAAAAGATGCCAAGGGCAGTTTTGAATTAAGGGGAAAAACCTTAGGGCTGATCGGTTATGGAAATATAGGTTCTCAGGTAAGTGTACTGGCCGAATCACTGGGTATGAAAGTGGTTTTTTATGATATTGAAACAAAACTTCCATTGGGTAATGCCAGTTCCTGTAAAACAATGAAAGAGGTACTGACATTGGCAGATGTGGTTTCTTTACATGTTCCGGAAACTGCTCAGACCAAAAACCTTATTAATAAAAATAACCTGAAATATTTAAAAAAGGGGGCGATACTGATTAATTATGCCAGGGGTGAGGTAGTAGACCTGGATGCACTTTCTAAATGTCTTGCAGATGGCAGCCTGGGTGGTGCAGCGATAGATGTTTTTCCATGGGAGCCAGAGAAAAATGGGGATACCTTTAAAACGCCTTTGCAGGGACTTTCTAATGTGATTTTAACGCCCCATATTGGCGGTTCTACAGAAGAAGCCCAGCAAAATATTGGAGAAGATGTAAGTATTAAGTTATTTAATTACCTGGAAAAAGGGATTACCTATGGTTCTCAGACCGTACCGGCCATTTCTTTACCCGCAGTAGAAGGGGCGCACCGGATATTACATATCCATGCTAATGTACCAGGTGTGCTGAGTGCAATAAATTCTGAATTATCCAAATATCATATTAATATTGTAGGGCAGTATCTGAAAACAAATGAAGATATTGGGTATGTGGTTCTGGATGTGGATAAACAATTATCTAAGCAGGCACTGGAATTATTAAAAGAAGTGAAATCTACCATCAAAGTAAGAATGCTGTATTAGCAATGAAAATATTCCGTTTTTATATAATGCTTTGCCTTTGCCTGTTCTTTGCAACAGCATCTAAAGCATATTCTATTAAAGGAAAAGTTGCTTCTGTTGACAATCCTGCAGGTATTGCTGATGTGTATGTTTTTATTAACAATACCCAGAAATATACCATTACGGACTCCCTTGGAAATTTTACTTTGTTTAATATCTCTGAAAAGTATTTTGATATTGTAGTGGTTAAATATGGGTTTGAAAAACTGATTTTCAGATTTGGACCGGATGATATTGGCCATAATATTAAATTTGAACTGGAAAAAGCTAAAATAGATTCATCCCTGATTCAGCCAGACAGCCTCATTCAATTTAACCTTAAGCGCTGGTCGAATGTTTTTATGACTGATTTTATAGGGGATACCAAAAATTCGGAAAGTGAAGTCCTGAATCCGGAAGTATTGCGGTTTTATTTGGATTCCCTGCATCATAAATTAACCATCAAGGCGGTTGACCAGATCCATATTATCAATGAAACCCTGGGTTATCTGATTAATATATGCCTGACAGAATTTGTACAGGAAGAAAAGACGATCAGTTTTGATAAACAGGTTTTTTATAAGCCTTTAAGTTCTAAAAGTGCTGAATTACAGGCAAAATGGAGGGAAAACAGGTTGGGGCTTTATAAAGGTTCTTTATTGCATTTTATGCGCAGCCTCTACAAAAACAATCTTGAATCGGAAGGTTTTGTATTAAAACCAGTTATACGGATAGATCCTGCCGGAATAACAGGGTTTAAAAATTATGAAATCCTTTCACAATACCTTCCGGCATTTATAAATGATACTGATAAGTTGCATTCATCTTATAAGGTGATGGTATCCAAACAGGCTCTTAAACCGGCAGAATTATTGAAAGTAGATACCGATGATAACCTGGTTTATTTTGCCTCTAAAGACCCTGTTCAGGTAACCTATAAAAACGGATACCTTCCGTTTGAATATTTACATTCAATAGGCTATGAAACTTATGCCTTACAAAAGCAGACTTCTTTCATATCCACCCTGGACACAAATAAGATTATGATACAGCCAAATGGCAGGTACCTGGAAACCTCTAATATTTTTGTAGATGGATTTTGGGGCTGGCAAAATGTGTTTGTCAGGTTGCCATTTGACTATGAGGAGCTCTTAAAAGCAGAATAATCCTTCAGTATTTTTCTTCCCCTGGAACGAAACGCGGCAGTTTCATGTTCCCAGTTGTCTTCAATCAGCAGTTTCAGTTCATGCCTGATATCAGGATATAGCCGGGATAAATGATGCAGGGTAGTTAATGAAAAAGCTTTTATGGCCACTGGAGTAGCAGGGGTTTCAATAAATCTGAAACAGGCATTCATTACTTTCCCGTGCAAAGCTTCAGGTATTTCCAGTTCTTCCAGGATGCGTATAGAATTTCTGATAACCGCAGGATGCACATCTGACCTGTCCAGCTGATCTACCAGCATACTGAGATATGGCTGTATCATTTCAGGCTTTAACTGTACGGCATGGCAAACACTCCAGGCTGCCCTTTGTGCCACCCGGCATTCGGGATCCTCAAAGCAATGCATTAATTCTTTGAAATTTTTAGGGGAACTACATGCAAATGCAGCAATTTTCATGGACTGCGCTTTGCTGTGCTCGGCTAATATTTCTTCCCTAATATTCAAGAAAACAAGGTTTAATTGTTACCCGACATCTTATTATCCAGTGAATATTTATACCTTTTTAATGCCCGTACAATACCATCACAAACTTCCTGCTGCCCCTGATCACTGTTCAGGTATTCTTCTTCTTCAGGGTTCGACAAAAATCCTATTTCAATCAGTATAGCCGGCATATTCACTGCCTGTAATACCCAAATCCCTTTTTCATCCCTTTGTTTGGCACCCCTGCTGTTTCGGCCAGATTTAACAAATTCATCCTCCACTGTAAGGGCCAGATTACGGCTTCTTTCGGCATATTGCTGTACGCGCAGGGAGATGGATACCCGCTGTGTCGGATCATTCGGGTCAAAATTACTAAGTTCCTTATCATTGGCACTATCCAGTGCAAAAAAACCATTTTCAATCAATGCTTCTTCTTTCTGCCCTGTTTTAGCCACACCCCATAAATAGGTTTCTGTTCCTTTTACCAGGCTGGGAGTGGTCCATGTTTTATATTCAGGCACCTGTTTGGTATACTTTTTTCCTTTTTTCTTATAGGTTTTGGTATGGTACCCAATAATTTCACTGTGATGATTTGCCGGGGCTTCATTACAGTGGATAGAAATAAATAAATCACCTTTTACGGCATTTGCTTTTTTAGCTTTGATAGTTACATGGTCAAATATATCAGTGGTCCTGGTCATGTATACTTCCAGTTCGGGCAGGCTTTCATTAATGGTTCTTTCCAGTTTTAATGCCACAGCAAGGGCAACATCTTTTTCGTGCGACATTTTTCCGGATGTTCCGTAGTCTTTTCCCCCATGCCCGGCATCAATCACTACTTTATGCAGTGAATGCTTTTGCTGCCCATGCCGGCTACTGTCCGCCTGGTTATATGCAAACACATTTTGTATACAAAGAATTAACAAAACCGGTACAACTATAATAATAAACTTCATATCAATTCGTTAAAGGGGTACTTCAATAAAAATGTATATTCATCTAAGCCCTATTTTTGCTTTATCTAAGATGACTATTAAATATAAACTTAACGTAAAAACTGGTTCAGGTATTATTCTAATAATAATCCTGTCTTTATTTTTATTGCAAATAAATGGATGGAGCAGAAATAAAAAAGTGTATTTATCAGCTTTAACTTCTTCTTCTGATACTATTCCTTCCAAAAAAAAGCGTGTTAAACCTGTTGTTAAAGATACGGCAAGGGCAACTGATACCAGTTCTTTAAGCAAGGATTCCTTAAAATCAACCATCGATACCCTGCATGCATCCAAAGATTCTCTTGATGCACCTGTAACTTATACTGCCAAGGATTCTGGTGTAATGATCATACCTACTAAGGAATTCCTCCTTTACGGCAATTCCAATATGAAACATAAAGATGTGGTACTGGATGCAGGAACTATCCGATACAACTCGGAGACCGAAATCATCAAGGCTTTTGGAGGCACAACGGATAGTACCAAGAATTCTCTGAATAAAGCCCAGCTGGTACAGGGTCAAATGAAATCTATCAGTGATACCATTTCATTTAGTATGAAAAACCTGAAAGGGCTTACTAAAAACACTTATTTTAATGAAGGTGAATTATATGTAAATGCTGAAGTGCTTAAAAAACAGACGAAAGATGTGTTTTATGCCAAAAGTGCACTGATTACCACTTGTAACCTCGATACGCCGCATTTTGCATTCCGTACCAAAAAGGTTAAACTGATTAATGGTAAATATGCTTACAGTGGCCCTGCATTCCCGGAATTTGAAGGAGTACCTATTCCTATTGCCATCCCTTTTGGAATATTCCCTTTATCACAGGGCAGGCACTCCGGATTGCTTCCACCCGCTTTTACCAGTAATGATACCTATGGTTTTGGGTTGGAAGGATTGGGCTTTTATAAAGTAGTAAATGATAACTGGGATGTAATTACCAGGGCTAATATTTATTCTTACGGCGGCTGGACGCTAAGTGTTAACCCCAAATACATGGTTCGTTATAAATATACCGGTGCATTTAATGTTACTTTCCAGGATACCAAAGCTTTAAATACAGGGTATACAGTGCAAAAGAATGAGTTTACGGTCTCTAAAACTTTTATGATTAACTGGACCCATAGTATGGATAACAGGGCCATGCCGGGTACTAATTTCTCAGCTAATGTAAACTATGGTAGTACCCGGTATAATAGCCTGGTAGCTAATAATCCGATGATGAACTTTCAGAATAACCTGAGTTCTTCTATCAGTTACAGTAAAGATTTTAATGGTAAAGCCAATTTATCCTTAAACCTGAACCATACGCAGAATAATAATACCCACCTGGTTTCATTAAGCCTGCCCAATGCTTCTTTTAATATGGTTACGATCTATCCTTTTCAGCAAAAAGAAAAAGTAGGTACTCCCAAATGGTGGCAGAGCATTGGTATCGGGTATAGCGGTAATTTTCAAAACCAGTTTAATTTCTATGATACCGCCAACAATACATTTAAAAAAATATTGGATACGGCACAATGGGGCATTTCTCATAGTATACCCATTACCCTTACCTTACCTCCGGTAGGGCCATTCACCTTTTCTCCATCAGTTTCCTACCAGGAACACTGGCTGGCCCAGAAAATAATCAGGAGCTGGGATAGTGCCAAGGGTAAAGTGGATACCAATATCTACAGGGGACTGTATACCACCCGCCAGGTAAGTTTTGGTATCAGTGCTAACACCAGGATATTCGGTACCTTAAAATTCGACAGTTCTCATAAAATATTAGGTATCCGGCATGAAATGAGGCCTACTATCGGGTTCTCCTATTCACCTGATATGAGCAGTAAATATTATAAAAATGTGCAGGTAGATACTTTTGGCCATACCCAATTGTTCAACCAGTTTGATGGGGTGGTGCCAGGTGGTTTTGCTCCGGGGGCTTCGGGTAGTATCAGTTTTGGAGTGGATAATTTACTGGAAATGAAAGTGCGGAATAAAAATGATACAACTGCCACCGGTATTAAAAAGGTAAAACTGATTGATGGTTTTGGATTCAGTGGTGCGTATAATTTACTGGCAGACAGTTTCCCCCTGAGTACATTTAGTATTTATGCAAGAAGTACCTTATTTCAGAAAGTGAATATCACTGCCAATGCTACTTTAGACCCTTATGCTATTAATAAATACGGTATCCGGGTGCAGGATCTGATGATTAAAAACGGACAACTGGGCAGGATTACCAATGCCAGTATAGCATTGTCCACTTCATTCAAAAGTAAATCTATTGATCCCAAGCAGGATAAAGACAGGCTGCAGGTAGATCCGTTTATGACACCAGATGAGCAGCAGCGGCAATTGCAGTTTGCGAGGTCAAACCCCGCAGAATATACAGATTTTAATATTCCATGGACTGTTAATATCTCGTATTCTTTAAATTACAGTAAAAGTTTCCGGTCAGACAGTACCGGTGCTTACTCCTATTTTTCTACCATTACTTCCAGTATTAATTTTACCGGCGATTTTAGTCTTACCCCCAAATGGAAAATGGGTGGCAATGGCTATTTTGATTTTACAGCCGGTAAACTACAGCAGTTCAGTATGTTTGTTACCCGTGAAATGCATTGCTGGCAACTGGCAGTAAATGTTACCCCTATTGGTTTATACCGGTCTTTCAGTATTACCATAAATCCAAAATCAGGGATACTGCGTGACCTGCGTATTAACAGAAGCCGAACCTATTCCAATTACAGTTATTGATGGATGGTATAATAATCCCACATGATCTGAAATACCTTATTCTTTAACTGATCTGAAGTCAGCTCTTCTGAAGAAACAGGAGGAAGAAAATGGATTTCCAGCTTTTTAGGTACCAGGTAGAATTTCTTATTAACCGGCATCGCTTTTTTGGTATTTAAAATAATGGCGGGTATTATATCAGTTTGTGTATCTACAGCAAGTTTAAATGCACCACTATAAAACCTTTTCAGGGGCTGGTCTGTCCGGTTCCTGGTCCCTTCAGGATAAATACACATATGCATACCCTGCTGCAAAGTTTTTTTCATGTCTTCAAAACTTTTACGCCTGCTGGCATCACTGTCCCTGTCAACCAATACAGAACCCTTTCTGTAATAGAGTCCAAATAAGGGTATTTTGGCAAAGGAGGTTTTGGCAATAGTTTTATTAGCTCCCGGTATAAATGGAGAGGATAAGGGTGGATCCAGTAATGCATTGTGATTACTGGTCACGATATATGCTTTTCCCGGTTCAAAATTCTCCTGCCCTTTAACTTTTATAGGGCAGCCCAGGCATAGCAGCCAGCTTTCCATCCATATTTTTGCAATGTCTAAAAATAATCTTTGCCCCTTTTTTCCAGGTATCAGGTAACAAAGAATGGATGGAATATAAATAATAAAAAAGGTAATTATAAACAAAGCCAATGCCCAAAAGGCCCATATTCTGGCAAATATTTCCAGAAAAATATTCGTTTTTGCTGTTTTCTTCATAACTGCAAATAAAAGAATTTATTGAATTGACTGGTAAACATTTACTCCGGTGGATTTATTTTTTATCCTATAACGCTGAATCCTTCTTTTAAAAATCTCTTTTCTTCCCTGTTCAATAATAGTACCGGAGGGTATGTTATCATAAATTTTTTCAGGATTTTTTTTAAATAATTCTATTTCAATCGATTGTGCAACCGATTGAAATTATTTGGCACATTCATAATGACTTATATGTGTAAAAGATAATTGAAACATACTTTTTTTTATTTAACTTCATAAGCACCACACATTAAAAAAATCATAAGCAGTCTGTAATAATAATTTGATAATTTATACAATATCCGATCAAAAAAAGGAGCTTGAATGAATAACCAGGCGGTATCTGTTTTAATGTTAGACCTATCCGGTACTATTACCGGAACAGATGATTCATTGTATAGATTAACCGGGTATACCGGCAGGGAGTTGATAGGGAAAAATTATGCTGTACTGTTTAATGAAGCTGAAATTTTAAGGGATAATGAAAGTCAGGTGTTATTACCGGTAGAGGACCGTTACGGTATGAAAGAACCGGCAATCCTGCACAGAAAGGATGGCTTTTTTTTCCAGGCATTCCTCTCAACTACGGCTATCCGCAATGCCGAAAATGAAATAACAGGGTATGTACAAACCATTCTGAAGGGAGATATTAAAAATTATCAAACTAAAAGCACTGATACAGGATCTTTAGAGGGCATTGATGCAGAAAAAGTAATCCACCGCCTGAAGGAAGAATTGATTCGCAGTAACCGTGAACTATATAGTGTATTTGATTATATTACCGATGGGGTGATTTCACTGGACAGCAACTGGTGTTATACCTATGCCAATAAACAGGCAGGTATATTAATTAATAAAGACCCGGAATCCCTGATAGGGAAAATGGTTTGGGACTTATTTCCGGAGGCAATAGGTTCTGAAACCTATAAAGCTTTACACAAGGCAATGGATGAAAAAGTGCATGTACATAATGTGGATTATTTTGCCCCACTGGATTTATGGCAGGAAAATCATATTTATCCTACAGATAAAGGCATTTATGTTTTTATCAGAAATATCACTTTAGAAAAGAAGGCAGAAGAAAAAATAAAAGAAAGTGAGGCTTTGTACCGTTTAATTGTAGAAACGGCTAATGAGGGTATATGGGTGATTGATGAAAATAATTGCTCCACTTTTATTAACCAGTATTTACTGGATATGCTTGGTTATAGTTATGAGGAAGTGATCGGAAAATCATTGTTTGATTTTATGGATGAAGCATCCGGTGCAATAATGCATAATAATCTGGAGACCCGGCGAAAAGGAGTTCCTGCTCAATATGAATTTCTCTGTTATACTAAAACAGGTACACCAGTTCAGGTATTGATTTCTTCCTCACCTATTTTTAAAAATGGAAAATATGCGGGCACTTTAGCCATGATTACGGATATTACCGATATTAAAAATAATGAAGCTATCCTAATTAAACAGAAAGAACTGACAGAATCGCTGATCAATGGCTTACCGGGACTTTTTTATATGTATGACGAAGACGGACAATTTTACCGATGGAATAAAAACTATGAAAATATCACTGGTTATACCAGCGAAGAAATCCGGAAAATGAAGCCTATAGATTTTTATGTGGCATCAGAGCAAAAGCTTATCCAAAACAGGATGAAGGAAGTATTTTTTGCCAGTAATGCTGCCCGCGGACTGGAAGTAAACTTACAGGTAAAAAGCGGTGAAATTATTCCTTTTATGATCAACAGCTGGAAAGTGGCCATTGATGGAAAGTCTTATTTAATGGGTATTGGCACAGATATTACAGAAAAGCAGAGGACACAGGAACAGTTGATGTTATCCGAACAGAATTTAAAACATTCCTATCAGGAAATCAGAGAACTGGCTTCCCACTTACAGGTAATCAGGGAAGAAGAAAGAAAAGATATTGCCAGAGAAATACATGATGAACTGGGGCAGCAACTCACTGCATTAAAATTTGCCGTTTCAATGGCTAAAAAGAAAATCAACAGCCAGGAAACAGTTATCCTTGCAGAGCTGGACGAAGCAATGGAAATGATTAATCATGTAATTGGAACAGTTAGGAAAATAGCTTCAGATCTCCGGCCTGTAATTATTGAAGAATTAGGGCTGACAGCTGCCCTGCACTGGTATACAAGGGATTTTTCAAAAAGGACCTCCATTCATTGTGTTCTGAAAGATTATCATACTCCTGAACACCTGGATAATATGGTTTCCAATACCATCTACCGGATTTATCAGGAATCACTAACCAATGTTGCCCGGCATTCACAGGCAACAGAAGTGCGCAGTGAACTGACCTGTGAAAATGGAGTTTTAAACCTGACTATCAGAGATAACGGTATTGGATTTGATCCGGAGATTTTAAAAACCAAAAAGTCTTTTGGAATTCTGGGTATAAGGGAAAGAGCTCTGATGATCAACGGTGATTTTAATTTAGAATCTAAGATTAACCAGGGTACTATTATGACTGTAAGGGTAAATCTGTCATCAGGTAATAACTAAATTCTAACCTTCCAAATTATATATTCCAGTCAATCGCTTCTTTGCCCATTTTCATCAGCAGGTCATTGGTCCTGCTGAAATGTTTACAACCAAAAAAGCCTTTGTCCGCACTAAAAGGAGAGGGGTGTGCTGCTTTTAAAACATAGTGTTTGGTTTCGTCTATCAATACCTGTTTTTCCTGGGCAAATTTCCCCCATAACAGAAAAATAATACCTGTCTTTTCGTCTGATATTTTTTTAATTACCGCATTGGTAAAATCCATCCATCCAATTTTACTATGGCTGGCAGGTTCATTAGCCCTAACCGTTAAAACCGCATTTAATAATAATACACCCTGTTCTGCCCAATGGGTAAGATCACCACTAACAGGTATATTCATGCCAGTATCTTTATGCAGTTCCTTGAATATATTGATTAAAGATGGTGGGGGATTTATGCCGGAAGGTACACTGAAACTCAAACCCATGGCCTGTCCGGGCCCATGATAAGGGTCCTGCCCCAATATAACAACCTTCAGTTTATCAAAAGGTGTTTTTTCAAAAGCATAAAACATCTTTGCACCCGGTGGATAGATGACAGTGCCTGTTGCCCTTTCTGTTTTCAAATGGGTAACTATCTGCAGAAAATAGGGTTTGCTGAATTCCTTTTGCAATACTTCTTTCCAGCTGGCTTCAATTTTTACATCCATGTATGATTTATTTTAAGAAACGGTGCAATACAAATATAAACCAGCCTGGATCATTTTTACAGGTCTCTTAATTTTCTGCCCCGGATAATTATAAAGAGTAGTGAACCACTGATATAAAAATTAAAAGTATTGATCTGAATTGAATATATTTAGGCTGATTAAACACTGCTTATGACCCAGAACAGAAGAAAATTTCTCAGTATCGCAGCATTAACTGCAGGTGCTCTTGGCTCAGGTTCCGCTCTATTTGCCAAAAACAGGGCAAGCCATCCAAAGGAAGATATGCCCAAAATAATCAGGGATCTGCAACCAATGGATGCGGATATCATTCCCATTAGCGTGGAAGAAAGAAAGCAAAGAATTGCCAAAGTACAGCAGTTGATGGAGCAGGAGAAAATGGACGCTGTTTTTTTGGAAGGTACCAGCTCCTGTTTTTATTTTACAGGTATGCACTGGGGGCAAAGTGAAAGAACCTTCGGTATTGTAATACCGGTAAAAGGGCCTATCGCTTATGTATGCCCCAAGTTTGAAGAAGACCGTGCAAAAGAACTGATTAATACGGTATTTGGGGATGAGATCCGTTGCTGGGAAGAACATGAAAGTCCGTATGCCCTGATTGTTGGTATTGTAAAAGACCGGGGTGCCCGGTATAAAAAAATTGGGATAGAAGAAAGGGTACGTTTCTTTATTGCAGAGGGGATCCGTAAAGAAGCACCCGGATTTACGATTGCAGAAGCTATTCCAGTTATTGCAGGTTGCCGCATGTATAAAAGCCCGGCAGAAATAGCCCTGATGCAAAAAGCAAATGATGTTACAATTGCTGCTTATAAAGCTGCATTTGCAACCATCTATCCGGGTATGCCCCAGACTGAATTAGGTAATAATATAGCTGCAGCTTTCCGTAAATTAGGTTTTAATGGGGGGGCTTCCGTACAGATAGGTAAATATTCTGCTTTACCACATGGCAGTATTACCCCGCAAACCATTCGCGAAGGGGATATTATCATGGTAGACGGTGGTACCACCTGCGAAGGCTATAATTCAGATATTACCAGAACAATTGTGGCCGGTAAAGCAACACAGCGACAGACAGATGTCTGGAACCTGGAAAAAAAGGCACAGGATGCTGCTTTTGCAGCCATACAGATTGGTGCTCCCTGCGAGCAGGTGGATGCAGCCGCCAGAAAGGTAATTGAATTCGCAGGATTTGGAAAGAACTATCATTTACCGGGATTACCACACCGCACAGGCCATGGTATTGGGCTGGATGGGCATGAGTGGACCAATTTCGTTAAAGGAAATAAAACCCCGATTGCTCCGGGTATGTGTTTCAGTGATGAACCTACCATTGCCATTCCGGGTGAATTTGGTATCCGCCTGGAAGACTGTGTGTATATCGGAACTGATGGCCCGCATTTCTTCAGTAAACAAAGTATAGCTATTGATCAGCCTTTTGGTTAGGGGGCTGATGAGTAATAATCGTTCTGAATGTAAGGTTAATTCTTGGTGTATGAATTAAACGGGTAGGGGGTAAGCGGTGCAACCAATGGGTTTGTGTGGTTCCTTTCATCACCAGCAAACTGCCATGTTCCAGTATACGGGAAACTGTTATTCCGTTTTGTTTGTGTTTAAAGGCAAATTTACGTTCTGCCCCAAAACTTAAGGAACCAATGGCACCGTCCTGTTTCAGGTCTTTTTCACCATCACTATGCCAGGCCATGCCTTCTTCACCTGTATGATAAAGATTCAGCAAACAGGAATTAAATGTTTCTCCAGTTTTGGTTTCAATAATATTTTTTAAGGTTTCCAGCTCCTGCGTAAAGGGCAGGGCTGTTTTGGTAATATTGGAATAGGTATAGGAAAAAGGATGGTTGCCATACCAGGCTGCTTTTCTTTTGGTAGTAATATGTTTCCCAAAAATGACCGCCTCATCATTTTTCCAGTCAATGGTGTTTAGTAATTTGTCCCTATAATAATCCGCTTCCTGCCTGGAAAATAATTTACCATAATACTGCACTATCCCATCCTGTGGCAGGAGGTTACTGTTTGCATCAGGTTCCATACTAAACAGATCCATTTATTATCATTTTAAAAGGCTGCAATATAAAATAAAAACGCCTGCAGCAGGTGCAGGCGTTTTTAAAAGAGCATTTAGTTTTTACAGGTCTTTTACACTGCTGTCAATAGCAGCTTTCTGCTTTTGTTTGGCAGCTTCATTAAAGGCAGGTATTTTCTGATCCGTAATGGCTTTAAGCTTTTTTAACTGAATATCAATCCGTTCAGATAAGGACTCGAAAGCTGCATACATAGATGCAGTGGGTTTGGTATCCTCACCGGTTAAGATGGCATTCAGTGCACTGAGTTTTTCTTCCAGCCGCATGGGAAAACGCAAATTATCTTCACCCGCCTTTATTTTACTGTTGTACAAGGCATCTTTTATGGGCTGTAAAGAATCCGTAATGGCTGTTGCCATTTTTTTATAAGGCTTCGCTTCAACTGAATCTTTAATACCCTCACAGAAATCATTCAGCTGGTTGCTGATATCCCTGATCTGTTTGGTAGACCGGGCTACTTCATTCAGTTTCACATGTACTTTCATTGCCAGGTCAAACGCTTCTTTCAGGTCGGCCTGTGTAGCACTGTTGCGCGGGTCTTTTAATACGGTAAAAGGCTGTGCTTTTACCATAGAATCCCCGATAAACAGTTTGGCAGTATAATTACCCGGAACAGCAACAGCCCCGCCTAATGAGCCTTCAAATGTGGCACTGGTATCTCCTTTGGCAGCAGGATAATTTAAATCCCATACAAATACATTGATACCGGTATCTGTACTCAAAAAGCCCGGCTTTTTGGCTTTGCTTTCATAGTAATCTTTAGATACTTTTGAAGGCTCCCCTTTATTGTCTTTTACACTGGAATAGGTTATGATACTATCCCCGGCAGCGGTATAAAATTTTATTTTTATTTCCTTTTCCGGTTTGTTTTTTAAGTAATAGCGAAGAATTACGCCATTCGGTGCATTCTGCCCTTCCTGCACATTGGGGTCATCAATATAACCGCCTGGCGTTCTGTATGCATCTTTTGGCTGATAGAGCCAGCTGTCAGATTTGGCCACTTCATCAGAAAGCTGGTACAGGGTGGTAATATCATCCAGTATCCAGAAAGAACGGCCATGTGTTGCAATCACCAGGTCTTTATCCCTTGTTTGTACCTGAATATCATGTACCGGTGTATTGGGCAGGTTCAACTGCAGGCTCTGCCAGTGATTCCCGTCATCAAAAGAAATATAAATACCTGTTTCCAGTCCGCAGTACAATAACCCTTTCCTAAAAGGGTCTTCCCGTACACATCGGTTATAGGTATTTTCAGGCAGGCCATTGGTAATCAGGGTCCAGCTGCTACCATAATCAGTAGTTTTGAAAATATAGGCTTTGTTATCATCCGATTTATACCGGGTAGCCGATACATAACAGGTAGCTGCATCGAAATGAGAAGGCTCTACATAGCTGATCAGTGCCCAGTCTGGTAAGGTTTTAGGCGTTACATTCAACCAGTTTTTACCATCATCTTTACTCACATGCACCAGTCCGTCATCAGATCCTGCCCATAATACCCCCTGTTTAACAGGTGATTCTGCAAAGGCAAAAACATCGGCATAGACTTCCGCACCGGTATTGTCCAGTGTAATCGGCCCGCCACTGGGTTTCAGGGTATTGGGGTCGTGCCGGGTTAAATCCGGACTGATTACCTTCCAGGTCTGTCCGCTGTCTGTAGTCCGCACCACATAGTTAGAACCTGCATAGATCATCTTACTGTTATGCGGTGAAATGGAAATAGGAAAGGTCCAGTTAAAACGGAATTTATAATCTTCTGCCCCTGCACCCTGGTGTAATTCAGGGTCCGGAGAAATAGACCTGGATACTTTTGTTTTTTTATTAAACATACTCAGCTGTCCATCATATTCTCCCCCATACGTAATATCCGGGTTATTGGGGTCTGGTACAATATATCCGGCTTCACCACCTGCCACTCCATACCAATCGCGTAATCCAATGGTATAATCACTGGTCCTGCTGGCAATACGGATGCTGCTGTTATCCTGCTGAGCCCCATAAACATTATAGGGAAAATCATTGTCCAGGTTTACATGATAAAACTGTGCAGTAGGCAGGTCAATATCTGTAAAATTCTTTCCGCCGTCATAGGTAACCTGCGGACCGCCATCGTCTCCCATTATCCAGTTATTCGGGTTATCCGGATTGATCCACATATCATGGTTATCCCCATGGCGGTTGGATACACGATTCCAGCTGCTGCCCCCGTCAATGGATTTAAAGAATTCCACATTGAGTATATAAAGGGTATTTTCATTTTTGGTATCTGCAAACACCTGACTAAAATACCAGGGCCGTTGGGTAAGGTCGTTCTGTGTACTCACCAGGCTCCAGTTATCACCTCCGTCATCTGAACGGAAAACCCCTCCATGTGTATTTTCCACCACAGCATATAATCGCTGTGAATTTACAGGAGAAACTGTACAGATTATTTTACCCATCATGCCTTTGGGCATACCCGGGTTTTCTGAAATCAGTTTCCAGGTGGTACCGCCATCCTGTGATTTATACAATCCACTGCCTTTTCCACCACTGCTTAAGGAATAAGGGGTCCTATGTGCTCTCCACATACTGGCGTACAATACCAGCGGATTATTGGGGTCTATTTTAACATCCACACAACCGGTACTGTCGTCTGCACTTAATACCAGCTGCCAACTGCTGCCTCCGTCTTTACTGCGGTAGAGACCTCTTTCTTTATTGGCCCCAAAAATCTTACCCAGTGCGGCTGCATATACAATATCCGGGTTCTGCGGGTCTACGGCAATGGTACCAATGGCATAAGATTTATCCAGTCCCACATGTTTCCAGGTTTTCCCTGCATCTGTGGTTTTATATACCCCATCCCCAAAACTGATATTATTACGCATTTCCACTTCGCCCATACCTGCATATACGATATTGGGATTTGATTTAGCCACTGCCAATGCACCAACTGAGGAAGATGTGAAATTTGTGTCTGATACACAAAGCCAGGTATTCCCCCCATCCGTGGTTTTCCAAACACCACCTCCTGTCTGCCCTGCATAATAGACCATCGGTTGGCCGGGAACACCTGTTACTGCAGTACTTCTGCCGGAACGGAATGGCCCGATACACCGCCATTTTAAGCCAGTCAGTAATTTTTTCTGATAAACAATTTCTTTACCTGCCGGTGCTGATACTGTATTTGTTTTTTTCTGAGCAGGTAAAGATCCTGTCAGGATTAAACAAACCAGCAATGTAAAGCAGTAGCAGGCCGTTTTTAAAAAACGAAGGTTCATAAGCATATTTGTTTTTTGGTGCACCTAATGTAGGGTATATCAATGGATTTTATTTAATCATCCTTTTTTAACCCAATTACGGGAACCTGTTGGTCGTTAATTTTTTTATTAAAAGTTGTAAGGTCTTCTGTTATTAATTTTTGTAACGCTTTCAGTTGCATATCTGCCTGTCCGGCTAATTCAGCAAAAGCTTCCTTCACCTGTCTGGAAGGTGGATTATACCCACTGGCCGCCACATCATACAAGCCGGCTATTTTATCATTTAAACGGATGGGGAAGTTTAACACATCCTGTCCGCTTTTAGATTTGGTCTGGTATAAAGCTTCTTCAATGGTGGTCAGTTTTTTATTGAGGCTGTCTGCCAGTTGTTTCAGTTCTTTATGCTGTGCAGTATCCATTCTGGATGTAAAATCTGTGATCTGTGTGCGTACAGACCGGATATGTTTGATTGCTTTCTGTACTTCACTGAACTTATCCCTGATCTGTAACAGTATGCCTACCTGTGCATCATAATCGGCTTCCGTCATTTTATAATTCGGATCAGCTTTTATAGTAAATGGTACGATTAGTGAGTCTTTATCCAGCTTAAATTTGGCAGTATATTTACCCGGTGCAGCTTTAGGACCAGATACATTCCCATTCCATAAAATCAGCCCCTCCAGTTTTTCAGCAGGCGGGTACAGCATATCCCATACAAACTGGTTCATGCCGGTTTTATATTTCAGCTGGTCACCCACCAGTTTAGCATCCTTGGTGAATGTTTTGATACTGTCACCTTTTTTGTCATAAATGGTGATGGTCAGTTTCGATGAATCTGTAACATTTTTTAACCAGTAATGCATCACAGCACCATTGGGAGGATTCATCCCAGCATTTTGGGGAATATGCTGGCGGCCATGGCCACTTTCTCCTTCCATTCGGTAACTGTCATTTACGGTAAATACGTGCAGGTTTTTCTTCAACAGGGCATTATTTTCCTGCTGTAATAAGCTCAGATCGTCCAGTATCCAGAAAGCACGTCCCTGCGTAGCCACGATCAGGTCATTTTCCTTAATGGTAAGGTCAGTAATGGGCACCATGGGCAGGTTTAACTGAAATGTTTTCCAGTGTTCCCCGGCATCAAAGCTGATGTACATGCCATATTCAGTACCAGCATACAATAGTCCCGGCCTTTTATGATCGGCCCTTACCACACGGGTAAAATGCATTGCATTGATACCGGTTGTAATCAGCTTCCAGGTCTTACCATAGTCTTCTGTTTTATAGAGATAGGGCATAAAATCATCCGATTTATAGCGGGTGCCGGCTATATAGGCAGTCCCTTTTGTAAAAGGGTCTGTTTCAATGGCATTCCACATCATCCATTTAGGGCAATCTTTTGGGGTAACATTTTCCCAATGCCCACCGGCATCTCTGCTTACACTTAACACACCATCATCACTGCCGGTCCATAACAGGTCTTTTTCCAAAGCGGATTCTGTAGCTGTAAAAATAGTACAGTAGTATTCTACCGAGGTATTGTCCTTCGTAATCGGCCCGCCACTGGAAGCCTGTTTGGATTTATCGTTGGTGGTTAAATCCGGACTGATCCTTTCCCAACTCTGGCCTTCATTATCGGTTACAAATAAATGATTGCCGCAGGCATATAAGCGTTTGGGATTATGAGGGGAGAAGAAGATGGGGAAATTCCACTGAAAGCGGTATTTCTGCACATCAGCCCCTGCACCCATCGGATTATCGGGCCATACATTAATGGCCCTGTTTTCGCCTGTTTTATGATCCAGCCTGGAGAGGAACCCTCCATAATTGCCACCATATACAATATCCGGATTTAAAGGGTCTGCCACCACATACCCGCTTTCCGCACCGGCAGTCGGCTGCCAGTCGTCCTGTGTTATGGCACTGCCATAACTGCGGCTTTTGATCCGTACAGTAGAATTATCCTGCTGTGCACCCAATACCCGGTAAGGAAATGAATTATCTGTGGTTACCCGGTAGAACTGTGCTGTTGGCTGGTTATAATAATTACTGAAATTGGCAGCTGCATCAAAGCTTACCTGTGCACCACCATCATCTGCGACAATCATCCGGTTCCCGTCTTCCGGGTCAATCCATAAGTCGTGATGATCGCCATGCGGTGTGGTATTCACCGACTGGAATGTTTTTCCCCCGTCTTTGCTGCGCATGAGTGATACATTGGGACAGTAGACTATATTTTCATTTTTTGGGTCTGTAAACACACGGGAATAATACCAGGCACGCTGACGGATATTGTTATCGTCCGATTGTAAAGTCCAGGTTTCCCCGCCATCCGTACTCATGAATAAACCGCCTTTGGCGTTTTCAATTACACTGTATATTTTATCCGTATTGCTGGCAGCTACGGTAACTGTTACAATACCCCAAACCCCCTTGGGTAAACCCGGTTTGGCAGATAAATTTACCCAGGTTTCGCCGCCATCAGTACTCTTCCATAATCCACTGCCTTCCCCGCCACTTTCCATACTGTAGGGGGTTCTGAGCACATGCCATAAGCCGGCATACAATACAGAAGGGTTACCCGGTTCCAGGGTAAGGTCGGAGCAGCCGGTTAAATTATTCACAAACAATACTTTTTTCCAGTTCTTCCCGCCATCAGTTGTTTTAAACACACCACGGTCATCATTGGGCCCAAACATATGTCCCATCGCAGCCACCCATACCGTATTCGGATCCTGCGGATGCACCACAATCTTAACAATATGACGGGTATCTTTTAAACCAATATTCTTCCAGGACCTGCCACCATCAGCAGAGCGCCACATACCGCCAATACCATCACTTACATTGCCGCGCAGGGTACTTTCCCCTTCACCGGCATAAAGAACAGTCTCGTCGTTAGGAGCTACAGCCACCGCACCAATACTTCCGCCAAAATATTTATCAGAAATATTCTTCCAGTTATTGCCACCGTCTGTGGTTTTCCATACACCACCTCCGGTTGCTCCAAAATAAAAAGTATTCTTATTTTTATAACTTCCTGCAACCGCACCACTGCGTCCACCTCTAAAGGGACCCAGTTCCCGGTAGCTGAGTGCTGTGGAAAATACAGAATCAGCATTGGTGGTTTCTGCTGGTTGTACAGCTTTATTATTTTTTTTCTGCGCTATACCAACAAATGCCAATATTACAATGGCAAACAAAGCAAGCAATTTTCTCATAAGTGCCATTTGTTAGGTTTAAAGTTTCAGGTTTTTCTTTTCAAAAGCCAGCCATTTCTGTTCCAGTTGTAAAAAGTTATCGTGCAGTTTTTTAGCTGCAGTTATTGCCTGTTCAGTAGGCGGCATATCCGCTTCCTGAAGGGTATGCTGTACAGCATCAAATCCACCGGTAAGGCTGCCAAAACTGATGTCAACACTTGCTGACCGCCTTCTGCCCACAGATCCCCCAAAAGCATTTAATTCCTGCAGGGTTTCTTTAGTCAGGTTGGTGGCTGCTTTCTTATACCCTGCAATTTTTTCTGCATAGGCAGCTGCTTTTATCCTGTCGTTATAACAGGTTAGCGAATAGTCATGCTGATCCTGCAGGTCTTTCAAACTGGTCTTTACCCTCGGGTCCATTGCAACGGTGAGCGACTGAGTATACGCTTTACCATTCACGGTTAACACTACGGTATAAGTACCTGGCATTACCCAGGGAGCAGTTGGTTCAGGTGCAGTATTTCCATATACTGCTGAAATCGGATAAGCGGGAGGTGTATTCAATGGGGTATAATGCATATCCCATAAAAAGCGGTGTGCACCAGCTGTTGCAGATAAGAGCTGCTGGGGCCTGATCCAGTATAAAGGAATATTTACTGGTGGAATCGAATAAGGCTGATCATTCGAACTGAAAGTACGGATAGTATTACCCTTGCTGTCTTTAATGGAAAGCGTCACTTCACCTGTAGCAGGTTCTTTCAGGTAATAGTCAATCATTGCCCCATCCGGAGGATTCTGACCGGCAGGTTCTTCCTGCGGCAATGGTGTATCCGGATAGGTACTGAACCGAATGCGGATGGCTTTCTGCGGCTTGTATAAGACCACATTTTTAAGTGCAGTGGAAACAGCCAGCTGTCTCAGCACTGAAATATTATCCAGTATCCAGAAAGAACGGCCATGTGTACCCACTACCAGGTCATCATCCTTAATCACCAGGTCGCGTATAGAGGTACAAGGCATATTCAATTGTAAGGTTTGCCAATTTTCCCCGTTATCAAAAGACACATAAGTAGCGCGTTCAGAACCGGCAAATAAAAGGCCTTTGGTTTGCGGGTCTTCTTTTACGCTGTTAATCGGATCTTCGGGTAAACCCTTCACTATTTCTTTCCAGGTTTTTCCCCCATCAGTTGTTTTATAAATATGCGGATGCTGGTCATCACAACGAATCCTGTTTACAGCAGCATAAGCAGTTCCTATTTCAAAATGGCTGGCTTCCAGTATGGAGACCTTGCTCCAGGAACTAATGGCTGCCGGGGTAACATTATTCCAGGTTTTACCACCATCTGTAGTCAGCTGAATATATCCATCATCCGTACCACACCAGATAGTATTGATGTCTTTTGGGGAAGGAGCAACTGTATAAATCACCCCTCTGCGCGGCATTTTTTTAAGGGCATCGGTCGTATAGATTCCTACACTGGCGGGAATATCCCAGGTTTCGCGGGTTAAATCCGGACTGATCTGCTGCCAGGAATGGCCACCATTATTGGTTTTGAACAATAAATTACCGGCAAAGTATAAGGTCTTTGGGTCAATGGGAGAGAAGAGTACCGGAGCCGTGCGGACAAACCTGTACTTACCGCTTCTTACGGCTTCAGGGGCAATATTCTGTACCTGCCCGGTCCGTTTATCATAGCGGGTAATTTTACCACCATAAATGATATTCGGGTCCAATGGGTCAGGAGCCACATAACCATATTCCTCCACGCCCACCGGATGCCATTCCCTGAAATTAATGGCGCCATCCATGCTTCGGGAAGCAATACCCACAGAGCCACTTTCCTGTTGAGCTCCATATACATTATAAGGGAATGCATTATCTGTGCTTACATGGTAAAATTGTGCAGTAGGCTGGTTATGCCAGGAAGAAAAAGATTCGCCCCCATTCACGGTAATAATGGCTCCCTGATCTGCTACAATCAGCAGAACATTAGGGTTGTCTGGGTTAATCCAGATCCGGTGATAATCATCTCCTCCCGGAGCACCACGGTAATCTTTCCAGTGGTAACCACCATCGGTGGATTTCCATACCACCACATTGGCAGTATACACAATATCTTCATTTTTAGGATCCACTTTTACCTCAGCAAAATCACTGCCACGGCCCCAGTACCGGCCGTCATTGCTGATGCTTTTCCAGTGTTCACCACCATCATCACTTCTGTACATACCCCCATTATCTCCTGCATCTACAGTTGCATACATTCTTTTCGGATCGCTGGGTGCCACACAAAAACCTATCCTGCCCAATCCCTGAGCCACTGTAGGTAAGCCTTCCGTTAATTTATGCCAGGTATTGCCACCATCGGTAGATTTGTATAAGCCACTTTCCGGTCCGTTCCATTCCCCGTTTTCCCAGGGGCCCTGACGGCCTGCCCATAAGTCGGCATACACCGTATTCGGGTCTTTCGGGTCAATCACCACTTGTACTGCACCGGTATTTTCATCTTTATATAAAACTTTATCCCAGGTTTTGCCCCCATCTGTTGTGCGGTAAACACCTCTTTCCGTATTCGGGCCATAAGGATGCCCCAGCACTGCTGCAAATACCCTGTTTTCATTGGTAGGGTCAATAGCAATACCACCTATTTGTTGCCCGTCAGTTAAACCCAGGTGCGACCATGTTTTACCTGCATCAGTAGATTTATACATGCCATTGCCAACAGATAAATCGGGCCGCTGTATCCCTTCCCCACTGGCTACATATACTGTATTGGGATTAGAGGCTGCAACTGCCACATCACCAATAGACCCGGTAGGCTGACTATCAAATATGGGTTTCCAGGTTCTGCCATAATCTGTTGTTTTCCAGACACCGCCATTGTTCACGCCAATATAAAATACATTGGGTTGCTGGGGTACGCCTGTTGCGCCCACGGTTCTGCCCCCTCTGAAAGGGCCAATCATCCGCCATTTCAGGGCACTCAGGTATCCGGAATCTTTTTGTGCATTTACTGTTGTCTGAAACAACAATAAAAACAGACTTACATACAATAAAAATTTATATCTCATTTGCTGGTTTTATAAGCGATCAAGATAACAAATTTTTATTGGGAAAACGAATTAATTACATGAAAAACAGGCTGTTTGACAGCCTGTTTTCAGATATACAATAAAGCGATGGAATACTATTTTTTATTGATTTTCAGATGATATTTATACCGGATAATAGTGGCAACCAGTAAGACCAACCCGCATAATTCTGATAATAATTTCTCCCCATCCAGCCAGTCCGTTGGCCTGTCTTTTAATTCAGGATCCATTTTAATCCCGTGAATAATAAACAACAGACAAAGCGGATACGCAATCAGATGGATATTCTTCCATAAACGGAACCCAAGCTTTTTTTTCACTGCTTTTTGTGTAGTAATGATCACAACCAGCAATGCCAGAAAAGAGACAGCACCCAATAAAACCATATAGGGTTGGTGGGGTGCTCCGGTTGGCCAGGCCAGGTCCATCCATTTAAAATGAGAAGCCGGATCCAGTGGGATAATCAGAAAATGGACCAGTACCAGCCCTGCAACAATATAGGCGGTATAATTATGAATAGCATTGATATTCAGCTTCCTGATAACCGGGGGTAATTGCTGCCACCATTTTTTAGTTTTATAGGCGGTACTCAGCAGCATACCCAGTAATACATTTACGGTTAAGACTACTGTTGCTATTAAACCCAGGGTGCCGGACAAATCAATTGTTTCCATGATTGCGGGAAATTATATTAAGTTGTTCAATTCATCAAAAAAACAAAGCCTTCTTTAAAATTCCAGTGGTATCAGCATTTTAATACTGATATTCCTGCCCATATTAAAGACTCCTACGCGGTCTGTGGTATAATTGACCGGGTAATATTTAAACCGGCTCATATAATTTATATACCCCGTATTCAGCAGGTTGGTACAATTCAGGTAAATACTGCAAACCTTTCTGCCCTTCGATAGAAAATCGGCTCCCGCACCTGCACTCAACAGGGTATACCCTTTTGTTGCTGAAGTACTGGCCTGGTATTCATAGGGTGTAAGTGCAGTATTCAATCCGTTGTAAATGGCATACTGGCGATAAATATTGTTCTGTTGGAAACAATCCAGCATCCCCACTTTAACATACAGGTTTTTTACGGTTTTGCTTTTGGTGCTGATATTAAATTTCAGATCTGCCGTAATACGGGCAGGCGGAACAAAGGGAAGGTATTTCACACTATCGGGCTGGTTTTTTAAACCGCCATATACCATACTCAGGGAGGTATTTAATTCTATCCAGCGTATTGCAGAAGGATGCAGGTTTAGTACCAGCTCTCCGCCAAAGAGGTTCGCCTTACCCTGGGTATATTTATATACCGGTGCGGCACCCAGACCTACTGCATTCAATGAATTATTTATAGAATCTCCGCCAAATACACTTTGCAGCCCTTGTGCATAAATAAAACGGGTAATATTATTATTAAACAGGTTCAGCTCCACGCTGATATCTTTCGAATTAAAACCCAGTCCCAGATCTGTTTCAATACTGGTTTCCGGTTTCAAAGTTGGGTCTCCAATTTCATACACTACGGTACCGTCATGCACGCCATTGGCTGCACATTCTGCCACATTGGGAGCCCGCCATCCTCCGGCGATATTGGCTTTCAGGTAGAGATTGTTTTTGAGATTATAGGTACCTCCAAAACTGAAGGAAGCCCCTTTAAAATGAGAGGTAAATCCCTGGAATTCATGAAAAGCATTCGGGTTTGAAGGATTAACAGGTGCCTGGGTAGTAGAATCCACCCAATGATCTTTGCCTGTAAAACTGCGGTCGTCATATCGCAACCCACCGCTAAGGTCCAGGTTGCCCAATTGCTGATGCCCGGTAATAAAAGCACCGATCTGGAAAAAGGAATAATCCGGAATCAGCAGTAAAGTGCCCAGGCTTTTGCTGTTCTGATAAAGGCCATTTACCCCGGCTGTATAATCAAATCCCCCTTTTTTAGCAGAAACATACCGGAAATCGTAGGTAGCTGCATTGGAACTATAATAGATATCAGGCGTATTGGGAATAGTAGGGTCATTGGTTTCCTGTCGCTGGTTCTTCTGCCAGGAAACAATGGCTTTCAACCGGCCTTCCCCCAGGGCAATACTGTTATCCCATACCAGTTTGGTATGGCGAATACGCTGGTTAATCACGAATGGGGTATAGGATTTCTGTTCCTGATCGGTAGGTAAAACATAGGTAGCGGCACCACCATTCAATCCGGGGTAAGCAACTGCCCGCATCATCAGGCCTGTAGCCGAATCCCTGGTACCATCCACAATACCGGTAGCCATATCAAAATAACTGGCATGAAGCTGCGTATATCCCCATTTACGGTGCAGCCCAAGGGTACCATCTGTATTGAAATTACTGAACTGGCTGTTCAGCACATAACCATCATAAGGGTTTTGGTAAGCATGTGCCATGGTATTATCTATTCGGGCACTCCAGTATAGTCCATTTGCCGCACCGGCAATATGCACCATAGTATTGATCAGTCCGTTATTGGTCTGATAGTTCAGTTTCACATCCCCCCGGGTCTGTCCGTCTGGCAGGGGTTGTTCCGGTAAAAGGTTTACCACACCTGCAATGGCATCTGAACCATAAGCGAGAGACGCAGGCCCTTTTAGTATTTCGTACCGGTTCACGGCATCCGGATCAGCTTCAATGCCAAATTCATCAAACCAGGCCTGGTCAGCCAGTTGTACCCCATCAGTAATGGTCAGTACCCGGTTATAACCCAATCCCCTGATTACAGGTTTAGAAATACTCTGTCCATCAGTCATGGCAGATACACCCGGCATTTTGGCAATAGCATCTATCACATTGGTAGCGGTATTCTGCTGCAAATCTTTTTCACTCAGTACACCAACTGCAACCGGATTGTGCTGGTTATCTGTGGCAGCTGTTACGCCGGTTACTATCACTTCATTCAGCAAATGGATGGCAGGCTTAAGGATATAATCTTTTTGAAGGGTACCCTTAATCAGGATTTGTTCAATTACAGGCTGGTAATTTTCAGTACGGATTTGCATTAAATAATTGCCGGCAGGTAAGCGGTCCAGTAAATAATGACCACTGGCATCTGTTACTGCCCCTTTTTTAAGATCTGGAATATAGACTGCAATATTTTGAATACCGTTTCCTTTTTCATCTGTAATATGTCCCTTTACACTATTCTGGGCAAGGATGGGTGTACTTATAAAGAACAAAGCTGTTAACAGCAATAATGTATTTTTAATATTCATGAGTTGGATAATAGTTAATAGCATAACAATAGTTTACCAGCAGGTAAACCGATTCTGAATGTTTAAAAAAAGAAAATCAAGTTCAGCAGTGGAACCGGGGAGGAGGTGTTTGTATTTCCGGAATATTATTTAAAAAGATGCTCGTATGCTGCAGACAGTAAGTACAAGTCTGCAGGTAGTAAGTCCGGTGTTGCATTTCATAAAATGCCAGTAAGGAAGAGTTGAATTTAAGTAGAGACAAAGGCACAGAGGAACTGGAATCTTTATTTTTATGATGCAGCTCATTCCATTGTTTTTCAATTTCATTTTCATTGCCATCTTTCAGGCAGCAGATCAGCACTTTTCCGTCTGCTATTTTTACGGAGATTACATCATACCATTCATTTCTGTACCTGAATTCTGCATTTTCTTCTTCCCATACAAAAGCAGGATCCATAACATGGCCATTAGTAAGGGAAAAGCAAAGATGGGTACCATAGGCGCTGTTATCCGTATGCTGCAGGTAGGTTTTCATCTCCTGTTTCAGGTAGGTCTGGTATACCATACAGGCAAAATGATAGCCTCCGGTATATAACAGGATGGAAAACAGTAATAAAAGGGAAATTGTTTTTCTCATTGCAGTTGCTGCACAAATTAGCTTTTGGACCTTAAAAAAACAAATATGGAAGGAGGTTCTTTTAAATAAAGACCCCATCTGATGATGAGGCCTTTCGAAGTTATCGGGGGGAGATAGCTTCGGATATAAGAAAACTAAAAAAGTTTGATAAAATGCAAAACACCCCTAAAACAGAGGTGTTCTTCAAATATACGTCCCCCGAAGTATATTTAGAGCAAAATTAATTTTTATTTACACTCTAAGAAAGGGGATTAATCCTCAATTTTTGTATTGATTAATGTATTAGATTCCCTGCGTGGAAACATGTTAAGTTCCTGTTAATGCATGTTCAGCCGGGCAGCATAATCGGTGAATCAGTATCCTAATCAGGTAAAACCACCCTGCAGATGAAAAAAACAACCTTTACGTTTCTTTTTATTAGTATGCTGTTATTGTATACTTCCTGTGTTTCCGTAAAAGAATACCAGAAAAACAAATTAAATGATGCCGATATGGCATTGTCGTCCCGCAAAGCAGAAAAGAATGAACTGAATTTTCAATCTTACCGGGAAGGTGCTTCAGGAGCCAATGGGGGGAAGACTGGTGGGGGATGTGGCTGTAACTGATGCTGACTATCCACGCAGTTATTTGTTTTGAACCTTTATTAACTAATGTGTAATTGTAATCATGAAAAAAATTTGTTTAAGTGTAATAGGCATTTATTTGTTATTTATTCAGGCATTCGGACAAACTAAAAAAGACTCTGTTAAACAGGAACAAACCCAGGAACCACCTGTATATATAGATAAACCGCTTCAGTTTGAGGAGATTAACCTTGTTTCCAGTTATTATAACCAGAATGGAGACCATTCAGCCATACAGGGCGGAATAGGCAATGAAAAAGTAACAGATTTGTCCAACGGGCTGGAAGTAAAATTTGTTGCTTCGGATGCAGACGGGTATAAATATACTTTAACGGGAGGATTGGGCGTTGACCATCATACTGCCGCATCCTCTGCCTGGGTAAGTGTAACCGGTTCTTCCAAAACCGGTGGCACCAGGGTTTACCCTTCTTTGCATTATACAGAAGAAAGTCCCACCGGTAAAACCATCAGTTTCGGTGCTACTTATTCGGATGAATACAATTATCATTCCCTGGGTCTGGAAGCAGGATATGGCTTTAAAGTTAAAAAAGGGGGAGAATTTGATACAAAGCTGAATGTTTATTTAGATAAAGTGAGGCTGATTTATCCTTCAGAATTAAGTCCTTATCCTGTAGTGGTAAGTTCTGCCAGTAATGGCGGAAGTTCCATTCCTTCTTCTCCCCGTTATACTTTCAGTGGCTCTGCCAATTATTTACAGATCATCAATCAACGCTTACAGGCTGGCTTTTTTGTGGATATTGCCGCACAGGCAGGCTACCTGCAATTACCTTTTCACCGTGTATATTTTAATAATGGCTCTGTACATGTGGAAGACCTGCCGGCTTTCCGCTTTAAAATACCTGCGGGTATCCGGTTGAATTATTTTGTAAATGACCGTGTAATTATCCGTTCTTATTACCGGTACTATATGGATAACTGGGGAATTGTGGCGCATACTGCCAATATTGAAATACCCGTAAAGATCAATCCGTTTTTTTCCATCGCCCCATTTTACCGGTATTATACACAAACCGCCTCTCAATATTTCGCCCCTTATAAAGCACATACAAGCAAAGACAGTTATTATACCAGTAATTATTCCTATTCTGCTTTTAACAGCTCCTTTTATGGAGTAGGGATACATACCGCTCCGCCAAACGGGCTCTGGAAAACAACTTTAAGTTCACTGGATGTACGGTACGGGCATTATGACCAAACCACCGGATTAAATTCAAATGTTATTTCCTTTGTATTTGTCTGGAAATAAAAGGGTAGATCTGCATTAAACAAGTAAATAAAAACATGTAAAATAAGTATATATATGACAAAAGTCATGTTTATGCTTAATCGGAATTAAGTAGCTTGTAAAATCCATTTCCCGCTTTTGCATAATTAAATTAAATATTTTGTTTATGAAACATTTATTGATTGGGATTTCATTTCTGTTCATTTTCATAACAGGATTTTCACAGACGGACAGTTTATTAAACAGTTTACAAACCACAACCGCAAAACAGGATTTATTTCCTAAAAAAATGTTGTTTACCCAGCGCCTGGCCTGGGGAGAAAAGGGATTCCTGCGTTTTGGTAAAACAGTTACCCCGGAAATGCGGATGGAAGATATGAAGATCCGCAGAAAGATGCTGGTAACCCACCAGATACTGGGCGTGGTTACCCTGGCAGGATTTGTGGGGCAGGCCATTGTAGGGCCAAAATTATATAATGATCCCACCAATAGAAGCCTGAAACAAACACACGAAGCACTGGCCCTATTAGTCAATACCACGTATTCCATGACCGCATTAATGTCTTTATTTGCCCCGCCACCGATGGTAAACCGGGATAAAGGGTTCTCTGCCATCCGGTTACATAAATGGCTGGCAGTGGTACATATGACCGGCATGATTGCCACCAATATATTAGCTGCCCAGATGGATGGTAACAGAAACCAGCAATTGATGAAATATCACAGAGCCGCAGCTTATACCACATTTGCTTCTTACCTGGCAGCCATGATTGTCATTAAACTTAAATAAACAACTATCCATGAAACAATTATTGTTTTTATTACCTATTTCCTTCCTGATAATGCCTTATTCTTTACATAAGCATTGGGACCTGAAATCGGCCAGGATCGATAAAGCAAAGTCATTTATTACCTATCATATGGTACACCCCATGCATAGCTGGGATGGAACCAGTAAAGAAGTGGACGGAGTAGTTCAATATGATGATAAAACGAATAAGATCAGTAAAGTAGCCATCGTGGCAAAAGTATCTACATTCGACAGTAAGAATTCCAACCGGGATTCTCATATGATGGAAGTTACGGAAGCTATTAAATATCCAACGGTTAGTTTTGTCAGTTCTGCTGTTGTGGAAGAAGGGAGCACTGTAGATGTAAATGGAACCATTAGTTTTCATGGTGTGTCCAAACCCATTCATTTTACAGCAAAAGAAACTGTGAATGGTAAAAGGAAAATCATTTCAGGTGAATTTGTTTTGTTGCTGGAAGACTTTGCTATTGAAAGGCCTTCTATGATGATGATGAAAACAGAGAATGAAATGAAAATGAATTTTTCGGTTGAGTTTGAGTTGAATTAACAGGTAGTTTTGAAAAGGAAAAAGGATGTAATTTTAATTACATCCTTTACCTAACAACGAAAATGTATCTGAAATCTAAACACCTAAACTTTTCAACTTTTTAATCTGAAGTATCAGATAGATCAGCACCCCCCAAACTCCTACAATTATAGAGTAAGCCAGCATTTCCAGCCAAATGGGAGAGTGCCCCCTTCTGGCAAATAAAGTTCTTCTGTCATATTGAGAGATAAAATTGGTGGCAACACCCCAGGGTACTGTTTTTTCTGAAGATAAATTGCCATAGATATCATTGTCTTCCACTTTAGCTACCAGTATCAGGTTTCCCTTACTATCGCCTGCCAGTGTATCTCTTTTAAAATCAGCACTTGCCATCCCGGTAGAATCTGTGGTATAAGTCTGTGTTTCACTTACATTCAGGTCTCCATCAAACCTTTCCACTGCAATTTTAACATCCACTCCTTTTACAGGAGCCCAAACTGTATCTTTTAATTCCATTAAAGTAGCCACAATCTTTTTATCTGCTGCGGTATCAATTTTAATTTTAGCTTTTACAATATCTGTATTTGCTTTTGTACCATCATATAGTTTTGAGGCTGCTGATACAACAATAAAGCTTGGTTTGGAAGTTTTATTCCATTCTTCTTTAGCAGCTGCAGGTATTAATATAGTGGCTTCTCCTTTATCATTGCTCACTGCTTTTCCCAATAAATTGGCAGGAGATTCAGAACCGATATAAAAACTTAAGGGAATACCTGCCACCAGTTGAAATTTACCATCAATTTTGGTTTTGGTATGAGCCGTAAGGTATTGGGTCTGGTTATTATTATTAAAGTAACTCAGGCTTAACAGTAAATCATTTTTTGCATCCTGCGCATATGAAGCAATACTGATACAACTGAATAAAAGAAGGGCAATAGTAATATAATTATGCTTTTTCATGTTCTTCAATTTCTGTGATTGTTTCTTGAATTGGGATGATCGGGAATATTCTGGCAAATAGGGTTATGATTAATAAAGCACCTGCCAGCGAACCCATTGCAATGGCCCATTCTTCCCAGCTTGGAAAATAATGGCGGTAAGCATCAGGTACATCCTGCATCGGCAGAAAGGGGTGTAATAGTGTAGGTGTAACAATTAAATACCGTTTAAACCAGGATCCGATTACAACCAATGAACCGGCAATAAATGCAGGTAAAGGTTTACGCCCTCTTTTAAAGATCAGTATTAAAATAGGTAAAAACATGGCGGTTGTGATGGCAAACCAGAAAACCGGTGCAAATTCACCTGTAAATAAACCACGTAAATGTTCTTCCTCATTTTTTTTCATCTTAAATGCAGGTACCAAAAATTCATTTACATTAAAATACAGGTATAATAAAGCCAGCATCACCACAATTTTACCCATGCGGTCAAAATGGCTTTCAGTTATATATTCCTCCAGCTTATAAGATTTTCTGAAAATATACATCGCCACCAGTACACCACCGGCGCCTACTAAAAAGGCACCTGAAATAAAATAAGCCCCAAAATTAGTACTGTCCCAACCCGGCCTGTAAGTAGTGGCAAACAACCAGGAAGTAACTGTATGTATCGCAAATGCCACAGGGATAATGGTTATTGACAGTATATTAATTGCTTTTTCACTGATTTTTATCTGTTCAGTACTGTTTTTCCAGAATGATCCGAGAAAATGATAGAGCTTATACAACCTTTTACCGGTCTTTTCTTTAAACTGCAGCATGATTTTAAAATCTGGCAGTAAAGGAAAATACAGCAGCAGTAAGCTGATGAAGAAATAGGTAGTAATGACAATCACATCCCAGATAATGGGCGATTGCAAACGGCCATGAATAAAAAGATTGTAAAATCGGTCCGGACGACCCATATCCACAATAATGATAATGGAGGCACAGGTAATTGCTGCAACTGCAATGATCTCGGCAATCCTGGTTAAAGGCGTACTCCAGTGTACATTCGTTAGCCTCAGCACAGCTGTAATTAAGGAACCTACCAGGCTGATGGCTACAAAGAATACAAAATTAGATATATAAATACCCCAGGATGCATAATCCCGCATGGAGGTTACTACAAGCCCTTTGGATAGCTGACGGCAATAGGCAATGAAACCAAGTGTACAAAATGCAAGTAATATTCCAACCCAAATCTTTCCTTTTTTGCCAAATTTCTGTGGCAGCAGGTCTTCAATTATTTTATGTTTGGTTATATTTTCCACGGTTTATGATTTAGGGTTATCATTTACAAAAGGGAAATTCCTGTTTACCGGAGGCAGGTAATATACACTGGGTTTAGTACCTAATTCTTCCATTAAACGGTAACCGGCTTTGTCTCTTACAAGGTCAGTGAAGCGGAATGTTTCTGATCCGTTGGTAACAGAATCTTCCAGCATATCTCCAAAGAAGAAAACACCATTGGGGCAGGCAGACACGCAATGTGGTAATTCGCCTTTACGGGCCATATCCGGACAAAAATCGCATTTACCCACTGTACCTTTTTTCTGGGGTACACTGCTTTCACAGGAATAAGGCTGATCAGCAATTTCTTTTGGTAATCCCGGATCTTCCCAGTTAAATACCCTGGTAGAATAAGGGCAGGCAGCCATACAGAAACGGCAACCAATACAACGGTCACTGTCAATCAGTACAATACCGTCCTGTCTTTTAAAAGTGGCATCTACCGGACAAACTTTTACACAGGGCGGTTCGTCACAATGCATACAGGTAGTGGGTTGCCAGTACGGGGCTGTATGTTCAGCATCCTGCATGGGATACACTTTTATCCAGTTTTGACCCTGATGTACATGGTGCATATGGTTGCAGGCAGATTGACATTTTTTAAGGCTCTTACACCTGGAAAGATCAATCACCATTACAAATTTTTTATTGCTGATTCCTTTCCTGGCTATATCATTTGCAACAGCAGGGAGGTCTGGAACCGGCTTCAGAAAGGCTTTGTCCACTTCAATTACTTCCCCGTCTACGGAAAGCAATTTCACTGTTTCACCGGAAGGCTTAACCTGTTCTGCTGCGTCAGGCTCAAAAGGGTTATTCTTTGTAGAACAACCTGCCACAGCCAAACCTGCTAATAGGCCCGCGGTAATGAACTCCCTTCTGGAGGTATCGTTACTTTTCATTTGATTGAATTATAAATGTGATTATCGTTTAATCCAGGCGATTAATTCTTTATCTGAAACTTTAGTTTTGGTAGCATTGATTTTAGAAACATCCACTTCTACCAATCTGCCATCCTGTGTCAGCATCCTTACAGTTCCTTTTTGATCGGAAGGGGAGCAGGCAATTGCTTTTTTCCTTCCTGAAAATAAGCCAAATTTTAAAATCGGAAACAGGGATAATAATCCTAATCCGAGCAAAATATTCAGCCGGCTTTTTTTATCTGTGGAAGCAGATTCTATTTCTTTCATATACTAAACTTACTGGTGAATAAAAAACCACTCCTCTTTATAAATTCAAACCGGGGGGAATTTTCCTTTTAACAGAGGAGTGGTAAGAGCTATTATTTAAAAAAATGGAATTATTTTTTTAAGGTGCGCATGAAATTTACCAGATCCCAGATATCTTCCTGTTCAGGAATTTTCTTTTTGAAACTTGGCATATCATCCCTTCCTGTTGAAATTTTAAAGAATAAAGCACCGTCAGTTTGTGATTGAACTGGTGATTTTGTAAGGTCAGGAGGGGTTGTTTTTAGTTGTGCGGCTTTATTACCATCACCCAGACCTGTTTTTCCATGGCAGGAGGAACAATGCTGGCTCCATAAAGATTTACCGTTGGAAATAGATCCTGCATCTTTTTTAGAAGGGTTTGTCACTTTTGAATCTTTGTCTGCAACATTCCATGGTTTAGGTTGCTGCAATAAAGTAAAACTGGCAGCTGCTACGGAAACGGCTAAGATGGCACTGATTCTGAGAATTTTCATTGATGATTGTTTTTATTGGTTAACTGATGAAAATATTAAGTTATACAATTTTATCTGGTTTAGAAATTCCAAAGCCTTGAAATATTAAAACCGATCAGGAATTGCCCTTTTGTATAATCATTCTGGTTGAACATATTATTATACTGCGGCAATGTATAGCCATAGGTACCTGCAAATACCTGGAAATCATGTCCGCTGGATTTCATATCCAACCCGAAACTGATATTCGGATGCGGGTTATTCATGGCATTTTGTGTTAATGGCTGTTCATAATTTACTATGATGGATGTTTTAGGAGAAATTTTATAACGGCCACTGAAAGAAACAGCCAGCTGATCATTTTTCAACTGAGGCAGAATAGCATTTTCTGCATTGGTATAGGCAGGCACATTATTAAAATGACTGATACTAAAACCGCCCTGAACAGAAAGCGCTTCCGTAAATTTTCTGGCCACTAAAATCTGATTAAAAAAGCTAAATCTGTCGGAAGTGGTTACAATGGGTAAAGAACTGTTTTTTGCCCTTGTATCCATCACCACATTACCAAAATAGGTAACAGAAACCGGCATGGAATTGTCTTTAGTTTGTTTCAGAATGGAATATTTGGCATTCCAGTCAACCAGCATATTGTAATTACCCGCACCAAACCCAATCTGCAGGTTTTTGATAGGAGTATAGCTGAAGCCCAGGCGCATATTTGCAGAGGCAAATAAACCGAACAGGTCCGTAAAATTATGATCCATTGTTCCAAAACGGTGGTTAATATCAAATTCAAAAGTTCCTTTGATAGGTACCATTACCGATTGGTTGTCAATTAAGAAATTGCCTTCAAAAGTGTTTTTGACAAAGGACTTTTTCTTTTTAACCACAGGTTCCGGTGCTGCAGTGGAATCCTGTGCTTTTAATTCAGATCCGCAAACCGTGAGGGCTGCAATCAGTACCAGTAATATTTTTCTCATTGTAATTGATTTAATTGTTATGTGCACCTTGTGTAATCCATGCCAGTATATAACCCTCTATATTTCCAGGGTTGGGTGCTGCCCCCAAAGGCATAGTTGCAGATTCTTTACCTGATAACCATAAATACACTACGCTGTTTGCCGGGCTTCCGGTATTGAGGAAACCACCATTGCTGAGTGAATTATAGGCATTACCTGATGACAGATTTGGACTGATAGATCCGTTATGGCATCCGCTCAATGCGCAATGTGCTGTAAATATGGGTTGAAGGTCTTTACTTAAACTAACTGTAGTGGTAATTACCGGAGAGTTATTTTCAAGTAAAGTGGTTGTTTTATAACAACCCGTAACTGTTACACTAAGTGTTGCAATAATCAGGAAGCTTATTATTATTTTATTCTTTGACATGATCTTGATTTTTATTAAAGAAAAGAACAAGCCAAATTCCTATTGCTGAAAATGCAGTGTCAATCCTGGCTGAATGGCATGTGCAGTATTTGCTTTATTAAATACGGCAATACCAAAGTTTACATCTGTTAAAGGTGAAAAATCAACATCCTGTAATAATGCCACACCTGTTCCTGTATTTAAAGCTCTTTTTATTTCAAGTATATAACCTGTACCTGTATAAGTTGATTTAAAAGTGATATCAGCACGGCTGCCAGTATATTGCTGCATAATTAAACCGGGGATGGCTTTAGTGCCTACTCCAGTGATATTTCCATTAGCATCAGTTACAATATTGTAATCAGAAGAAGCCGTAGGATCAACTTTTGTTCCGTTTGATAAAGTAAGTACACCATTTGCATCTACTGCAGTAACCAGGTAAGCAGCAGTAGTACCATCTGCAGCAGTTACACCAGTTAATGCGGTTACAGCTACTCCAATAACGGTATTGGTAGTCATTAATGCATAAGCATTTGCCTGACCGGGAACTACCCAACCTGGTACAGTTACAGAAGTATTGGTTCCTGTAATTTTTAATGTTTGTGTGTTAGTAACAGAACCAGGCACTTTAGAATAAGTTGGTACACCTGCAGTTGTAGATGTGATCACTATATCATCAGAATGACGGCCATTAGCATTCAGCTGTCCGCCAGCCCAGTCAATATAATCATCATCTGCTTTTCCGTAAACCGCATCCTGCATTAAATGGATATGCCATAAATCAGCTTTTTCATTAGGTCCGTTGGTAAAATGGTTACCTCCTGCAGATGCTGGTACAGTTACCAGTACTGGGGGGCTAACATGGTTATTAATAGAATCTGTGCTGGGATTTAAATGGCAGGTTGCATAACAACTCAATGAAGCAAAAGAAGCAATCGAATTATTGATATTCCATTGCATTCCAAATTTATCTTCATTAAAAGGAATAGAACTGATATTTCCATTAACATCAAAAGTATAGTTACTTGCTTGTCTGGCCCATAATTTAGTGGTGGGATTGTAAGCAACCGGTGTATTTAATACACTTTGATCAGGGTCATTCCATTCTGCCAGAATATAAATATTGTTGGCGTCATACAAAGATTTCATTGTAACGTTATAGCTTTTGCCAATATAACCTGCAAAAGTTCCGTTACCCGGGTTAGGTACAGCAGGTGTTACCTGTAAAGCAGTAGCAGTTGACCAAATCGGGTCAACAACCCCATCAATCGTAGGAGCTGTGCTTGTTTTATAAGAGGTTAATACTGTAGTACTTGCAATTGATGTTACTACCTGATCTTTTTTAGTACAATACAGTAAAAGAAAAGTAGAAGCTACTAATAGAATAATAGTTAGTTTAGTTTTCATGAGCAATCTTTTATTGTTAAAACATTAATTATCAGACAAATGTGAACTCTTGTAAAATGCTTCCCAATGATGTAAATCATAAAATTTTATGACTTTAATCATTTAAAAATTGGTCAAATAGTAATTTATTTTAAATGCTGGGTTGATTTCAAATAATGATATTAATCATAATTTGAAAATTTATTATACAAATAAAACTAAAACTGGGCTGAATGATTAATATTAGTTATTTGATTCTTTGTAGTACTTTCTGGGAAAGGTTTTGGCAGTTTAAATGCTGAAATAAATACATGTAATTTAAAGGTATTTAACAGAGTAAATGTAATCGTATAAACATTAATGTTATAACTATGGTTGATTTGTAATTTTAAACAGTATACTACAATAAAAAAGCATACTAAGTTAAATGGTTTAACCTTACCAGCCTGCTACTTCCTTCATACCATATTCGGGTCAACCCCACCAATTGGTGGGGTTGACCCGAACAAAGTCAGAACCGGGTAGGGAGCCGGTATGGGGAAGATTTATCAGATTTTCAGTGTCAGGGTTTCTTTTTCAGGACAATCATTTCCTGAAATTTTTTCATAATGGCTGCATAAAAAGTAATTAAATTCTCATAATCGCCCTTGTCATAAAAGACTGTGTTGAACTTAAGTCTGCTCTTAACCATGACATAACTTTTATAATCAGAAGAAACTTTGAATTCGAAAACAGCATCCTTTTCATTCAGGTCAATTTTTGCGGATTTTGGTAATTCTTCCAGGCTGTAACCGGCAGGTAATTCCATTACAAAAGAATAAATATCATCAGAAGCAAAGGGTAATTCAACGGGATTTTTTCTTATATGGTAGGGAAACATATTAACGGTATACCCCTCCAGTAAAAAAGGTTTTATATATATAATATCAGCATTGGGTTGTTGTAATTCCACCTGATAGTGGAAGTTCAATGGAAGTTCATTTTGATTCAGGGAATCAATTTTTCCATTGCTAAAATGTATCACCTCATTGGAAAGTTCTTTTTCCTTATTTTTAAGATAGGAAGTAGTATTATTTACAATTTGCCTTCTTAATTGAAGGGATTTATCCATTCCGTAAATTACGGATGCCTCTCCATGTAAAAAACCAGATGGTTGTTTGGTTAATTGAATATTGACATATTTTTTTTCAATCAATGCAGCTGCCTTCAGGGGAATAACGGCACTGTCACTGGCAATAACCCTTGCAAAATCATTATAACAGGATTTATCCAAAACACCAAAGCCAAGCCTGGGTTGTGATGCATCCAGAAGGTAATTTATACTGTCTGTTTTTAAGCGGCAGATCAGGTAATTAAATCCATCCAGTTCAGGATAGGTTAAAGAGGCCTTACCATTTCCGGTAGTACTTAAAAGAGCCGGATCTGCATTCATTCCTGCTTTTCTTAGTAAGGAGACCAGGAGTAAATTAATTTCACCCACATTTCCCGCTCTATTTTTGATGACGTCTGTGATTTTATCTGTAATAAATATTTTATTATGATTGGAACAGGTAAAATTATTCTGTACAAACTCAAAAAGAGATTTCGCCATATCCTGTGATTTTATGCCGGAGTTCTCCATTTTTAATACAGTTTCTGTTGCCCATTCATCTGCCTGTTTCAATCCTTCCAGAAATTCTTCGTCTTTTTCTAAGTTGTCAATGGTTCCTTTCCAGGTATTGTATACATCTTCCGTTTTTTCTCCATTATTCACCTGATATAACTGAAAACGGATATAATCTTTTACGTTTTCGGGGGAATTGACAAAGTCTTCATACTCAAATGCAGGGAGATCCTTCATCACCCACCGGGATTTGCTTACTTCTGCTGTTACAGAGAGTCTTTCTTGGGTGTTAACCATTCCGTTATGATTTTTAATAACGACACTATATGTTTTATGCCCTGTTTCATCCTTTTTAATGAATAGGGGATGATTCATTTTATAAAGTGACATATAAGATAATAGACTGGGAATTTCAATGGAATAATCACTCCACAATGTTGGGCATCTTCCATTTTGAAAAGTCCAGGAAGGGATATTAAACTCAAAATCTGATTTTATGGTATAAGAAATATCTATGATGGTATTTTCTTTAACTGCAGGCATTGCAAACTTGGTAGTTTTATGGTGCTTATCCGTTTTTTCCACAAACACATCTTTTTTATTCAATTTATATTCTTTGACCAATCCATTTTCCAGGTTATAAGAAGTACCTGAAACATCCGTTAAAATTTCCTCCCTATCCTCTTCGGATTGAACCCTTTCTTTGAAATATATACTAATGGCAACATCTGCCAGGTCAGCTGCCCTTTTTTTCAATATGAGTATCCTTTTTTTTCTTTTAAAAATCCAGCTTACCCAACCTTTGTTATTACCTTCAAATTCAGTTTTACCCCAATCAGCCAGGATAACTGCTTCCGTATTGGAATCTACCAATGAAGATTGAACTGTGAAATCTTTTGGGGTGATTTTGTCAAATAAATGATCTGAGGCATTTTGAGCAAAGAGGGAATTGCTATATAAAACAGCAAGCAGGCAGCAGGAGCGGAACAGGGTTTTCATACAAGAAATATTACATAAATATACATTTGAAGCTTTTTATAAACCAATTTATTTTTATTGGTTAGTGGAAATCTTTCTTTAAAGTATAGATTGTCATTTTCATAGTCTTTTAATATTATTCTGAAAAATATTACCTTTTTTTTCAATCATTTTTTTGCATGCAGCCTCCTGATTAATAAAATATAACAATGTTTAAAATTTATTTGCTCAAATAAAAATTGCAATTTATATTTGCCTACTCAGATAGTAGACTAATACAAATGTTATACCCAAACAAGTATATCGAAACAACCCAGATTCTTCTATTACTTAATAGTAATAGTTGTTGTTGTGCTTGTTGTTGTTGTTAAGGGCTTTACTTCCTTCTTTCCAAACAATTTTAGTGAAACCAATCCGTTAAGCTTTGCATTATGAAAATGATGATGCCATTAAATTCTATAAAAATAATAGACTAAACAAGATAAAATAAAGATTAAAGAGAAAATATGAAGCGTACAAGAAACAAGGCTGGACCGAAGTATAAAACAAAGCCGGAATTGCTGAAACAATCCCGGCGGGTAAAAACAAGGCGTCAGAAAAACTGATAGTTACGACACTAACAGCGCCCAATTCTTAATTCCAAACTAAAAATAATGAGAAAAATTCACTCAATTTTATTTCTATTCATTCCATTCATAACATTTTCGCAGCAAAGCAATAAAATAACTGATAAAAGCACCTCAAAAGACAAGCAGGAGCTTCAAAATAATGTATCTTTTTCAGGAAAAGTTATTGATGCGAGAACTAAAACATTCCTTACCGGTTCAACAGTGCATATTATGGGCACAACTCATGAGGTTTCAACTGATAATAAAGGTGAATTTAAGTTTATAACAGGACAGAAATATCCGCTTGTTTTAGTAGTAAGCTATGTTGGATACCAAACCCAGCAGGTACAGGTAAAAAATTCAGGATTTGTTACTATTCAATTGCAATATACAGAAAGTGATTTAAAGGAAGTAACGGTATCATCCGGCTATGCCACTCAAAGTAAAAAGGATTTTACAGGAGCAGCAGCACAGGTAAATGCCTCACAATTGGAGAATAAACCTGCACAAAGTTTTGAACAATTATTAGGTGGCCAGGCTGCCGGGGTAGATATTATACAGCCAGGCAGTGTATTAAATAATACACCCGTATTTCGTATAAGGGGTATTAACAGCATTTCATCAGGTATTTATCCGCTGATTGTTCTGGATGGTGTAACATTGTTTACGGGTTCTGCAGGGGGTGCTGTTGGTAATGATCCTCTTTCCGATATCAATCCTAATGATATAGAAACCATTGATATTTTAAAAGATGCCTCTGCAACTGCAATCTATGGCTCCAGAGCTGCAAATGGTGTTGTTGTAATAACTACTAAAAAAGGGAAGAAGGGTAAGGCTAAAGTAACTTATGATACCTGGTTTAGTTCCAGTACTGCTTATAATTTGCCTCACCTGTTAAATGCAACAGATTATGTTACCATTAAAAATGAAGCCAGGGTTAATGCCGGATTATCTGCAGGCTTTGCTTTGCAAAAAAATCCTGACAGTAGTATTGTTAATACAAATTGGTACGATGTAGCCTATCATGCCGGATTATCACAAAGCCATAATGTTAGTATTTCCGGTGCAAACGATCAAACCAGCTATTATTTCTCTGCCGGATATACAGATCAGAATGGTTTTATCCGCAACAATAATTTTAACCGGAAAATAGCAAGATTAAATATTGACCATAAGCTTACCAACGAAATAACTATCGGTACCAATATTTCGTATAGTAATTCTTTAAATTCTGGTCCTAATACCGGTGCAATTCCTGCTAATTCAGTTTCAGCTTCAAGTGGAAATACTTATAACTCGCAATACATCGGAACAGAGCCTTTGGCCAGATTAACCTATATACTTCCGCCAAATGTTTCAGTGTATAATGCGGATGGAAGCTATAATATCAATCAAAACAATGGAACCATTGGATATGGTGCCAACAGTTCGGCTTTAGGTGTTTTTAATGCATGGAATTTACAAACTGTTCTTGATTTAGATAAAAACACTTCTGAAAATAATACCATTATCGGAAATGTTTATGGCGAATGGACCATTTTAAAAGGATTAAAACTTAAGGTTAATTACGGAATAGATAATTTGTCTGTAGTAAATACCGGTTTTCTAAATCCGTACAGTGGAGATGGGGCAACAGCTAGGCCTAATATTATAGGTGGTGGTTCAGCTACTAATACTATTAGTAAATATTACAGAACTGATTTGGCTAATACACTTACTTATTCTACCACTTTTGCCAACAAGCATCATTTCTCAATATTAGGAGGGTATGAAGAAATTTACAGAACAACGAATTCATGGGGTGCATCAAGATCCGGCATAACAGATCCTTTTTATTCCAGTTACCAGGGTGGATGGTCAACCATTACAGCTACAGGAAATGCGCAAAGTACTAATGGGTTAGCTTCTTATTTCAGTACACTTAATTATGATTATCAGAAAAAGTACCTGTTAAGTCTAAATTTCCGTCGTGATGGTTTATCTGCATTATCAGCAAATAACAAGTGGGGTAATTTTGGTGGTGGTTCAGCAGGATGGAATATTTCTGAAGAAGGTTTTTTTAAACAGTCTTCTCTTTCAAAAGTTATTAATACTTTAAAAGTAAGAGCAAGTTATGGTGTTGTTGGGAATAGCAGCATTGCAGATTATGCATCCTTATCACAATATAGTTCCGGTACTTACGAAGGTATTGCTACACTCTATTTTTCACAGGCTGGTAATGCTAATCTGAAATGGGAAACAAGTACAAAGACAGATGTTGGTTTTAATATTTCCTTATTCAATTATAGAGTTAATATAGAAGCAGATTATTATAAAAACTTAATTAATGGATTAATATTAAATTCTCCTCAGTCACTTTCTCAGGGTATTCCCGGAAGTTCAATTGTAGCCAATGTTGGTTCGTTATATAATCAGGGAATTGAAGCTGCTTTTAATATACATGTACTTAATTCAGGAAAATTAAAATGGAATGCAATTTTAAATGTTTCCACTGTTACAAATAAAGTTACCTCATTAGGTAGTGGAGGAGATGTGTATCAGTCAAGCACTTTTGGTATTCAAAATGTTACCCGTGTTGGATATTCTGTTGGTTCTATTTTCGCTGTACCAACTGTTGGCGTAAATCCCCAGAATGGTAATAGGGTGTACGTAAAAAGTAATGGACAGCAAGTGCAATATAATTCTGCAACAAAAGCCTGGTCTAATTTAGATGGCACCACTGCAACTGCAATAGATAATTATGCGGATGGAAGAATTCAGGGGCCGTCTTTGCCTAAATATTTTGGCGGATTTAATAACAGTTTCAGTTATAATAATTTTGATTTGAATATTGGCATCACATTCTCCGGTGGGAATAAATTATACAATGGAACAAGAGCAACTATTTCTGATCAGCGTTATTTTAATAACGGAACATTTATTTTAAACAGATGGACACATGCAGGCCAGGTTACTGATATACCCAAACTTGTGTGGGGAGACAATTTCACAACCGGTTTCACTTCAACAAATACAGCCAATGTTGAAGATGGGTCTTATGCAAAATTAAAATCAGTAACCCTGGGCTATCATATTCCAAACATTAATACACTTACAGGCAATAGGATTGCATCTGCACATTTTTATGTACAGGCCTCAAATTTATATACGCTCACTAAATACAGGGGATCTGATCCGGAAGTATCCATAAACGGAAATTCTATCAACTCCGGTAAAGACCAGAATGTTCCACCAAATGCAAGGGTAATCACGCTGGGATTAAATATTGGATTTTAATATCCTGATAGATCAAATTGACATTTATAAATTAATGAAAAAATAATAATGAAAACAAAAATCATACATAGGAAAATTGTGGGTCGAATAAAGTTACTTGTTCTGGGTACAGTTGTTTTGTTAAGTTCATGCACGAAAAATATATTAGATGCTGTTCCGCAAACAACTATTGCAGGTTCAACAGCATTTAGCTCACCCGATAAAATAGTAGCACAGGTAAATGCATTTTATTCTCAATTGGAAAGTTCTTCTTTCTATGGCGGAGGCTTTATTGTAAATAATGAACAAAGAGGAGATGAGTTCAGCCAAAATGATGGCAATAATTCAACAGGTGCTAATGTTTGGAATCAAACCATTACAGCATCCGGCAGTTATGTAAATTCAGTTTGGAGTGCTGCCTATACTGCAATTAATTCTGTAAATATATTTATTGCCAACGTAACAGGTTCAACACTGATATCAGATTCTTTAAAGAAAAACTATTTGGCAGAAGCAAAGTTTGTCAGAGGCTTTGCCTATCTGAATTTAGTACAGGCTTATGCTAAACCCTATGCACTGGATAGCACTTCTTTGGCATTACCACTCAGACTAAGCCCTGAAATTTCAGGTGGAGATAATAGTCTGGCGTTTAGTTCTGTAGCAGCAGTTTATAAACAAATAATCAGTGATTTGAATGATGCTGAAGCGGGTCTGCCTGTGGGATACAGTACCGCTTTATTAAATGTTTCCAGAGCAACGAAAAGTGCAGCTATTGCATTAAAAACAAGAGTTTATCTGATAAAAGGTGATTATACTGATGTAATCGCAGAAGCTACTAAAATAGTAAGTGCCACTGCCCCTTTTCAATACACTGCCGGAACAGTAACGCACAAGTTGGAATCTAATATTGCTACTGTATTTGGTGGTTCCTATACAGGAAATGAAGCTATCTTTTCTTTGCCATTTGTAAATGCTTCTGAAGCACCTGGTAATCAGAGTGCACTGGCATATAATTATTTATATCCGATTTTATATTTAAATACTGCTGCAATTGTTTCAGATACTGTTTTTTCTTCTTCAACATCAGTAGATGCAAGAAAATCTTTAGTTAAAACAAATGCCAGCGGTCAGAAAATTTTAAATAAATTCTCTCATAATTCTGTTCCTTATAATGATTATATACCTGTAATCAGATATGCTGAAGTCTTATTAAATTATGCTGAAGCAAGTGCTGCTACCGGTAATCTGGTAACTGCAACTGCTTTATTAAAAGCAGTAAGAAACCGGTCTAATCCAAATGCTGTTTTACCAGCTGGAAGTACATCTACACAATCCGCATTAGTTGCTACTATTTTTAATGAACGCAGAATTGAATTATTAGGAGAAGGATTCCGGTTGTTCGATTTATTAAGAACAGTACAAACACTTCCTGCTAAAATAGGAAATGCCGGAACTGCACCATCTGTATCTCCCACTGCCAGTAATTATGTTTGGCCAATTCCAAGCGGAGAAATAGCTTATAATACTTTAGCACCACAATAAAAAAATAAAAAATTTATCTATGAAAAAGATAACAATCCCAATTGCATTTTTATTAGTTTGTATTCTGCTTTACTCGTTTATTTATAAAAATGAACCAGTCAATAATGGTGTAACAGCCGACAGAATTTTATATAACGGGAAAATAGTTACCGTTGATTCTGTGAACAGCATTGCGCAGGCAGTTGCCGTAAAAGATGGAAAGATTTTAGCTGTTGGTACCAATTCAGAGATTAATAAATATAAGGGCGACAATACTATTGTTGAAGATTTAAAAGGCAAAACCCTTGTTCCTGGTTTTATCGATGGGCATAGCCATTTTATGAGTTTTGGAAGAAAGAATGCTGTAAATGTATCTGCACCTCCGGTTGGGCCAGTTAAGAATATTGCTGATATAATATCTGAGTTACAGAAATTTAAAAAGGAACATAATATTAAAGACGGAGAATGGATTAGTGGTTATGGATACGATCCTGATCAGTTAGCTGAAAAAAGGCACCCTGAAAAAGAAGATTTGGATGCCGCATTTCCAAATAACCCGGTAACCTTAACCCATGTGTCAGGCCATCTTACCGTGGCAAATTCTGCAGCACTTAAAATTTCAGGTATTGATGCAAATACAGCTGATCCTGCAGGTGGTGTTATTGTCAGGAAAAAAGGTTCAAAGGAACCCACTGGATTATTGCAGGAACATGCAGCAGGATTGTTGAAAAGAAGGGGAACAGAAGAAAGGAAACAGCCAACTTTTGAAGAGCAATTGGAAGCATTGGATGAGCAGCAAACATTTTATGCCAGTAATGGAATTACCACTGCACAGGATGGCCACTCTGGTTTTGAAACTGTGGTTTTACTGAGTAAAGCAGCTGCACAGCATAGGTTGTTTATTGATATTGAAGCCTTGGCCGGGTATCAGATAATCGATAAGATATTGGGGAGTAGTGAGTATAAATTTGGCGATCTGAAAGACCACTTTAAAATTGCCGGATTTAAATTAATTGCAGATGGTTCTCCACAGGGTAAAACTGCATACTTTACAAAGCCTTATTTAACTGACGTTCCGGGTTGTGACCATGATAATTGTACTGGTATTCCAACGGTTACTCAACAACAGTTTGATGATGCTATTTTAAAAGGATATAAAAACAATATCCAAACATTTGTTCACTGTAATGGAGATGCTACGATTGATATGTATATCCATGCTATTAAATATGCAGACAGTGCTCTGCATACCACCAGTTTAGGCCGCAGGTCTGTAGTCATCCATTCACAATTTGTTCGCCCCGATCAGTTGGATACTTATCACAACTTTGGTATTGTAGCCGCCTTATTTAGTAATCATGCATTTTTCTGGGGAGATACACATACTCAAAACCTGGGAGTGGAAAGAGCTTCTTTCCTAAGCCCTTTAAAAACTGCCATTAAAAAACAAGTTGTAGCCACCAACCATACAGATTATGGTGTAACGCCGTTGAATCAGTTGTTTTTATTATGGACTTCCGTTGCCCGGGAATCCCGTACAGGTAAAATCATTGGTGCCAGCGAACGCTTAACCCCCATTGAAGGTTTACGTGCTATTACTATTAATGGAGCTTATGAATATTTTGAAGAAAAATCCAAAGGTTCTATTGAAAAAGGAAAACTGGCAGACTTTGCAATTCTATCAGATGATTTGCTTACAGTTCCTACCGTTAAAATAAAAGATATAGTAGTTCTGGAAACTATTAAAGAAGGGAAAACTATCTACTTAAAAAAATAAGAGACTGATTTAATAAAGTGATTTTACTCTGTTCATGATTATTTGGTTTTTATAATCAAATGAACCCAGAACAGAGTTAAAATCCACTATAAAATTTTGTAAGTGCTATGTCATATAAGCAAAAATGGGAGACAGTTCCAATCCGTACTGAAGAGCGTGTAACTGAAGTTGCCTGGTTTGATAATATTATTGGGGGTGATACAGATTATTTGGGAATATTGGATAATGGCAGAAGAAGCAATTTTGAGCATTGTAAAGAGATTGCACTCGCTGCAGACCAGTTGGGATTTGATAACCTCTTATTACCAACTGCATTTACGGTTGGCCAGGAAGTATTGCCCTTTGCTGCTGCTATTGCTCCGTTAATGAAGAATATAAAATTACTAACAGCAATCAGAACAGGAGAACTACACCCGCCAACACTTGCCAGAACCTTAGCTAACCTTGATCATTTATTGAAGGGAAGATTTGCCATTAATATTATTAATTCAGATTTACCCGGATTAATTGAAGATCCTGCATTACGTTATCAGCGTTGTGCAGAAGTGATTGAAATATTAAAACAGGCATGGACACAAGACCGTATTCAGTTCAAAGGAAAATTATATGAATTTGATATGTCTTCAGATCCTGTAAAACCCTATCAGCAGAATGGAGGACCATTATTATATTTTGGCGGAACCTCAGAAGGTTCAAGAGATATATGTGCCCGTTATTGCGATGTGTTTTTATCCTGGCCAGAAACAGAAGAAAGTTTATATGCCACCTTACAGGATATGAGTGCAAGAGCTGCAAGTTATGGCCGTAAAATTGATTTTGGATTAAGAATACATGTTGTGGTAAGGGAAACAGCAAATGAGGCAAGAGCTTATGCCAAGAAATTAGTGAGCAAATTGGATGAAAAACGAGCTCTGGAAATCAGAAGCAGAGGACAGGATTCCAGATCATTTGGCGTAAAAAGGCAGGATGAATTAAGAAAGAATGCTGATGAGGATGGGTATATTGAAGATATTGTATGGACAGATATTGGCAAAGTATTTTCAGGATGCGGAAGTGGATTAGTGGGAAGTCCCGAACAAATTATTGAGAAGTTGAATCGTTATCAGGATATGGGCTTCCGGGCTTTTGTTTTTTCTGGTTTTCCTTTAATTGAGGAAGCGAATTATTTTGCTAAACTGGTTCTGCCACATCTAAAAAATGTGTCTTTATCAGCATATCATCATAGAATTCCTTCTCAAACACCAGTAACCCCATTAACAAATGCGGTGTTGAAATAAAACTGAGTTTTAAAGAAATGAATAAAAAGATTTTGAACAGAAAAAAGAGTGGCATATATTCGTCTATAGAATTAGTAGACAAATAAATACTCCTCCTTTACAATAATTAAATGTAAAAGTATTAGTTATTGGCAGGCTTTTCCTGCTAAATACATTTCGGCATCTATAATATAGAATCAACAGTTAAATTTTTAACGTTCAAATATTTTGAATACTGAAAACTGTTACAAAGAATTTTAAAAAAGTTTAGACAAATGAAAACCGGCAAAAGCATTGTATTGATAGCAACAGTATTTATCGCAGTATTGTTATTTAATACCGGATGCACAAATAGTTCAAACCAATCTTCAGGAAGCCATAAACCAAAAGTGATCAGGCTTGCCTATCAACTGGGGCATTTACCGGATATTATTGCCAAAAATAAACATTGGTTTGAAGAGGAATTTGCTAAGGACAGTATTGCTATCGAATATAAAAAATTTGATTTCGGCCCTCCGGAAATAGAAGCTTTTTCAGCAGGCCAGTTGGATATCGGCAGTATTGGAGATCAGCCTTCAATCATCGGATGGTCAAGAGGTGTTGATATAAAGATTGTGGGCAATATTGTGGGCAGTGAAACATTGATGGCATTATTAGTTCCCGAGAATTCTTCCGTTACAAACTTTGGTCAGTTGAAAGGGAAAAAAATAGGCATTACCATTGGTTCCAATATTCAGCACCTGTTTAATATTTATCTTCAGCAATATGGATTAAAACAAACCGATGTTAATGTAGTAAACCTACAGTTCACAGAATGTGTGAATGCATTATCATTGCATCAGATAGACGCCACAATTATTGGAGAGCCCTATGTTTCATTGGCAGTATATAAAAAAGCAGGGAAGATAATTGGTTACTCTAAAGGCATTAAGTATGTAACTCTTCCTTATATCGCAACAAACAGCTTTATTGATAATTATCCTGAAATAGTGGAAAGGGTTTTAAAAGTATATCGTAAAGCCAGTATTTGGGCAAAGCAAAATAAAGAAGAAGCAGCTGATATACTAATGCATGAAGAAAATAATCTGTTGCCTAAAGAAGTTGAATTGAGCCTGATTGATAAGTATACAGAAAACTTTGGTTTAAATGACAATGCTTTAAACGCATTTTCAGCAACATACAAATACTTACAGGAAACGGGAATATTAAAACAGCAGAAAGATATAAAAGGTTTGTATGAAGTAAAGTTTGATCAGCAAGCCAAAAATGAAAAACAATAATGATGTAACCAGATGGTAAACATTATACAGGAATATCAATTCGGAGATTTTTATATCTCTACAAACAGAGAAATACTGGATATAGCTTTTATCCATTCTTTTCTGAGCAAAGAATCTTATTGGGCAAAAAATATACCCATTGAAATTGTTGAAAAGTCAATTGAAAATTCATTGCCGTTTGGATTGTATCACGGCAATAAACAAATAGGGTTTGCGAGGATTGTAACAGATTTTGCTGTGTTTGCAACAGTTGCAGATGTATTTGTAATACAGCAGTACCGGGGACTTGGTTTGTCTAAATGGTTAATTGAAACCTTTACTTCTTTTCCGGAACTGCAATATATCAGGCGATGGACACTCTATACATTAGATGCCCAAAAGCTTTATGAAAAATATGGTTTCAGCATCATTGAAAATCCGGAACAGGCAATGGAAATTCATCAGGGAAACATCTATGATTTTTATACCCCTGAGTTTTTGAAAGAACATCAGCTTATTCATTAAAACATACAAATACAAAAATGAGCATTGAGCATAAAATAAATCAGATTGCAATCTACGGAAAGGGAGGAATAGGTAAGTCAACCACCACATCCAATATCAGTGCTGCACTTGCTGAAGCAGGATACAGAGTTATCCAGATTGGGTGCGATCCGAAAAGTGATTCTACCAATACCTTACGCGGTGGTAATTTTTTGCCAACTGTACTGGACAGCATCAGGGATGGAGAAAAAACAAGGCTGGAAGATATATCCGTATCAGGATTTAAAGGTGTTCTGTGTATAGAAGCCGGTGGCCCTGTTCCGGGTGTGGGTTGTGCAGGCAGGGGCATCAATGCAGCAGTCAATCTTTTAAAAGATTTAAAACTGTTTGAGGAATTTAAACCCGATTATGTTTTATATGATGTATTGGGTGATGTTGTTTGCGGTGGTTTTGCCGTACCCATCAGGGAAGGATTAACAGATAGGGTTTATGTGGTGTCTTCATCAGATTTTATGGCAATCTATGCTGCTAATAATTTGTTTAAGGCAATTACCAAATATGCACCTTCAGGCGGTGCTCAGTTAGGTGGAATTATTGCCAACGGTTTAATTGCCCCCTATGCAAAATCATTGGTTGATGATTTTGCAGACAGAACCGGAACAAAGGTTATTGAGTATATACCAAGGTCATTGGTGGTTTCACAAAGTGAGTTGTACGGACAAACAGTAATTGAAGCAAATCCACAATCACCACATGCAGATATTTACAGAAAGCTTGCTCGTACAATTGAAGAAGATAAAAGTACCGTAATTCCAAAACCGCTGAATGTGAATGAACTGAGGGATTGGGCTAAGGAATGGGGTGATCAGATTCTTCAGTCACAGGAAGGTATTGTTAAGCAATTTGAAGGTATTTAGTATCAAATATTTTAAAACCGGGATATTCAAACGCATTAAAATGGCAACTATCAAAAGCAGAACGGCACAGATCAGGGAAAAGCGTTTGCAGGCAACAGGTGCTTTTTATGGAAGCCTGTTATCTTTATTAAATGAAATCAGAAGTGGCGATATACCACAACGTATCAGAACATTTTCTCAGGATACAGCAAGTGATCTGTTATATGCACTTCAATTATTGAATACTTTTCAGCAGGCTGCCATCGTAATTCACGGACCAAAGGGCTGTGCTGCTGCGCAACCCTATTTCAATGCTGGTTATAGTAATGAAATAAAATGGGCGGTAACGAATCTGAATGAGCGGGATTCTATTATGGGAAGCGACAGAAAACTTAGGGATACTATTCTTAATGTTTTTAAAAGCTTTGCACCTGCAATAATTTTTGTCTTCACTACACCTGTTGTTGCTATTAATAATGATGATGTGGAATCAGTAGTAGAGGAGTTACAGGATCAGTTGAATATCAAAATTATTCCTATTTATACGGATGCTTTTAAATCAAGGATTGGCATTACCGGCTATGATCTTGCGGTGCATGCCTTGCTTAAAAGTTTATTGCCAGTAGCGGATATTGATAACCTTCAGCAAGATTTTATTAACCTTATTTCAATCTCAGAAAGCCAGGATGATCTTACAGAGTTACAGCGGATACTGTCAGCTTTAAAAATTGCAGTAAATATATTTCCAAAATATGCATCCGTTGGGAATGTAATTCATTCAAAGCATGCAAAATTTAGTATTGCAGTAAACCATGATGAAGCATTTTATGCGGGAGATGTATTGCAATCAGGTTTTAATGTTCCTTATCATACTGTACCCATTCCTGTTGGTATTGCCCAAACAGCAGCATGGATCAAGGAAATTAGTTCATCTGTCGGAGTGGAAGCAAATGATTTTATTGCAAAAGAAAAAAGTTCAGTTCAGGAGTTTATTGAAAACAAAAAGTACAGGTTTCAGCAAAAGAAAATTTTTATCAATCATTCCCCTTCCTATGCATTTGCATTACTGGAAATTGTAACCGAACTGGGTTTTCAGGTGGTTGGTGTAAAAGTTCCCTACATTGATATGCATCATACTGAAAAGTTAGCAGCACTTATAGAAAAATATGGTGACCTGCATATTATTGTGGGGGAGGGCCAGCTTTTTGAAGAGATTAATTTGCTGAAAAAAAACAAGCCGGATATTTATCTGGGTCATACTATAAATAGCCTGGCCATTGCAGGTATTGGTATCAGTGTTGTGGATGTACAATCTGTATCCCTGCTGGGTTTTAAAGGGGTGTATCATTTAGTAACTAAATTGGAGAAAGTGATTGAGAATACTTCTTTCCTTAAGTACTTATCTCAACATAAACCAGAAACGTATTTAGATAATTGGTTAAAGAAAAGTGCAAACTGGCATATTAAACTGGAGGTTAAATAATACTATGGCGGATGAAATATTATTAAGCAGAAATGGTTGTGCACTGCATGGTGCATTAAAAGTATTGGGAGCAGTTAATGGATTTCAACCCATTGTTCATTCAAGTGCCGGATGCAGCATACAAAATAAATTGGCATCTGTTCATTATACTGATAATGCATTTAATGCTGGCTGGCTGGAAACACCTGCTACCAATTTAACTGAAAAGCAGGTGGTATTTGGTGGTACGGCAAGATTGAGGGAGCAAATAAAAAATACCGTTAAAATTCATGAAGCTGATTTATATGTTGTAGTTACAGGATGTGTTCCCGAGTTGGTAGGAGATGATGTGCCTGCAATGGTAAAAGAGGCGCAGGATCAGGCTTTTCCGGTTATTTCTGCCAGTACGCCCGGGTTTAAAGGAGATGTATATAAAGGGTATGAAATTATTCTGAAAAGCATTATAGGGCAATTGCCTCAGCTTTTTTACCATGAATCAAACAAGAAAGCAACATTAATAAACATACTTGGTGTTATACCCGGCCAGGATCCTTTTTGGGAAGGTAGCCTGTATGAGTTAAGCCGGTTGCTGGATTTATTAAATATTCAGACCAATACATTGGTAGGTTTTGGACAGGATTTCAATACATGGAAAACAATACCAGATGCAGCATTGAATCTTATTGTATCTCCATGGGGATTTTCCATTGCAAAGTATTTGGAAGAAACGTATCAAACACCTTATTTAAATACAGGGTGGTTTCCGGTTGGCACGGATGATACTGCTGGATTAATAAATGAAATTGTACAACACATTACGGTTGACCAGGATGTAGTGCAAAAGGTTTTAGTACAACAGAAAAAACTAGCTGATTATCATATTGTAAAAACAGGGGAAGCCTATTTCAAATTTAATTTTCAGAAAAAGATTGCGCTTATTGGTATTTCATCTTCAGTTATCGGAATTGCCAGATTTCTGTATCATTCTTTTGGTCAGATTATCAGCACTGTTATTATAACAGATAACCCTCCTGAAGAATTGAGGGCAGGTATATCTGATGTGCTTACGTTTTCTGAAAGAATTGTATTTACAGAAGATGGGAAAAAAATACAGGATATTTTACTGGAAGATAAACCAGAATTTATATTAGGAAGTTCACTGGAAAGAAATACCGCGAATGAATTACAGGCTCCGTTACTGGAAATTTCTTCTCCATCCGCTGAACATATAATCCTGAACAAGACCTATTTCGGTTATAACGGCGCTTTACAATTGATTGAAGATTTTGCTTCTCTTTTGATAGGGAGAAAAATAACACAGAACAATACATCATACTTAAATATATAAAATAAAAAAATGAGTAGTTTAAAAGATAAGCTTTATAAAGAGTTTGATTTAAAAATGCTGATTTCATCAGAGGGGGTAAGTTTTAATCCTGAAGTATTTCAGCATTTAGATCTTGGTGGCGAATATCAGGAGCAGGTGCATACCTTGTTTGAACTGGATATTGATACCCATGTTGGTTTGGAATTACCACCAGCTTTTATTCTTCCGCATGGATTAATTGCCGGGTTTAAGGCAGATAAAAGATCACCGTTTAAAGTTGAATTTTACGGAGGCAAGTTTTTCATCACTTTAAATGGCAATGAAATTACTGAGGTAGATTTTGTTAAACGTCCAGGCTATTATTCCAAAAAGACAACAGATGGCACTGAAATGAAAACAGTTGCTGTTAACTATTTTAATGAGGTTGCATTTGTTGCATACAGTAATGAGTGCTCCTTAAAAGATAAGGGGAAGGAGTGTTTATTCTGCAATATCAATGCAACAAAAGATGCTTACGGAGAGGCGCAGGGAATCAACTGGAAATATCCAAAACAAATAGGGGAAACCATTGCCGCTGCCTATAAAGAAGGCTTTAAGCATGTAACTATTAGCGGTGGATTTATACCGGAAAGGCGGGAAGTGGATTATTATTTAGATGTTGCAGAAAGCATACAGGAATATACAGGGTTAGAGGATTTTAATGGTACTGCCTGTATTGGTGCACCTAAAGATTTTTCAGTAATTGATAAATACAAAGAAGTTGGGTTTAGAACATTAGCTACTAATTTAGAAGTTTGGGATAGAAACCTTTTCAAAGCTTTTTGCCCGGGTAAGGAAGAATTAAGTGGTGGCCGCGATCATTGGATTAAATCCATTGAATATGCTGTTAAAATATTTGGCCATGGCAGGGTACGTTCCATGCTTGTAGGTGGATTAGAGACTGCCAAAACCACATTGGAAGGATTAGAGTATTTAGCTTCCAAAGGAGTAGTAGCACATTTGTCGCCATGGATACCCAATCCCGGTTCGGCATTTGAAGGGCACCGTTCTCCGGATTATAAATGGCATCTGGATTTAGCTTTTAAAAATGCAGCTATTCTTCGGAAACACGGATTTACCTTTGATCAGTTGTATGATGCTTCTGCTTCCATCACCTATCCTGTTCATGATATTTACAGAATTGAAGATGAATTATTTCCCATTTTTAATTCAGAAAAAAAAGCTGAGCTGGTTTCCTGAGATTGTAAAGCATACAATTTTTCAACATCTTTAAACCGGAAATAATAGTCAACTATGCCTTTATCTGTTAAGAATATTAAGCAATGGGTTAACCGTTGGTATTTGCGGCTCATCGTTCCGGTAATCATTATTTGTGTATGGGAAACCTTATCCAGAAACGGTTTTATTAAAGCAACCATTTTGCCTTCCCCATTCGTAATTGGGCGGACATTTATTGAAATGGTATTATCCGGAGAATTGTTCAGGCATCTTGGTATTAGCATTTTTCGTGTATTACAGGGTTATGCGATTGGAGCATGTTTTGGAATTATTCTTGGAATATTAATAGGTTTATTTAAAAAGGTGGAACAATCCCTTTCTTTGATACTTGGATTGTTAAGGCCCATTCCAATCATTGCCTGGATGCCCGTATTAATACTGTGGATGGGTATTGATGAATCTTCTAAAATTACAGTTATTGCCATTGGCAGTTTTTGGGCAGTATTAATTAATGTGATTGATGGAATAAGAAACGTGGATAAAAAATATCTTGAAGTGGCCCTTATTCTGGAGAAAAATAAATTGCAAACTTTAACCCATGTTATTTTTCCTTCTGCATTGCCTTCCATATTTACCGGATTAAGAATTGGGCTTGGGCTTGCATGGACCTGTGTGGTAGGTGCAGAATTAATTGCAGCTTCTTCAGGTATCGGGTACCTGATAATGTATTCCAGGGAATTATTGCAATCTGATGTAATGTTTGTAGGGGTGCTGTCAATCGGCCTTACCGGTTTATTGATTGATGCTTTGTTGCAGCAGGTAGAAAAGCGATTTTTAAAATGGAATGTTAATATAAATAGTTAGTGTTTTATGAGTAGTGCAGCTCCCCTTATTATTAAAAATGTTAGTAAAACTTACCAGGCCAATTCAGGTATAGTGCAAGCGCTTACAGATATCAACTTGTCGGTACATCAGGGAGAGTTTGTAAGCATTGTTGGCTCCAGTGGATGTGGTAAAAGCACTTTATTGAAACTGATTACTGGATTGGAAAACAATTTCACCGGAGAAATACTGTTAGGGGAGGAGCGGATAACAAAGCCAGATGTAAACCGGGGAATGATCTTTCAGGAAGCCAGGCTTTTTCCTTGGCTTACTGTTGAACAAAACATAGCTTTTGGATTGGTAGATAATATCTCTAAGAAGGATAAAGAAGAGATTGTTCAGTTTCATATTAACCTGGTTAATTTATCCGGCTTTGGAAAAGCCTATCCACATCAATTATCAGGCGGTATGCAGCAGCGTGTAAGTATTGCACGTGCATTGGTAAATAACCCTAAAATATTAACCCTGGATGAGCCATTTGGCGCATTGGATGCATTGACACGTATACAGATGCAACAGGAAATATTGCGGATTTGGGAAATTGAAAAAACCACCATGTTGCTGGTAACACATGATATTGATGAAGCTATCTATTTAGGAGATAGAATTGTTGTGATGTCAACCCGCCCCGGAACCATTACTAAAATTATCGAAGTTAAACTTCCAAGGCCCCGGGATAGAAATAGCTATGAATTTTTACAAATAAAGAGGGAAATATATGCAGAGCTGTTTATGGAAGAAAAGGATCTGATGGAGTATATTATCTAAATATGCAAATAAGCCTCATCACTTAGGATGAGGCTTATTATAATTATTAATCCAATGTTTATTTACCTGACTTTTCAAACTGGCTTCTCAACTCCTGTAACTGCTTAATCATAGTTGCAGCAGCTTGCTGATCCTGCTGGTACAACCCCTGTGATTCCTGAGGAATGGATTCATAATAACCAAGCTGTTGCTGGCAGTCTTTTATCACGGCATCAGCAATCTGATCGGCTGATTTGTTATCACCTGCCAGGTAATAAGCATAGGCATATTGCATGGATATGGCATTGTGAAAAGAATTTTGTCCTGATGTTTCCCCATAGGCAAGGGTAGTGGGGTTAATCATTTTAGCGCAATAATTCAATACTTTTAAGGCACTGTCTTTCTTTCCTTCAACTGCCAGAGCAATACCTAAAGTAGCATAAATACGGCGGATACCCAGTAGGGTTCTTCTTCCATTTTCATCATAATACACATTGGGTTTATCTGCACCACCAAATTTGAATTTAGTCATCAGATTCGTGTACATGGTTGCTGTATTTACACTACCAGCTTCATTGGCATCATTGACCACTTTTTCTGGTACCAACCGATAGGTAAGTCCGTCCTGCCTGATGGATGAATTCAATCCCAGGTCATAAGGCGGGGAAGAAAAATAGATAGGGCGTTTCCAATCATTGGCTGCAATAATATTCAGTTCCATCAAACTGTTTTTATAAATCGCATTGCCGGGAAAAGTGAAACTTATACGGGGAATATTAGCCGAATCCTTTAACTCTTTTTCCTTGTTAATGGGGATATAGAAATTATGTGTAGGGAAATAATAAATAGAATCAGTACTACCTTGTGATGGTAATTTATTATTGGCACCAATAAATTTCATTAATTCATTCAGATCCACGAAACTGTTTTTAGGAACCGTACCATTATCGTAGTAAGCAATATAATTACGGTTATCTCCAAGATATTTATCGTTTGTCCAGCTAATATCAATCGGATCGCTTTCATTAATTTTTCTTCTTAACTGGTTAATATCCCAATCGGTACCTAGCAGGCTGGTAACAATAACCCTTACATCCGGGCGTATATTTTCTACTTCCTGCGCATACCAGAGCGGATAAGTGTCATTATCGCCCACTGTAAATAAGATGGCATTCTTTGCACAGGAATTCAGGTAATCCTCAGCAGAATCCCTTGCCAGTGTTTTCATGGAACGGTCATGCGCCTTCCATTCCTGGCTGCACATCCATACCGGAACAGCCAGCAGGCAAATGGTGGAAGCCAGGCTTGCAGAAAGGGTACCACTTAACTTTTTCTTTGCCCAATCATACAGGAACAATACACCCAACCCAATCCAAATGGCAAATGCATAGAAAGAACCTACATAGGAATAGTCCCTTTCACGAGGCTGCGGGCCTGCCTGGTTCAAATAAAGGATGATGGCAATTCCCGTAAAAAAATACAATAAAAAGACCGTTGCCATTCCTTTTTTATCCTTTCTCCATTGGAAAACCATACCCAGTATGCCCAGTAAAAAAGGCAGCATAAACAATTCTGTATGGGCTTTATTGTTTTTAAGCGAATCGGGTAATTTACTCTGATCCCCCAAACGCAGATTATCCAGGAGTGGAATGCCAGAAATCCAGTTACCATCTCTTGGATCGCCCAATCCCTGCAAATCATTTTGTTTGCCCGAATAGTTCCACATAAAATACCTCCAGTACATCCAGTTAAACTGGTAACCGGCCAGCCATTTTATATTATCAGCCGGCGTTGGGGCTTCCCCATTTTCCAGGTGTAACCAGGCTTTATAATAATCCAGATGCCCCTGTGAATTATCTGTATCCCAAATACGGGGGAACCAGTGAATATCTGCATCATCATAGTCGTAGTCAATTTTACTGCCCACCACTTCATATTTGCCGGTCTTTTCATTTTTATAATAAACATCCCCGGTGTTTTTGGTGCCGGTGGGTTTAGCGGTAATATCAGCACCTCTGAATACCGGCCAGGAGCCGTATTGGGAACGATCCAGATAGTTAACCAGTTCAATCGGGTTATTTACATTCTGCATATTAATAGCTGGATCAGCATTGGCACGAATCAGGATCATAAAATAAGAGGAATAGCCAATCATGATAAAAGCAAAACACAGGAATCCGAGTTGTATGAAATGATTGGATTTTTTAATTCCCCAGCGAATACCGAATACAATAATTGCAATTATTAAAGCCAGACAAAAATAGGAACCGAAATTAAAGGGTAAGCCCAGATTATTAGTGAAGAGCAATTCAAACCATCCAATCAGTTTTACCACATCCTGAATAATTAAAATCTGAACTACTCCCGTTATTACACAAGCCAATAAAAAAGCAATAGCCATTCCTTTTAAAGAGTATTTATATCTTCGGAAATAATAGGTCATGACAACAGCCGGTATACTCAATAAGCTTAATAAGTGAACGCCAATGGACAAGCCAATAAGGTAGGCAATAAAAATAAGCCATTTGTCAGCACCCGGTTGGTCTGCATTGTCTTCCCATTTTAAGATGGACCAGAAAATTAAAGAGATAAAAAGGGGAGAGACACCGAATACAATTCCTTCTACAGCAGAAAACCAAAATGAATCTGAAAAGGCAAATGCCAGTGCACCCACCACACCCGCACCAATAATGGCAATTTTAGTATCGATGCTGATAGCATCGTTATTTTTTACCAGTAATTTTTTGCCCAGATGCGTGATGGTCCAAAAAAGAAATAAAACTGTAAACCCACTGCTTACGGCAGACAATAGATTTACCTGTACGGCAGCATGAGCATTGGGAACAGCCGCATTCCATCCTCCTCCGAAGAGAATTATAAAAATTCTCCCCAGCAGGATAAATAAGGGTGCTCCGGGAGGATGAGATATCTGCAGTTTATCTGCACAGGGTATAAATTCGCCACAGTCCCAAAAACTCACGGTAGCTTCTCTTGTTATAATAAATACCGTACAGGCAATGACGAATACGATCCATCCTGAAATATTATTAAGTCTTTTAAATGGCATTTACAATGAATGAAGTGGTAATCAATAGGGTTAGTGCATATTTGACCACTAAAATAAAGCAATTTATTGTGGGATTTGAATGAACTACTTGTAATAAATATTAAGGAAGTCATAAAATTTTAATATCACAGCCTTTAGATATTAAAATATCTCTTTTTATGATACTTTTATGGAATCTGATTTTTTTTGAATCATATCCTTTAAAAAAACGAAAAATGAGAAAATTCATTATCCTGGCATTCCTATGCACCCTTCAAATTGCTTATGCCCAAAACGGGAAAATTTATGTAAAAAATACAGGAAACAATTCCGTTGAAAAAAAGCTGTTTGTCTATGAACCCCCTAAAAGTTTAAGTATTCCGGAACCTTTATTTGTAACATTGTTGTATGGTGAGTTACCCATTAAATTTATATCCCTCCCTTTACAAAAAACAGGCTTACAGTATGAGTTCAGGCTAAAACTGCCTGATTCCATACATGTTCTGTATGCAGAGATTCAGGACAAAAAAAATAAGGTAATTGATAATAATGCAGAAAAAGGGTATGTTGTTTTGGTTAACCAGAACAAAAACCTGACAACAGAGAAAAAATCATTGGAAGCTTTAAAGTTAAAATGCATTGCACTGTATGCTTTTCCTCTGAAAATAAAAAATGAAGAGCTGGTACAGTCCTTTGAAGATCTTTATAAAGCATATCCATCCTTAAAAGATGACAAAAGCTATGTCATTTATTTGAATATAAAGTCAAGGGTTGACCCTGACAAAACAAAACCCGAATTACTGGCCTATGCACAACAGCTTGAAAAAAAGGGATCGGAAAATAATTTAGCAGATGCATCAAATATTTACAGGAACCTTAAAATGACTGAACAATATGAGCAGATTGAAAAAACGTCATTGGCAAAATTTCCAGCTGGTGGAATTGCGAAAAGAATGTTTTGGAAATCAATCTATGCCCTGCCTGTTATTACGGAAAATGCTTTACTGGATTCTATGCATCAATTCATCAAAATTTTTGGCGATACAACAGCGGAAACAAAAAATCAGTTCTATTATTTTCTGATCAGAAAATACATAAAAGATAAGGATACTACTAATTTGAATAAGTATGCCTCACTTTTTAAAAACAAAGATGGAATTGCCAGTTTATCCAATAACTATGCATGGGAGCTGGTTGATGGTAGTTTAGAAAGCCCAGGAAAAGACCTGGATTATGCAGCTTATCTGTCTCATAAAGCTGTTACGATTTCAAAAGATCATTTAATGCATCCATCCGAAGATGACGATATCCGAAGATTACAGGGGGAGTATAATAACAATTCAGATACGTATGCATTAGTATTGTATAAGCAAAAGATTTACAATCAGGCATTTGAGTATGAAGATGCAATTCAGAAACAGGATGAATTGGACAATGGTGGTAAAGAAAGGTATGCCGCTATAGCAGAGAAGGCAAAGGGACTGGAATTTACCAGAAAATATATTGAAATACAATTATTGGCTGGGGCAGATTCTAAAACATTGTTGATTCAGTTACAACGTATTTACCAGCAATTGCATGTACCTGAAAATACGTTTGAAAAACTGAAAGAAGAATCAGCCAGGCTGGTGGAGCAAAAGAATAATGAAAAGATTTCCAAAATTTATGGCAGTACCAATGAAATAGATTTTACTCTGAATACCCTGGATTCTGCAAAAGTTACTTTGTCTGATTATAAGGGGCAGGTAGTGGTATTGGATTTCTGGGCTACCTGGTGTGGCCCCTGCAAAGCATCTTTTCCGGGAATGCAGCAACTGGTTAATAAATACAAGGAGAAAAATGTAAAATTTTTATTTGTGGATGCTTTTGAAAATGATAAAGAAAATGTTCTTCGTGGGAATATCAGGCAGTTTTTGAATGACAATAAATATAGTTTCAATGTATTATTAGATCTTACCAATAATACTTCTCAGAATTATAAAATTAATAGTATCCCTTCCAAAATTATCATTGATAAGAACGGTAAAATTGTACATCTGGTTGTTGGGAGTGGAGCTGAAGAACAATTGTCTTATATTATTGATGGACTCTTATAATGTACAGTACAGAAATCTAATTAGCATTATTTATCCTTATTCATTTTGTTAATATGATAATATAACACTGCAAAAGCAATGGCTAAAATAATAATGATAATGATATACATTATTTCAAAATAATATTCTGAAACAGGCATAAAATGTGTTAAAAATATAAGGTATTAAGTAAAGCCATCCTGTAGGTCAGGATGGCTTTATTATTTATTTTTTCAAACTTGAATTAAATGGGAATGTGATTTTTAAAGAGATATTCCTACCCATATTATAAATACCATGTTCTTTTGGATTATCAGTTGCACTTGGGTTTAAATAATTCCCATAAAAATATTTTAACCGGCTCAGGTGATCCCAGTATACCGTATTGAAAATATTATTTTCCATCAGGTAGATACTGCAGATGGTTTTAGCTTTTTTATTTACCAAACTGCCGCCAACACCGGCATTGAATAAAGTATAACCTGGTGTGCGTGTTTCTGTTCCGTAAGCGGCATACACCCTGTTCTGGTTGGCATAATATTCCATCTGAACTTTTACAAAACCATGCTTAATATGCCATTGTTTAGCATCAAAATCAAACCTCAGTTCTGATATACCGTGTACAGGGGGAATAAAAGGAAGGTATTTTTCAGAATCTGCAACTGCTGGCCCTCCTGCAATTCCTTTATTCACTGCATATACTGCAGAAAGGCTGTTTTCAAAATGAATGTTTTTTATAGGGTGCAGGTCAATGCTAATTTCACCGCCATATAAATTAGCCCTGGAAGCCTGAAATTTAAAAGTTTGCTGCACTCCTGAACCTGCCATTACAGAATCAGCACCATTAACACCCAGCAGCTTTTGGTTATAGATATAATTTTGAATAAAATTATTAAACAGATTAAGTTCAATGACTGCAAATTTTGTGGAATAAACCATTCCAATATCTTCCTGCAGGCTGAATTCCGGTTTAAAATTATCATTACCAATCTGATAAAAGCCAGTACCCGGGTGAACACCATTCGCAGAAATTTCAGCAATATTCGGTGCCCTGAAACCTCTGGAAAGGTTAGCTTTCATTGATAACTTTTCAGAGAAATTATAGGTGGCACCGATGCTACCGGATATGCCACTGAAAATATGGCTGTATTTTGAAAATGGGTTATTGGCCCCGATTGTATCTGCCCCATAAACAGGCATGTCAAAACCAGATACAGGATTTGGTTTGGTGTATAACTGGTCGTTCTGAAAAGAGCGGGAATCAAAACGAAGTCCACCGGCTATGTCTAATTTGCCATAGGCTTTTTTAGCGGTTACAAAAGGGCCAATATCAAATTGATGATAAGAGGGGATTACAAATTCTGTTCCGTTGGTTACCGTATTTTGCTGATACATGCCATTGATACCTGTTGTTATGCTCCATCCATTGATATCTTTCAAAGAATATTTGATATCATAATTGAAAGAGTTCAGTTGCAGGAATAATCCGGCAATATCCTGATAAGGAATTTCCGGATGGCTGAATTCCCTTCTAATACTTCTCTGAAAGCCCAGGTTCACCAGTAACCGGCTACCATCATTTAAAATAAAGTTATTAGCAGAAAAAATCCTGTAATGCTGCACATGCTGGTGCAGGGGTTCCATTTTATAACTGTTTAAATCAGCGTCAGATACAATTTGCCTCACAGTATCTGCCTCCGTAATTTGCCTGGTAAATTTCCAGGTAGCACTATCCCTGCTGCCATCGGGTATTTCCTGAAGGTCGTCAAACAAAACAAAATCCAGGTGTGCATATCCCCATTTGCGGTGGATACCTATGGAAGCATTGGCATCAGTTTCATTGAAAGAAGTACCGAAAACCCTTCCATCCACTTTATTCTGATAATTGGTAGCTTCTTTATGAGAAATCCTGCCCAGCCATTCCAGTCCATTATAGGTGGCACTTAACATTCCGGAGCCCCCAAACATTTTATTATTAGTCTGATAATTGGTAACAATTTCTCCAATCATTTTGCCTTCCGGCGCAGGTTGAGTAGGAATCAGGTTCACCACACCTGCCAATGCATCAGAACCGTAACTCAGGCTGGCCGGACCCTTAATAACTTCTACCCGGTTAACGGCAAACTGATCCACTTCAATGCCGTGTTCATCTCCCCATTGCTGGCCTTCCTGTCGAATACCATCATATAAAGTAAGTATACGGTTATACCCAAGCCCCCTGATAAAAGGTTTGGAAACATTCGGGCCGGTTGTAACAGCATGAACTCCCGGAACTTTTGCTATGGCATCAATCGCATTGGTATTAATATTGGTGATCAGATAATCATTGCTGATGGATATTACCGGTACCGGATTTTGTTTTATTTGGGTGGCTTTTGAAGTTCCGGTAACCACTACTTCATTTATTTCAGCAACAGTAGGCAACAGGGCAATATTAAGTTTTTCCTCTGTAAGTTTTAAAATAATGGAACGAGTTTCAGTTTTGTATCCTTCAAATTTAATTTCAAGGAGAAAGTTACCGGCAGGTAAATTTCTGATTTTAAATTTACCAACTGAATCAGTAACTACCAATAGTTTTAAATCCGGTATTAATACTGCTGCGCCGGATAAGGGGATATGTGTTTTAGCATCAGTAACTTGTCCGTTTAGTGTAATATTTAATGGAGTAGTACCAGCATGCAGAAAACATAGGGGCATACATAGAACGCTGATAAAAAATATAATTTTTAGCATAAAGTAATTGTAAATGGTATTATACACCTTTAATTAATAAAAGATGTATTAAAATGGGTAATTGAGTGTTTGAATATAGATCAAACTGCCGGTGGCCCACGTAAACCAAATACAATAGTTTCATCGGAAATAAAGGTTTTCCTGATTAAACTATTTGAGAAGATATAGTATAACGGAATTGAAAGTGTAAGAACTGAAGCATTGTTTTCGAATGGGGAGATTACCACCAGATTGTCGGTCTGGCAATGTATACCTGCAGCACTAAGTAAAGGATTGCCTGTATTAAGGATATCAGTTTTCAGCACTGTGTCTGTATGCCTTGCTACAGCATCATGCAATAATTTTTTGGGTGTTATACTCAATGCAAATAGCATCAGTAATAACACTGCCATTAATTTTTGCAATTTTAATTTTAAAGGCATGAAGGAATGCAGTATAGTTTAGAATTCAGTCTTTGGAACAAAAATATAATCACAATAATTGTACCAGATTTGTATGATCTCTGCTTTTTCTATTTTAAGAAAACATCCCCATTTTGAAAAGGTTTATTTGCAGGAAAAATGTAGCTTTTATATTATTTAGCACATTGTATATTGTATTAGTTGCTGATAATCATTGTTTTGTAAATTTTGCATTTGAGTTGGCACAGGCTTTGGATAGAAAGTAATAGCAATTACGAATTACTGTTCAATCAAATGCAAGATGGGATTAGCCGGACAAATATTAATTATAGACGATGAACAGAGCCTGAGGGCTTTATTCAAAAGAGTGATTAGCCTGGAAGGGTATACTGTTTTGGAAGCCTGGAATTCCAGTTCTGCCAGAGATATACTAGAGAAGCAGGAAATTGATGTAGTGCTTTGTGATGTTTTGTTGCCGGATGGCAATGGAGTGGACCTTGTAAGAGAAATACATACAGAATACCCAGGCACAGAAGTGATACTTTTTACCGGACATGCGAATATCGGAGACGGTGTAAAGGCAATGAAGTATGGAGCTTTTGATTATTTGATAAAGGGGGATGATAATGAGAAATTGTTACCCTTAATGAGCAGGGCAGTGGAAAAAGTGCATTTACAAAAAAGAATTATACACCTTGAAAAAAAGCAAAGAGCCCTTTTTGGTTTTGATAATATTATTGGAAAATCTGCTGCTATTAAAGGGAGTATCAGTTTAGCAAAAAAAATAGCAAAAAGCGATTTAACCGTATTGCTGACAGGAGAGACGGGGACAGGTAAGGAAGTATTTGCAAAAGCCATTTATGCAGAAAGTAAAAGAGTGGATCGGCCATATGTTGCCATTAATTGCAGTGCATTTTCTAAAGAGCTGTTGGAAAGTCAGCTTTTTGGACATAAAGTTGGTGCTTTTACCGGTGCCAGTCATGATCATAACGGATTACTGGAACAGGCAAATGGGGGTACACTTTTTTTAGATGAAATAGGAGAAATGGGGCTTGAACTGCAGGCTAAACTACTTCGTGTGCTTGAAGAAAGGGAATATCTAAAAGTTGGGGATACCCAATCAAAGAAGATTGACATCCGTGTTATTTCAGCTACAAACAGGGATTTAAGTAAAGAAGTTGAAGAAGGAAGGTTTAGGGAAGATTTATTTTACAGGTTAAACGTATTCCCGATACACCTGCCTTCCCTTTTTGAAAGAAAGTCAGACATTCCCATGCTTGCCAGGTATTTTGTTGATTTCTATTCAAAGAAAATGAATAAAACTGTTGGCAATATAAGCCATGATTTAATGGAGCAACTGACACATTATCCCTGGTGTGGAAATATACGCGAATTAAAAAATTTAATGGAAAGAGCTGTTATCATGTGTGATGGAACTGATTTAAATCCAGGACATCTGCCCTCTGATTTTCAAAGACTTCAACATATAAACGCTGAACGTAGCGCACTTTATTTAACTTCTGTAGAGAAAACACATATTCAAAAAGTGCTGGCCTATACCAGGGGCAATAAAACAGAAGCCGCAAAGCTCCTTGAAATTGGGTTGGCAACTTTATACAGAAAGATTGAAACGTACGATATAAACTAAATTATCATCTGTTTGATCTTAATATCATTTTGGAAAATGCTCATCTAAATGAAAGTATTATACAGAAAAAATTACCCGCCTGCAAACAGGGTAATCCATGAAACCCTTTACAGTAATGTATTTCATCTGATTTTAAATTAAGTAATTAACCGGCACAGGTTTTGGCACTGTATGATTAAACCAATTGATTATGATTTCGCAATATGAATTACCCTCCTTGCTGAGAAAAGAAATACCAGCACTGGCATTGAAAAATTACCCAAGAAAGATTTCTAGGGAAATTTATGCTTCCATCCATTATTTTATTGAGTATACCGGAAATGCGGTACAGGAAAATAATATAATGCTGGCAAAGAAATGTTTCTGCCTTGCAGAAAAATTATACCGGGATGGAGACCGGATGGTAAAGCTCCTGATCGAAAACAGTTATATACATGCAATGGATACTTATTTGCCAACAGATGCTTTGGAAAGGCATGCACTGAGGGCAATTATTCCTGACAAGCTCTATGCCTTATATATTCATCAAGTGATGAGCAGCGGTATATGAGTTATTTCTTTATCTAAATATTATCCAATGAATGATATTATAGTCCGCGAAGCTACGGAAGCAGAGGCTCCGTTTGCTATGAGAATTTCACGGGAAATGATATAGTAATGGAAGCAGACAATGATGCCGGTGCAGTATCTACCTATACGCAGGCCGGCGCACAATACGGGTATAACCTGTTATGGGTCTTGGTTTTATTATTTACCGGTTACTTATTTCTGCCAGGAAATGGTGGGGCAGGTTTTCTTTATTTGACTTGGAATTAGTGAATTTTCTAACCCTTGTTTCTGAGTTTGCAGCTATTTCGCTGGCTTTCAGCAAAATGGGCATTTCACCCTATCTATCCGTTATCACTTCAGCAGTATTGCTGATTTTACTGGTGCTGTCCGGTAGTTACCTGAGATGGGAAAGAATTGTTGTATTCCTTTGCCTGCTTGATTTAGCATGGCTGTACCTGGCTTTCAGGGCACACCCTGATTTATCAATGGTAACCAAAAGTATACTGATACCATATAAGCCTGAAAGTGGTTATAACATGTCAATGATATATCTGATAATAGCTATTGTGGGAACGACCGTGGCGCCCTGGCAATTATTTTTTCAGCAAAGTATTGTTGCTGATAAAAAGTTAAGATCCAAAGATTTGAAATGGGCCCGGCTGGATACCCTGCTGGGTACTATTGCCATTTCCTTATCCAGTGCCTATGCCTATGCTGAAGTAGCAGGCTGGAAACATAGCCTTCAAACCAAATTTAGAGACGCCCCTGTTTTTTATGTTTTTTACGCATTAGCAGTACTGGCCGCTGCTGCCATTGTTTTAATACCCAATGCACCATTGCAGATTATCATTATCGGTGTTCAGGTATTAGCGGGTTTAATGCTGCCATCAGCCATTATTTTCCTGCAGATATTACTGAATGATAAAGCACTGCTGGGAGATAAGTATATCAATAAGAAATGGAATAATTATATCAACTGGGCGATTATAATTATTCTTTTTATTTTGTCCTTCGTTTTGGCAGCACAAATTTTGTTACCAAATGTTTTTAAATAATTCAACCTGTAAAAATAAATATCATAAGAACAACTAATGCTGAAGTAATGCAATTGAATAGACAGTTAATCAATGGTAAAAATTTTATGTTCAATGAATCCGGCCTGGAAAATCATAAACTTCATTTTACTGTTATTCATCCATTATTTGATGAACCTGAAGATAAATGTGATGTGGAAAATGCGGCCCCCATGCATATTACCCGGTCTGTAAAAATATCGCTGATTGCACTCAGGGCATATCTCATTATCATCATCCTGCTGGCTTTTTACAGGATGCTGGTACTGGCAATAAGGTAATTAAAAGTAAATGGTTTATTGCAATTTGAAAACCCGTTGCCAAAGCACTTTATTTTCAAAAAGCAGGCTGAGGTTAAATGCATAGGAATAATAGGAAAAACGGCCAATTTTACTGTTTTTAAATATTCTTTTAAAAGGGTTGATTGTGATAGCAGCCATATTAGCGATGAAAAAGGGGTAATCTTCTGATAAGAGCTCTGATCTATTAGTAGGAATTAAAGCAGCATCCCTATCGCCCAGTTGCAGCAATGCATTTTGAAGTAATAGTTTTTCCAGGGCAAAGGGGGAAGTAGCTAAACGTTTTCTTGCTTCTTTAATAAGTTGTGGCTTCAGGGCCAGTAACGGTGGGTAGTTTGAAAAATGTATGAGCCGTGCGATATGATAAATTATGGTTGAAGTGTTTTCGTAATGCATGGAAACATAACCCGCATCGGTAATATATTTTCGCTGTTGTACCATATCAACAATCAGGTTCATAGAAGCTGTATCAGTTTGGGTAAGGGGCAAATGATAGTTGTAACTGAATAATACCGCATTGCATAAAACACAAAGGTCAATATCAATATTCATTTTGGCACCCAGCCAGGTACTGTACACAGGAGATTGCTGATAGTGTTTATAAAACCCATTTGAGTGTTTATTTTTTCCATTGATTACTTGCAAATAGCAATGCTTCAATGAATCTGCCTGTAATTTGCTAATGCCTATTGCCAGGTTAATCATAGAACAATCATCAATATCATCTGATAATGCATCGGCTTTGTAGAACAGATTCAGCCAGCCACCATTGGGGAAACAGACCGGTGGATATTTTGGCCAGAAATTATAGATAAGCTTATTTTTTTTGTCTTTAAACAGCTCAAAATAGAGCAGGCATTTTGCTTTCATCTGTTCTGCAATGGTATATTCTTCCGGAGTGAGATAATCTTTATACCGGTTTATATTATAGAGTACCAATGCAGCAAAAAATGAATTATAGTCCAGTTTATACTCATTACTATACTGATATTTCCGGTATGAGATAAACCCGCCATCCGGAAAATCGGATGCATGTTCTGATTGTAAAGCAGCAATAGATTGTAATAAGCTTTTAATAGTAAGGGTATCTGCAGGTTGCCCTATACAATGAACAGACAGCAGGATATACAAGGGCAGGATAAAGTATTTTTTAAAGCCTGGCATGAGTATAAATCAGTTTCAGCCAACGGTAAACGTTTGAAAATTGTTCCATGTCAATAATCAGTGCTTTTCGTGGCAATTTATTCAATGGTGGTAATTTGTCATAACCTGCCTGAATCCTTTTTAGTTGTTCAATTGCCACCAAACCCAGGCAAGCAGTTGCAATGATTAAGATACAGAAATACTGTTTTCTTTTTTTGGGAAATGAGAGGTGCTTAATAGAGGATTTAAGCATTTGTAATCTGGCTAAAAAAAACGCTTCCATAACATAGGCATTGGTACAGCGGGTAGCCAGGGTTTGAATATTGTCGTTCAGGTCTTTATAAGTATCAAAAAGATCATTAGATAGCTGAATTAAAGAGCCCAGGTAATACCAGCAGTCTTCTTCTGCATGGGATGCTGTAATATCCAGGTAATACCTGCATAGTAAAACAGCATTTCCCCCTTTTTCAAAAGTGATATTCTCAATTTCAGCATCCGGAATAGTTTTATCAAATTGCTGCAATGAATTTTTCTGCGCTTCAAATAATTGCCGGCAAACCTTTTTGTAAGCCTCTTTATCTTTTACGTCATTACCGAGAAATAATTTGGAGAAAATGAAAACAGTTTCATCAAATGACTGAGCAGTATAATTGGCAGAATCAAAGCTAATTCGTTCCAGTTGATCGATATTCAGGCTTTTATCATCCCAGAAATTATCAAACAAAGAACTGCAGATAAAATAATGGATATTCCTTTCCTGTTCTTTTAAATTATTGTACCGGCCATGTAAAGCCGTAAAGGAATCGGTAACAAGTGGCAGGTATAGACTGTAACTTTTTACAATTTTATGATAAGTTTTCTCATCAAATTTACCGTTGAATTTTTTTTCAAGTCTGCCTAAAAACAGAGCTGCCTGCTTTGCAGCCTTTTTTCTTACCAGTTTTAATCGGATTCTGGAATGAAAGAGGGTAAATATGAAACGGAAGAAATATAACATAGTTTATAAAAGTAAATATATGAATTTGGGCAAAATTTTTCATCGCATAATGGTTGATTGTAAAAAAACAGATTGATTCATAAAAAATTGGACTGCACTTTTTCTTTTGGAAAGAATCATTTGACGCAATTTTTCTTCACACTGACTTAATTCGGATTCGGATGTTTTGAATTTTTTGTCAGTCATGTTTACCAAATATTTGCTGCCGTTTATTTCATTTATATTTTCAGGTTGTACGCCACTGATGCCAATTAACCAATCTGAACTATTAGGAATTTTATATTTAAACATATAAACATTTCCTTTCTCCATTTTTAAAGAAACCTTCTTTTTACCCACTAATTGTATATCAGAAAATTTTGGGTATGCTTTGGTGGAAAGCATTACAGAACGTGCCATCAATTCCTGATCTTTGTATTTTGCAGGAAAAACATTCACTTTATTGATTGCATTTAATTTATTGTATAAAGAAGCCCTGTATTTATCATTACTGGCAATAAAATGCAGTACGGTATCTTTTACTGCTTTATTATTTTTTACCATTAAGGCTGTTACAGCAATTAAAGTAGGATAATCTGTGCTTTGTAAGACCTGATCGAAAAAACGGGGCACAGATGGGTTCTTATCATAGAATGGCATTAAAAGATCTGCATACATGATTATTTTGTTTGCAGTACCATCAATATTTTGCAAGTTATTGTTAATGATTACCTGCTGTGGCACAATTGTTTTATTTCCCTCATCCTCGCTATCAGCCTGTTTTAATCTTTCCGTTTCACGTTCATCTTTATGCTGCATTTTCTTAAGCTGTATTTGTGCATCAAAAAATATTTTAGTGAAGTAAGTTGCATAATCATCCGCTTTTAAGTAATTGCTGTCCACCAGGATTTGCAGCGTTTCCATCACCGGTGTTTTATAATCATCAATTGTAGTCAGTTGCAAAAGGTCAGGAAATAAATTTTTGGTTAACTCAAGGCTGTCGCGCATTTTTTTAAATAATTCAGTGTATTCCGTTGCATTTTGTAAAACAATGGGTTTTTGCAATAAGATATCTTTTAATGCAGCATAGGATTGCTTAGACTTTGTTCTGGCTAAAGCAAGTAAAGAGGCATTTTCAAAAGATGCAGTATCACCTGAATATTGAAGCAAATCCATCAGATAATTTACGCGCATGTCCATAAATGCAGTATCCTGAATACGGCCAATACAGTGAATGAACTTTGTTTTTAATTCAGTATAGTTTTTTGATTCCGGTTTTAATTTAACAATAATTTTTTTCAGGTCTTCAAAATCTTTCCCTTCAAATATTATATGACTCACTGCTTCATTTGCAATTTTTCGGGTAGTGCTGTCTTTGCTTTTATAATCGGACCAGAATAAAGGCACTTTACTTTCAAATACAGCATATTTATCAGTAATGCCATAAGGTTTAAAGGATTCAAAAAAGTCTTTAATAAAATTACTTTCAGGCTTTAGGGTATCTGTTAATGCATACAGTTTATAAATCGTGTTTCCTTTTACTTCCACCAAACCTTTAATTTTTCGGTTTGAGTTAGTATCAGTTAAAGTATATCGATAACCATCAACAGAATCAGGTGAATGAAAATAATCTTTCTGTTGAATGATCAGATCTTCTTTTAGTTTAGTCCATCTCATTTCATTTTCCCAAAATTTAAGTGAATCTTTTCTGTAGAAATATTTGGGCATAGTTGCAATATTTATAAAAACAGATTCTCCGGTGGAATCATTTTTAAAATAGGCATTTTTTGTTTGTGTAGTTGAAATATAGGCTGCAGATTTGTTAATCTGCATTAATCCTGTCATTGATTTCTGAACATAATTTTTCAGATCATTGTCAATCAATGGTGATACAGGTGTTTGAACAGAAAATTTTAAATTGTCATCTATAAACAGATTGCTTTTTGAATAATTATAATCCGAAAACTGAAAACTGTTGAAAAATTTAGTAAAATTATCTGACTGATTATTTCCCCGGGCCAATAATAAATAGTAAGCTGAACCTTTAATAATGGCTTTTGCTTTAAGAATACCGCCAGAGTGCAGGGAGAAAGTCATATCCAGGCATTGATAGGAATTTAGCGTAGAAAATTTTCTGGAAGTTTCATTTTTAACTATCCCGGAACCCTTTACACTCTCTTCTATTAAATCAAGATCAAGTGTATCTTCTTCAAGGAAGTGATAATTATTAATGTTTTTTCTCAAAATCAAATACGCTTCATTTGCTGCAATATCATTAGCTTCCAGCTGAAAACATTTCAAACGGTCATCCGTTGCCATCTGAAGATTGATAAATGGATTTTGCGGCAAGTCAACCTTAAATCCACCAAAAGAAGGAGTGTAGCTGATCCACTGCTGGTCAGCTTCTTTTAATTTGATAGAGCCAAAGAAATCATCTGCTTCTTTTCCATTGGCATATTCCTCTGTACCGCTGATTTTAAAAATCAATACTTCAAAAGGGGTAATGAGTATGGAATAACGTTGAATATCTCCACGTCTTGTTTTATTGGTAATTGCAAAGCCCTTATAACCATTAATAGTGATTTCCTTTTTATTTATAATTTTGCCCGGTATATTTTCATATAATAAGCTATCTACTTTTTTAAAAACATCGTTGATGTTATTACTAAAAAGGGCAGCATGGGTTTTTACCCTTGTAAGCATATAATAGGTACCGTTATCCATATCTGAATATTGCCAGCCTTCATTATCAGAAAGCGTAGTTCTTTTATAAAATTTTCCTGGCAATATCACTTCAATAAATCCATCATCACTTTTTATTGGAGACATTACAACCGGCACTTTTAATTTATCCAGATGTTCTTTTTGTGTAGCGTCCTTATCAGTCATGGTAACTGGCCTTAAGGAATAACCTTTTTTTCTGAGTAATGCTATAACACCTCTTTCGCCAGGTAAATGAGCAGCACCCACACTGGCAAATAATGATTCTTTCTTTATAATAGAATCAATTGAATTAGCCTGTATTTCGCTGCGTTTATACAGAAATTTTTCATTAAATGCATCAGAGAACACCATTTTCTTATTCAATGAGTCCAATTCGTCCAAATCGCCTTTTCTGTAAGCATCCTGCAGTTTTTTTTGAAAATCAAAAATATTGTCCCCTTCTGTAGTGAATTTTATCTTTCTTTTTTCTTTGGCCATATCTTCAGTAGCTTCCAGCATTATTTTTTGGGAAGCCACATAATCCTCCACGCCTAAAGCCTTTTTGCCCAATCTTCTTCCGGTTTGATACACATATAAATCCAGGTAAGTATTCTCCTGAAAGTCGGACAGGCCCTGAACAGTTCTATACAACAGTGCATTAATTTCCATGGGTTCATCACTTAAAGCACGCTTTATTTTTTCTTCATAATTCTGATCAAACCTGAAAGACTTTTCATTCATGTATTCATTAATATTACTAAAGGCATAACCTATATAATTTGCCTGTGATGTTTGTGTTCTGAACAGTTCTGCCTGCCATTCCTGTGGGTTAACTTCCAAAGAAACCGCATCACATTGGGCAATAGCATTATAGAAGGAATCACTTAAATGGAAAACCGTTTTAGTACTCACATGCATGGTACCAAACAGATAAGAAGGCTTGGTTAATCCATTGCCGGTAATTTCCCAAAGCAAACTCTGGTATTTTTCTTTTGGGGTATTTTGTGCTGTTGAAAATATACTGCAGATTAAAAAAAGGAGGGTTAGTATTTGATTTCTCATAGATAATAAGATTCTTTGCAATGTATAATATTGATTACCAAATTTAAATTATTAACACTTATAAATCAATTAAATAATACAATCAGGATAATAATACTATTGTATATTGACATTGTATTTCAATCCAACTTTATGTCTTTCTCAACAAGTAAAATTTACTATATCGACCGTTTGAAGGTCTTACTGACTATTCTCGTGGTAATGCATCATGCCTGTGTTACCTATGGTGCACCAGGGGGGTGGTATTATGCTGAAAAGACAACCCTTATGGGTGCCCTGATACCGATGACATTATTTGTGAGTATTAACCAGGCTTACTTTATGGGTTTTTTCTTTTTCCTGTCAGCCTTCTTTATTCCTGCCTCTTTTCAAAAAAAAGGGGCTGGTGTTTTTCTAAAAGAACGGCTGAAAAGATTGGGTATCCCCCTGTTATTTTACAGTTTTGTGCTTTCCCCATTACTCAGTTATCTGGTCAATTATTTTGCCAAAGGTCATACCGTTTCTTACCTGCAATACCTGCAGGGATTTGATAACTGGATTGATTTTGGGGTACTTTGGTTTGTGGCAGCTTTACTGCTGTTTACCTTGTTTTATGTTCTCATGCGGATTTGGATAAAATATATACCCATAACAGGTATTCGGGTACCTGGCCCCGGCAGGATATTACTGTTTGCAATTGGTATTGGTATCATCAGTTACCTGGTGAGGATTTACTTCCCGGTAGGTTGGGTATTGCATCCGCTGGGTTTTCAGCTGGGGCATTTTACACAGTATATTGCTCTGTTCATTCTGGGATTGTTGGCAGCAAGCAATAACTGGCTGAAACTTATACCACTGCAAACCGGCAAAAGGATGGCGCTGATTGTGTTCCTGTTATTCCTGTTCTTTCCGGTATTTTATATCATCCGGGTAAAACTTGATATACCGATAAGCTGGTATTCAGGAGGATTCCATTGGCAGTCTTTACTGTATGCAGTATGGGAACAGGCCATTGGGTTTTCGATCATCACCGCCCTGCTTTGCTATGGCAGGGAATACCTGAATCATACTACTGTGTTTATAAGCCACTTGTCACGCGCAGCTTTTGCAGTGTATATTTTTCATCCCCTGGTTTTGATAAGCCTTTCCTTGCTGATACGGAACTATAGTCTGGATCCTTCCATCAAATTACTGATTGTAGCCCCTGCCGGGGTAGTGGGAAGTTTTTTGCTGGCATCCTTAATTGTTCGTATTCCCGGAGTTCGTAATATTGTTTAAGGTGGGGATTTTATTTTGAGCTATGTAAGTCTCTCCAGTTGTAATACTAATTGTGAATATATTTTTATTTGGTTATTTATTAGTTGCTGCTTACTTTTATATTGTACCCCCCCCTTATTTGTTAAGTATAGTATAATCATGGTTGAACATCAGATGCATTTGTATGATGTAATTTCACTTGTACTGATGTGTGAAAGGTTCAAATAAATGATAGTGAGCTTTTATTTAAAGCATAACAATACAAATTATAGTAACCCAATTTCTTAACGTTTTAATTCCGTTGAAACGTAATGAGTGAATGTTTTACATAAACCATAAACATTTTATTATGAAAATTATTAGAAGTTATCAAATTGTTTTATTTGTACTTGCATTATTTGTTGCCGGTTGTAGTTTTAAGCAAAATAATGAACAAGCCAAAATTGTACAATTTTTTTCAGACAAGGGCCGTTTACTTGATAGTTTGAAGAATGTATATCATTTTGAATCTGTTAGTTTCAACAAAATTGATGATACAAATGTTTCAGACTCAACATTTTGTATTGAATTTGTAAATGCAAAAAAATTACCGAGTCTGGCATCAGGTGAAGTGGACACGAAACATCTGAATGAGATTGTACTGGCATTGAAGGGAACATTAAATAATCCTAATAAATTTAGTTCTTACCAAATTGTATTTGTCGAGATACATTATTATTTAGGACATAAATTTGAATTCAATCAGATAATGCATGTAGTATTGAATAGAGAGCTGTAAAAATGATTTATTTTGATTATAATTCTTCTTTCATTGAAAATAAATGGACTAACACAAAATCAAATTAAGAAAGATAAGGTTATAATTTGCAACAATTATTACAGTACTATTTTACAAAAATGGAATTCCCTATATCAATCGGCAAATTATATGCAGTTCCATTCTTCCAGAAAGCACCTGTAGTAGAATTTATACCGGTTATATACACATCTGAACCAGTTACAAAAATTGAATTAGCAGATCCATTTGAGGAAAGGTTAACGGATGTTCCATTTTTCCAATAGGAAGATGCTGTTTTAGTATAACCCGTATATAACTCTATGGCGGTTGCATACACATCTGAACCAGATACAAAAATTGAATTCACCTGGGTTGCAGTAGTTCCCGGAATTGTTGATTTCAATGGAAGCGCTAACCCATTTTTCCAAATTACGGCTGTATTTCCAATACTGCCGCCTACATAAACATCCGTACCGGAAACACAGATACAAGTGGCAACCGGATTTACCTTTTCTGCTCCCGGATTGGCATTAATTCCATATGCAAGAATTGTTTTTATGTTATTTTTCCAATACACAGCATTCCCCACACCATCACTTCCTGCTACATAAATATCTGTACCTGAAACTATAGATGAAGTTACAATTCCAGAAGAGTCTAATATAACCATTTGATTATTAATCCAGTAATCTGCTCCGATCACTGAACTGGCAAAAACAACTGAATTTCCTGAAACCGAAACAGAATTATATTGACAAGCATTCACCTGGCTGATTATATTGGGAATACCATTTTTCCAGTATCCGGAAAAATTATTGATTAAACCAGCAACATATACATCATTTCCTGTTACCAGTACCTGATTTGGATTACCATTATCTGACAAAGTATCAATAACTCCTTTATTCCATAAAACAACTGCATCTCCTTTTTTACCGGCAATATATATATTTGAATCAGAATTCAATAGATTGGAGGATGCATTTGTATTTTTGGAACAGGAATTTAATACAAGTGATATACCTGTAATTAAAAGGAGAAAAAACCTGTTTAAATTTTTTTTCATAATAAAACGGATATGGATACAATAATAAAGAATAATATATTAATAATTTTATTTTTCTACAGATATTTTGAATATTTTCCATTTCAGAACTGATTTATGAATTGTATTTGAAAAAGAAATTTAATTAGCATTTCAAAACTTTAATCAATAAAGTATGAAAAATAAGTTTTTTTATATCTTGACAATAACTGTATTGTTAGCTACGGTTATCCTGTCAGTAAGTTATAAAAAACCATTAACTGAATCTCAGAAACAAGTACCTCCAAATGTGGTCATTATTTTTATGGATGATATGGGTTATGGAGACCCGGAATGTTATGGTGGTGGCCCTTATCATACACCTAATATTAATGCATTGGCCATGGAAGGAATGCGATTTACCAATTTCTATGATGCACAGGCAGTGTGCAGTGCTTCCAGAAGTGCATTGATGACCGGTTGTTATCCAACCAGAATTGGGATGAGCGGTGCGTTGGATCAAAACAGTAAAATTGCTTTAAACCCTGATGAAGAAACCATTGCAGAAATATTAAAAGCAAAAGGGTATAAAACATCGATCGTAGGCAAATGGCATTTAGGATGTAAGCCACCTTTTATGCCTTTACAACAGGGGTTTGATGAGTTCTTTGGCCTTCCTTATTCCAATGATATGTGGCCGGTAGGTTATGATGGCAAGCCCTGGAAAGACAGTACATTCTGGAGAGCACATTATCCAAAATTGCCTTTGTATGAAGGCAATAAAGTAGTAAAAATATTAAACAATTTAGACGATCAGGCAGAGCTGACTACTATTTATACAGAAAGGGCCGTAAAATTTATTCAGGATAATAAAAGCCATCCCTTCTTTTTATACCTGGCCCATGCAATGGTACATGTCCCTATCGGTGCATCTGCAAAATTTAAGGGGAAAAGTGGTGCAGGATTATTTGGTGATGTAATGGAAGAAGTGGACTGGTCGGTAGGAGAAGTCATGAAAGCATTGAAGGAAAACGGATTGGCTGATAATACGATTTTTTTGTTTTCCAGTGATAATGGTCCATGGTTAACATTTGGCAATCATGCCGGCAGTGCAGGCGGTTTACGGGAAGGAAAAGGAACTGCATGGGATGGGGGATTAAAAGTGCCCTGTATTATACGTTGGCCGGGAAAAGTTAAGCCGGGTGTTATTTGTAATAATTTAATTACAACCATGGATATATTACCCACGTTAGCCAGTATCTGTAAAGCCAAACCACCGGTTAAAAAAATTGACGGAGTAATAGTTACCGATGTTTTATTGGGTAAGCCCAATGCCAATCCAAGAGATGAGTTTATCTATTATTATGATCTAAATAATTTAAAAGCAGTACGTAAAGGAGATTGGAAATTGGTATTTCCCTGTATTTCACAAACCTACAGAAAACCGGGATGTACCGGTAAAGATGGATTTCCTGGAAAATATGCTTCTGATTCTGTTAAAATAGGATTATATAATTTATTCAGAGACCCGGGAGAAGAAAGAGACCTGAAGGATCAATATCCTGAAATAGTGGAACAGTTAACTGCAATTGCCGATAAATACAGAAAGGAAATTGGTGATGGATTAACGAATACAGTGGGAACCGAAGTAAGGCCTGCAGGAAAAGCGAATTGATATCCGGTAATTTGTATTTATTTCTTTACCCATACATAGGTAATTTCTCCAAATACAAACTTGCGGTAATCGCTTGCTTCTTTGTAAGCTTCGCTGATATAGTCTTTAGCTTCATTGGTGGCAAAATCATCGGGATTAGGGGTGGTAATGGCTGTTAATGTACATTCAATAATCAGCCTTGCTTCTTTGAAAGATATATTTCCGCAAGGAGTTTGAACAATTGTGAGTTCAGCTTCTTTCATTTTCTCTGTATCCCTTCCTGATTTACTACCCAAAAAGAGCATTTGTTTTCTATATTGATCCGGGAAGTAAGACATGGTATAGGTTTGCACTTTCTCAATCAATTCAAGTGTATAGCGGTCTGCTTTAAGAATACACCAGGTGGTGGGTTTTTTGAAAAGCATCCCCAAACCTCCACCACTGCCAACCATAGAATTATAATGTGTATCCCTACCGGCAGTAATCACCAGATAATCCTTACCCACCAGAGTAAATACATTGCCGGTAAACTCTACCGGAGCAATTTGTTTAAATAACTGATTAAAATTCATCTTTTTGATATTTAAAGGCATTATGGTCATTAAATTTTGCTATCAATTTATGATTGGCCGCTATAATTTTTTCGGAGTGGAGACTATTTGAGTTAAACAAGAAATCGTAGTCAGCGTTTTTTGTTCTATATTTATTCACACTGTATGCTATACTGTTTGCAGGAATATCTTTTGTAATGATTGCACCGGCTGCTACAATTGAATTTTCGCCAATTATAACAGGTCCAAATACTTTTGCCCCATCAGCAACTACTACGTTTTTACAAATGATCGGATTACCGATATTTTCCCAATCCCCAGTTAGTTTGTTGTATCGCATATTTGAGCCAATCGTTACATTTTGAAAGATTACAACGTTTTCGCAAATCTTAGCGGCAATGATTGTGCATCCGCGTGCATGATGGGCAAGTCTTACACTTTTGCTTATTTCAGTGCAATTAATTTCGCAACAGTAAAATTTTTCCAGCAAATTACCGGCTGCTTTTTTTAGTATTCTACTCTTAGAATGGCAATTTATTTTTACTAATTTTTCAAACATATTTAGGTTACCTATTTATTTGATACTGCAAAATTATCAGGTATGATAGCGTTAAAATAACTACATTAGGTCCTAAAATAGTCGTAAAAGACATTTAATGGAAGCAGATAAACAGCAAACCGTACCCAATATTCTAAAAAAGCTTGCCCTGTTATTAGGGACTGAAGTAAAAAACAGGAAGGTAGAGATCCCTGGAAAATTTGGCAGGGGTTTTTGTGCCGGTTTTGTTTTTAATGCGCATATAAGAATGCTCATTAGTAATTATGAGTTGCAGGAGGACTTAGTTGTTGAAAACCCGGACATGGATGTTTCTAAAAAAATGATATTTTTTAAGTTCCAGAATATTTTTCAGGGAAAAGATATAGCATCAACAAGAAAGCAAGCTGTGGAAATGCCTTCCGTTTTAATAGCAACCAGCCGTGTAAATACGGATGAGTTTATATTCATCCATACCAATACCGGAACGATTAATATTGAAGTGGATGCAAATTATTTGAAAGAATTATTTGAACTGTCAGAAAAATCGCCGGTTTTACAGGGCCTGTTAGAGAATGCGCAACCTTTACTATTTGAGCAATTACTGTATCCTTCTTTTCAGAAAATTGTGGATGAGATTGTAACCTCCAAAGTGGATGAAGCATTTGAACTTTTTTTTCTGCGGATTAAGTCAGAAGAACTGATTTGCAGGTTATTAATGGAATTGGAACAGCGCGATGAAAGACAGTTGTATGCCTTAAACAATCAGGATATACAAACCATTTACAAAGTGAAAGCTCAAATGCTGGAGCAATTGGAAAAAGTACCCGTTATTAATGAATTGGCTGTAAGAGCCAATATGAGCCCCTCCAAACTGAAGCGTATATTCAAACAAATTTTCGGAAACAGTATTTTCAGTTATTATCAGGAATTCAGGATGAAAGAAGCTGCGCGGTTGTTGAAAGAGGAAAGGCTATCTGTTTCAGAAGTGGGTTATCATCTGGGGTTTACCAATCTGAGCCATTTTTCAAAAGTCTTTAAAGTACATATTGGGATGAAGCCGAAGCAGTATAGCAGGACTTGAATTGAAAGTCAGTTTAGTTTTTAAAGTATGTTACTAGTCCCACACAAATTTCCATTCCCCATTTTTTTGTCTTTTCCAGACTGTGTGAAAAATACCATTAAAATCTTTTGTTTTACCAGTAGAATCTGTAACAGAATAAGTGTACTTACCGTAAGTGTACCCCAGATCACCGGAAGCAGATACATCAACAAAATCAGGCGTCCATACAAGCTGAACATTTCCGTTTTTTTTGGCTGCATAAAAGTTTTTTATAGCTGAATTGCCCTTTATCAGGTGGTCATTATCATTTATAACAGCATCTTCAGCAGCAAACTTTGCAAAAGCAATCAATCCGTCTTGTTTAACAGCAGCTTCAAAATCTTTTTCAGCTTTTAGTATTTCTTGTTTGCTTTTAACTATCCTGGCATTTTTGTCAATAGAACAACTTATCAGGATTGTCAATATCATGATGCTGATCAATAAGTATCGCTTTTGTTTTTCCATTTTTATGAATTTGAATATGAAGTTTTTAAAGTTAATTCACACATACCATGTTTCCAAACAGCTTCAACTGATTTTAACCGAAAATGATATTTTTATTTGGTTATTTATTTGATGCAGTTTACATTTATGGTGTTGTCCCCCCTCTTATTTGTTTCAGTTTAGTTTAATCATGTTTAGTGAACAGTGGCATTTTATAATGCGACTGAGGTGTAACTTTTGTATATCAATAACGTTAAACATTTAAAAAAAGAACATGAAAATCTTTGTATTTTTTTTTACTCTATTGACAGTGCAATATTTATTTGGTCAGGAGAAACTACCGGTTATTAAAGCAACATCAAAATCTGTTGATATTCGTGAAGGAGAACAATTTAATAAAAATGGTTGGACAATTTCGCCAGAAATAAAACCGGATATTCATACCTCTTCCGCTATTGGGAAAGTTGTTACCTTTTATACAGACAAAGATTCCATTTCAGTTAAAATAACAAAAAAGACAAAATTCAATTTTATCATTTTATTAAATGATACCATAAAAGCACTTACACAAATCGCGTATGAACCCAGTTATCTGGATAAGTTGAAAGGCGCTTCAAAATATAACCTGAATGATAACCGAACCATTCCCGATTTTACCTATCAGGATCAAAGTAATACTAATCTTATTGCACTGCGGAAAGGGTTTAATTTAGATTCAATTGCTGGTACTGGGAATGATGTTTCTAAAATATTGAATCTGTTGCAATGGGTACATAATTTAATTCCGCATGATGGTAACCATGATAACCCAACTGTAAAAAATGCTATGAGTATGATAGCACAATGTAAAAGAGAAAACAGAGGATTGAATTGCAGGGGATTGGCAACTGTTTTAAATGAATGTTATTTGGCAATTGGGATTAAATCAAGGTTTGTGACCTGTATGCCAAAAGATTCAATTTTCAATGATTGCCATGTAATTAATTCTGTATACCTGGCAAATGAGAAAAAGTGGATTTGGATTGACCCTACCAACAATGCTTATGTAATGAATGAAAAAGGTGATCTTTTAAGTATTGCAGAAGTGAGAGAAAGGTTAATCAATAATAAACCACTTATAGTAAATCCGGATGCCAATTGGAATAATAAATCAACTATTACAAAGGAATATTATTTGGATTATTATATGGCAAAGAATTTATACCGCTTAGAATCTCCTTTAGTAAGTGAGTATGACACAGAGACCTGGAAAGACGGTAAGAAAATAACATTTGTTGAATTATTGCCATTGGATGCGTATAAACAAAAGCCTGATAAAACAGAAAGTACAAACAAAAAAACGGGTACAACTTTTACGTATTTAAAAACTAATAATCCGGAGCGTTTTTGGCAAACAAATTAATACCATGAAAGGAAACTATTGATTTAAAAATAGTAGAAGAAAAAGATTCTGTTACGGGAAGCTTCGATAACACTATCAGACTATTTACTGGGATAGCAATACTTTTGGGCAGCTAAAATTTCCCGGATTGGAGGCTTATGTTGAATTATTTAACATCAATTCCTTAACTTGTTCTTTAAACAAGAATAATTTAGCCAATGCCTACATTAAAAAGAGCTATTGAAATAGCAACAAAAGCGCACAATGGGACTGTAGATAAATATGGTGCCCCATATATCGATCATGTAACCAGGGTCATGAATCTGGGAGAAACCAATAATGAAAAAATAGTGGGCATACTCCATGATGTTGTGGAAGATACCAGCTGGACATTTAAAAAGCTGGAAAAAGAAGGCTTTACTAAAAGGGTAGTGGATGCACTGGTATGTATAACTAAAACTTCTGAAGAAGAAGATTATGAAGAATTCATCAATAGGGTAGCAACAAATCCATTAGCTATCAAAGTAAAACTGAATGACCTGCGTGATAATTTGGATATTAAGCGTATGGATAAAGTACGAACTGCAGATGTAGCCCGGTTAAATAAATACCTGAATGCATATAAGAAGCTGAGTGCGTTGGTGGAACCAACTTAAATACCAATTTCTTTTTTCAAGGCTAGCTCCAGCTCTTTTTCTTTATTTACTTCTTTCTTTATGATCCCTTGTTTATTTATGATAAAATGGGCTGGATACTGAGCCGCTTTTAATGTATTTTCAGTAAATGATTCCTGATCAGGTACTACTGCATAACTAAATGGGGTATGCGCTAAAAATTTCACTAGAGAATCTTTGGAATCCCAGGCAAGGCTTACAAAAAGAATATCTTTTCTATCCTTATATTTTTTTTGCAGCATATTTAGTGCGGGAATTTCCTGATTACAAACCAAACAACTAATATACCAGCATTTTAAAACTACATATTTTCCTTTAGTATTTTCATTATTATATACATTGCCATTCAAATCCTTAAAGTTGAATACTGGCATTAATTTTCCTTCTTTCTTAAAATGCTCATATTGCAGTTTACATTCCCGTTGAATAACAGGTTTAATATCTGCAACGGCCTCCTGAGGTAATTTATATAATTGATAGGACTGTATTGTATCTGTGGTAATTAAACGAATAGGAATATAGTATCCTGATGTTAATTCATTTAAAAAGGCATCCTTGGAGATGGTATGTGCGGATGTGTCCAGTGCTATAAAGTCAGTTGACAGAATAATATGTCTATTATAATAATTCCACCATTGAATAAAGTCTTTTGTCAGCAGTTTTGGATCTGTGTCATACCCTCTTGTTTTAGGTTCTTCGTTACAGGAAATTAAAACGGCAATCATTACTAAGATGGGAAAAAGTGTAATAATTTTTTTCATAGGATTATATCTGGTTTATTTATTTTCAAGGTCAGTTGTATTGATTTCATCAAATTCATAACCGCAATCATAACAATGATACACTTGTTTGCCAGCGATTGCATAATTACCAAAAAGCCAGGTTAAAATAGCCAATAGCCAGTTTGATGCTTTGCCGGGTTGAACTATATATTGTACATTTAAAGAATTACAATGTGGGCATTTTTGAGCTTGTTTGTTTTCTTCTTCAAATTGATTAATTAAGGTAGCAGCAGCTTCAAATTGACTATCATTCGCACAAAGTTTAATTCCTCCAACCGCATTGGAAAGGATCGGGTCTATTGTAACCGTAAAAGCATCTTTCAGGTAACAATCAATTCCCTGATCCAATAATCTGCCTAACCACATATTAGCTGTTATATAAGAATCAAAAGTTTTAACGGGGATATATTGCATATAGATTAAATTAAGAATCCTTTAATTAGTTAAAATACTCCGGAAACCATAATAGTTAGCATGGGTTCCAATTTGATATAATTGAAACCACCAGTTACCGGTTTATCGAAGAAAGCATGTTCAATTATTCCTGTTTGAAAGCCAATAATCCAAGTCTTACTAAATGTATGCTGGCAACCCAAGCCTTGAATACCCGGCAAAGTTTGATAAAATTATTTAATAATATAAAAAAAGAAAGTACACAAGATGTTAAAATTTATTTATTTTGTTATTTGATGAATGCTTTTTACATTTAATAATCGTTCCCCCTCTTATTTGTTTCAGTATAGTTTAACCTTATATACATTTCAGAGACATTGTTACGATGTAACTGTAGTGTATTGACGTGCATTTGAGTCAATTTATTGGAAAAGATTTTTTTATAGGATTACAGGAACAGGCTTTAATAAAATACTAACTATATAAATATGAACACTACACCAATTATCAGTATTAAAAATTTGTACAAGAGTTATGGGATCAACCAGGTATTAAAAGGGATTAATCTGGAAGTCTATCCAGGTCAGGTATTAGGTTATATTGGTCCAAATGGAGCTGGAAAGAGTACTACAGTAAAAATACTTTGTGGCCTTTTGACTGATTATGAAGGTGAAGTAACTATCAATGGCTTTGATATGAAGAAAGAAGCAGTAAGCGCCAAAAAAATAATTGGATATGTACCTGAACTAGCTGAATTGTATGATGTACTAACTCCATTCGAATACTTGCAATTCATGGGAGCTTTATATGGTATGGATGAAGTACTTTGTATGGATAGGATCAATAAAATGATGTCTGCTTTTAGCTTACAGGATAATCTGCATCAAAGAATGGACACATTCAGTAAGGGTATGAGGCAAAAAGTATTATTAGCCTCAGGATTATTACACAATCCTGACATTATTATTTTAGACGAGCCTTTAAGTGGATTGGATGCCAATAGTGTAATTATGGTAAAAGAGCTGATTTCCAAATTGGCAAAAGATGGTAAAACTATTTTTTATTGCAGCCATATGATGGATGTAGTTGAAAAAGTGAGTGACAGGATTATTTTAATAGATAAAGGAATTATTGTTGCAGATGGTAGTTTTGAAGAACTTAAAGAACAACAGGGTAATCAGAGTCTGGAACAAATATTTGCTCACCTTACTTCTAAGGATTCTATAGGAAAAGCAGCGGATGATTTAATGAATGCATTTAATTAAAATCAAGCAAATTACATGAATATTTTTAATGAAGCTTTATTAAAGATTGTATTAGCCCCAAAGAAATTATACGCCGGTTGGGGAATTTCTGTGCCCCAGCTTAAAAGCATTCTTACTTACAAGCTTTTAATGGATGATCGCAGGCCAAACAGTATTCAGCAAACAAGGCAGCGTTCAAATAATTCCAAAAAGGAAATAAACAATTCTTCAATAGGCACTATTCTGATGAGTGGATTAATGGGAATATTTTTTTTAATGGTATTTAGATTAGGTAACGATCATATTACACATCTTACTTTTTACTTTGCGATGTTTATTACATTTTTATGTATGATCCTGATATCTGATTTTACTTCTGTATTAATTGATGTTCGGGATAATTATATTATTCTTCCTAAACCTGTAAATGATAAAACATTTGTTTTAGCAAGGCTTCTTCATATCTTCATACATATATGTAAAACAGTATTACCAATGGTATTGCCAGCCTTGATATATTTATCAATCATGTATAATGGTATAGCCGGGATTATATTTTTTGTACTTTCTTTATTTGCAACTCTTTTCAGCATCTTTTTGATTAATGCGGTATATATTATCATTCTGAAAATTACAACGCCAGAAAAATTTAAAAACATAATTAGCTACATACAAATATTTTTTGCCATTTTTATTTATGCATCTTATCAATTAGTACCCAGATTAATTGGCAAAATGGAATTACAAAATTTTGAAGTTGCACATAGTTCCTGGTTGATACTTGTACCTTCATATTGGTTAGCTTGTGCTTTCAATTGGGTGTTTACATTTCAAGCTACTGCTATAGAAATGGTTGCAGCAATAATTGGGTTTGTTTTACCTGTAGCAAGTATCTATGTTGTAATTAAATATTTGGCACCTTCTTTCAATCAAAAATTAGCAATGATAACAGGGAGCGAAGGAGCATCTCCTACCAAACGAAAAGCTAATTACCAGGGAAGTTGGAATATTGGGGAAAGTATAGCAGCAAAAGTAACAACCAATGAAATTGAAAAAACCGGCTTTTTATTTTCCTGGAATATGATGTCAAGAAGCAGAGACTTTAAAGTAAAAGTGTACCCGAGTATTGGTTATATTATTGTATTGCTTGTGGTTATGCTTTTATCAGGTAATACAAAAGGAATAAGTTTACAGGATTTAAGGAATGATAGTTCAAAATCGGTTTACACTATAATTATTGGTATATATTTTTCCAGCATACTTGTTTTAACGGCAATTACCCAAATGACCTATTCTGATAAATTTAAAGCCTCCTGGATGTTTTATATTACTCCAATTGAAAAGCCTGGTGAAATAATTAGCGGAAGTATAAAAGCATTAATATTTCAATTCTACCTGTTCATAGCATTAATTTTATTAGTTATCGCTTTGGTATTTGTTGGGCCATCAATTATTCCAAATATAATTTTAGGAATTACTAATCAAGTGGTTATTATATATCTGATTGTAACAATAGGATATAAGGAATTACCTTTTTCAAAATCATTATCAAATACACAAAAATCAGGTATGTTTATCAGGACTATTTTTATGTTATTTATTTGTTTGGTGATAGGAGTAATACATTTTTATATTTTCAGAAATACTGTATTTATTATTGTTGCATTTATCATATCTGTAACACTATTATTCTTTTTAGCGAATAACCTTAGGAAAATTACCTGGAAGCAAATAAAACTGGCTGGTGATAACTGGTGATTTAAATGGCTTATACCATATGATGCATAAACCGTGATATGGGTGTAAACTTTTAATTTTTGAACCTTTTGTAGTTGTTTCGGGTAGTCCGGATACTAAATACTATATTATTTAGCAAAATCAACTTGGGAAGACCTTGGGAGAAAAAATTCTCTGAAATACCTTTAAAACCTGTAATAGATAAAATAATAGTTATTTCAATTTATAGCTCATTTGTCTTAAAAAGGCATTTTTTATATCTAATAATTTTAGTAATTTCCAAAACCCTTATCCAGTAAGGGTTTTAAATTTATTTTTCCCAACTTGGGAAGACCTTGGGAAATGCTTTCAATCTTTTTTTCTTGTTTTGTGACGTAGTACAAAGGCAGGCAACTGATCTAAAATTGCTGCAGCCAGCATTCAGTAACAGGAGGTGGAAAGTGGTGCACAACCGGAAACTAACTGTTGTATAGTGAAGCCAACTGGCAACTCATAGAGATACCCCCGAAAAGGGTTGAGAGGATTAAGATTTTAAAATGTAGTGGACTATTGGAAAGTGAGAATAGGAGTTCATTGACATCGTTGACTTTGAAGGTTAAGTAATAGTCCTTCTCCTTCAGGTTAACAAACGTAAAAATTTAAAAGGAGGTAAAATGGATAATTGTACCAGGGCCGGAATAGCCGGCGGCACTTTCCTTACCTATATTGCAAATTTGTGTAAAGATGATATACTGAAAATAATGGAATTAACCATGATTGGCGCAGTGGTGAGTTTTGTGGTGTCTATTGTGCTTCAGTGTATCATTGGCCTGTTAAAAAGGGTAGGAGGAATAGGCCCCCGGAATAAGCAGGGGGCCTATTTTATTAATGCATATTCCTTTTGTAAAATAGATTTAAAATTATTTACCGGCATTTTAATTATTAACTGGCAGCAGCAACACATTTTTCTACCCATGCGATAAAGTCAGCATTAGCATTACCGTCGCCATTATCTTCAGCTGTTGTGTGTGCTTCTCCCCAAATCGTTTCAAAGTCAACACTTTTTACACCTGTGTATTTGTTAAGAGCGAGAGCGAGGTTTAATTCAGTGCATAAGGATGCATCAGTCTGATCTATTCCAGTTCGTATTCGCCAGTAAGGTGCAACATTACTGCTACCACTGCCTCCTCCGTTATAATAGTTAGTGTTGGTAATAAGATAGTAAAGTGGGGTGTACATCATCAGTCTTTTCTGCACACTTATTTTCAAAGCATCAGTATTTGCTAAATCAGATATAAAAGAAGAATAATACACAGAGGCATAAGTATTAACAAGCGAAGCAAGGGATGGGTCAAAATGCCCTGTTGCACCTGCTATTCCAAATACCTGATTCTCTGGATTACTTTTTGAAACATAGTCATCAAAAGCCCCTAATGTTTTAGTCGCATTCTTGTAAGCTTTAGCAAATTGATAGAGTGCCGTGGTATCAGTTGTGGAATAGTAGGGTATACTGGCTCCATTGTAGCTGTTGTATCTTGTAATAGCTTTATTAATAGTTTGCAGTACATATTGATAGTAGGTTCCATTTTGATAGTAACCATTTGCTGTTGAAGACAAAGTAAGCATATTTCCAATTGAATCTGTTAGTCCTATTGCATTTATATAAGTGGCAAAATCTGCTGCAAGCCCCTGGCTAATGGAAGTATTAACTGTAGTGAGAGCACTGCGGGTAAGCCCCATATTCCATTCATAAGATTCATCCCCCTGATCCAAATTAGTTATGGGGCACCAGCACATACTTCCGCAAATATCATCCGTATAACTACTTTCAGAACCAATAGCGGTTAAATAAGTATTATATAAACTGCTGTTACCGGAAGCCCCAAGAATTACACTCTGTGCTCCACCACCACTCATTCCGAATGAAAATATCCTGGCTGTATTGCCTGGTACTGCAGATTGCTTATCCTGTAAATAACGATAATATCTTACTGCAGCCTTAAGGTCAGTCACACCCAGCGGGGCACCTTCTGCCCTTCCCCTGCAACCTGCCCATAAATAGATAAATCCGGCTGCTGTAAATGGAGTTACATCACTTGTATAGCCTGTTGGAGGTGTTTGTTCTACATAACCCGGTGTATTAACTGGCATAACAACCGGTGCTTTTGATGCAGTATAACCATTACATGTAGCGGTGGTGTTAATAGTGCAGGTATAGGTTCCATCTGAATTAGCAGTTGCATTCATATATGCTGCCGGAATAAAAATGCCCATTTGTTCATATGCCGAAGCTGCAGGACTAGAACAATAAGAGAGGCCCACTATATAATACACACCTGCACTGGAATTGTAATTCCATTTACCTTTTATGGCAGTTTCAAATGCAATTTTGGAAGATGAAGAAGAACCCGAACTATTACCTGATGAAGATGATGCAGTTGAAGTAGTATCTTTCTGGCAACTGCAATTCATCATAATTGTTGTTATAACAATTAACAACTTGAATCTTTTCATGGTGTTAAGGATTGAAATGAATATTTATATTTCGTAGAATAGATACCATGTTAAATCCTTATGAATCTTAATGCTGTGTTAATTTGCCAAAGTATGGTTCTTCTTTTAAAATAGAGTTCTAAATTAATTAGAATGAAACAGTATCAAATATGTTTAACATGATTGGTGCATTGGTGAGTTTTGTGGTGTCCATTGTGCTTCAGTTTATTATTGCACGAAGTTTTTTTTTGTTATTTATTAGTTGCTGCATACATTTATTGAGAAGTTCCCCCCTTTTTTTGTTTCAGTATAGTTTAACCTTGTTTAAATACTAGTGGCATAGCTATGATGTGACTGAGGTGCATTGGTGTGTGAAAGGGTAATTTGAAATACAGCTTGAATTCATTGCCAATTAAGAAAAATATTCTAAGATGTATAAAATATTGAAAGCTAGTTTAACAAAATAAAATAGTAAAAAGATGAAAAAAAATTTCTTTGTTTTTCTTTGTTTTACTATAGCATTATGTGTTACTAATGCACAAAATACAGATGCCAGTAAGAAAGTAATAAAAGCTAATGCAAACTCAATTGTTAAGGATGCAAATGGAAATAGTTATGGCTATGATATATGGTCTTCCCTGATAAAATCACGGGATTATGTGCTGGTTGCAGTTGATTCGACTGACGAAATGAAAGGTTTTTTATTAAAAAGGCTGACTGATTCAGAAAAACTGAAACGGGATATGAAATATCCAAAACCGTTTCCCAGTAAATTTTTTAAGGACGGGGAGAAGATAAGTTCTTTTAAAACTACAGATATTAATGGCAATAAAGTGGTTTTGAAAGATTTAATAGGAAAGATAGTCGTGTTAAATTTTTGGTTTATCAACTGCCCACCCTGCAGAGCAGAAATACCACAGCTTAATGGAATAAGAAACCAATATACGGGCAATAATGATATTGTTTTCCTGGCTGTTTGTTTAGATGAAAAGTTTCGAATTAATGAATTTATGAAGAATCTTCCTTTTGATTATACACAATTAGACAATGGTGGATTTATTGCTTATAAATATGGTATTAATACTTTTCCAACACATGTAATTCTGGATAAAGAAGGTAAAGTCCGTTTTCATACATCCGGTGCTTCGATGGGAACTTCAATTTGGTTAAAACTTACCATTGATGAATTATTGGGTAAGAATTAATTGTTAACTTTAAAAGTGCAATTCAGACAATTCTCATTTTACAACTTAGGAAGAATAAATACTTTTATGGAGATGGACAATATATATAAAAATATTAGCAGCCAATTTAGGGAAAGGGGATTCTGGAAATGAAAAAGAAAATTGCAATTATTTTTTTAACAGCTTTAATTTTATCCGCAGTTATTGCAATCATTGTATGCGATAAAATAATTACAAATAATTCAAGAGGCAAATTATATACAGAAATAAATTCCATTCCTTTTAATAAGGTAGGTCTTTTATTAGGTACTTCCAAATATCTAAAAGGCGGGGGCTTAAATCCTTATTATGTATTTAGAATTGAGGCTACTGTTAAACTAATAAAAGGCGTTAAAATAAAATATGTCATTATAAGTGGTGATAATGGTACGAAAGAATATAATGAACCCAAAATGATGCGAAATGATCTGATTAAATCGGGAATAGATTCCGCTTGTATCTTTTTAGATTATGCTGGATTCAGAACTTTTGATTCAATGGTAAGGTTACAGGAAATATTTGGTCAAAAATCAGTAACAGTTATTTCGCAACAATTTCATAATGAACGCGCTATTTATACTGCAAACAGACTTGGGATTTCTGCAATTGGATTTAATGCTACTGATTTAACCAATTCACAAGGTTTTAAAGTTCAATTTAGAGAGAAATTTGCCAGGGTGAAAGTCTTTTTAGACTTTATATTTGGAAACCATCCAAAATATCTTGGCA
>Ga0364867_10020_pt2 | contig 106856 bp, 75 predicted proteins | sample ExccelAu500001D4_3_FD_206915 | JGI IMG/M metagenome (GOLD analysis project Ga0364867, IMG submission 206915) | Enriched cells from Trout Bog Lake Hypolimnion, Wisconsin, USA - BchlTB.Aug13.5000.01.D4 | ecosystem: Environmental > Aquatic > Freshwater > Lake > Hypolimnion/Profundal zone | place... | reverse complement strand
TTCAACTCCACCTTATACCTTTACCTATAACATCAACGGTGGAGCCAGCCTGCTGGTCACCACGACCAGCGGGAATTCCGTGACCGTTGCCGTTCCTACCAATGTACCCGGGACTTTCGCATACAACCTGCTCAGTGTGCAGGATGGAAGCGCCACAGCCTGTTCACAGCCCCAGAGCGGAAATGCTACTGTTACCGTAACCCCTTTGCCAACAGCATCAATCTCGGGAACCACTTCGGTTTGCCTGAACTCCACACCTCCCCTGGTCACCTTTACAGGAGCATCATCCACAGCTCCGTATACGTTTACCTATAACATCAACGGCGGGGCAAGCCAGTTCATCACAACCACAAGCGGCAACAGCGTAACCCTTGCAGCGCCTACCAATGTTCTGGGTACCTTTACCTATAACCTGCTGAGCGTGCATGACGGGAGCCCGCTTTCATGTGCACAGGCACAGACAGGCAGCGCCACGGTAACGGTAAACCTCCTGCCTACCGCTACCATCTCAGGAACAATAGCTGTTTGCCAGAATGCAACTGCTCCCCTGATCACTTTTACAGGGGCGTCGACAACACCACCATATACTTTCACGTATAATATCAATGGCGGAGCAAGCCAGTTTATTACCACAACCGCCGGCAGCAGCATTACCATTGCAGCGCCGACCAATACGGTGGGCAGTTTTACCTATAACCTTCTCTTTGTACAGGATGGGAGCGCCACTACCTGCGCCCAGGCCCAGAGCGGAAACGCCACTGTTACCGTAAATCCTCTGCCTGTCGCAACCATATCGGGGACCACGGCTGTTTGCCGGAATTCAGCCACACCTTTCGTGACCTTCACAGGCGCTTCGGCAACCCAACCTTATACATTTACCTATAAAATCAACGGTGGCGCCAGCCAGTTCGTCACAACCGGCTCAGGAAACAGCGTGAATATTGCAGCGCCTACCGGTGTGGCGGGAACCTTCATTTATTCACTGGTGAGTATACAGGATGGAAGCGCCACAGCTTGTTCACAGGCCCAGGCGGGAAGCGCCACCATCACTGTAAACCCGTTACCCACTGCAACAATCTCAGGAACAACGGCGGTTTGCAATAACTCTGCATCTCCCCTGATCACCTTTACCGGAGCATCAGCCACAGCTCCTTATACCTTCACATATAAGATTAATGGGGGGTCTGATCAGACCATAAGCACGACCGCCGGGAACAGCGTGACATTACCCGCTCCGACATCCACAGTAGGTACCTTTATTTATTCACTGGTAAGCGTGCAGGACGGAAGTTCAACCACCTGTTCGCAGGCCCAGTCCGGGAGCGCCACTGTTACCATTTATCCCCTGCCATACGTGAACCTCACAGCCTGCAATGACCCAAAGACAACCAGCGCTTCAAGGACTTTTACACTGAAAGGCGGAAGCCCCCCGGGCGGGACTTTCTACATAGACGGGGTGCCGGCCGCAGGAGGTTTGTTCAATCCTTCCGTGCTTTCCACCACGACTCACCTGGTCACATACTCCTACACCGATTTCCATACCTGCATAAGCACTTCAGCTTCGGTTCCCATCGTGATCATACCCGGGAGCACAGCCGGGGTCTGTCCCCAGAATTTTACCGACCCCAGGGATAATTCGGTATACCAGGCTCTTTACCTTGGAAGCCATTGCTGGATGATTTCCAACCTGAACTATGGTACCCAAATGGCTTCGGCCCAGCAACCTCAAAGCGATAACTGCAGCCCCGAAAAATACTGCCTTGCAACCGATGCCACCTGCTCGGTTTACGGAGGGCTTTACCAATGGGACGAACTGATGCAATACCAAGCCCCAGCTTCCGGTCTTACCGTTCAGGGCCTTTGCCCTCCTGAATGGCATGTACCTCTCCAGGCCGAATGGCAGGACCTGATCAATGCCGTTGCTTCATTGACCCCAGGTGACGGCCTTGCCGGGAATTTTCTTAAAGATCCCAATCCTGTATGGGGATTCCATGCCCTGACCGACGGGATCTTTTACCTGAACAACACCTGGGCTTTCATTTCCGGGAATCTGACCGCTACCATGTTCTGGACTGTAACGGCCACCGGGACGACCCGTGCAGTGGCAAGGGGAATGAACAATTATTCTCCAAGCACATCCTTCTACAACTCCGGAAAAGCAAATGCTTTTCCCGTAAGGTGTGTAAAAGACTGATGACTTTATGAAATGAGGACTAAAACAGTTTTCGGGTACTCCCTGATTTTAGCTTTTGTTCTGAGCTGCCAGGGGATGTTTGCCCAGTTGACTGTTACCCAGGGAAACGTCATCCACATGACTCCCACCCAGTTTGTGCAGACTTACCTGGTGGGAACAGGGGTGACGATTTCCAATGCCACGTTCAACGGATCCTCCGATACTATCTATAAAATTCAGACTGTACCCGGTTCTATAGAGAATACCCAGATAGGCAACTTCACCACATCGGGCAAGACCACCAATGAGCTGACATTTACGGGTGGTGTGCTCATGTCGTCAGGGAAGGTGAGTTCAGCTGCCTCCCCTCCTACTTTTGCCAGTACTTCCACGGGCGGCCCGGTGGGGGATCCTGACCTTGCAAAAATTGCAAACGTTGGATCAACTTTGATATATGACCAGGCCATACTTGAATTTGATTTCGTGGCCCAGACCGATGTGATCAATTTCAGGTATTCATTTGGCTCAGAGGAATTCGATGAATTTTGTCCTCCTCAACCTTATAATGATGCTTTCGGCTTTTTCCTGAGCGGGCCGGGAATTGCAGGAGGCATGGGTTACACCAATAACGCGGTGAACATTGCCATTCTTCCCGACACCACACTGCCGGTGACCATCGATAATATATGTGCGAACAAGCCTTTATATTCATGGTGGAATGTACCGGAACAGGATCTTGCATACAACAGGATCACCCATGTTTTCACTGCCAGCTATGGTATAAGCTGTCTTCAGACCTATCATATTAAACTTGCTATCTGCGATGTTGGAGACCGGGTGTGGGACTCCGGGGTTTTCCTGGAACAGAACAGCTTTTCGAGCCAGGCCATCCAGGTCAATACAACCTTCTCAAATCCCAACGGGGGCCAAAACGCCATCAGGAATTGCAGCAATGCAATACTTATTTTTACCATTCCCAGCATTCAATCGACTGATTACGTTATCAATCTTGCCATCGACCCTGCAGGCACGGCAGACCAGGGCGATTTTCTTCCTAACCCGTTACCAACCACGATAACTATTCCCGCAGGCCAGACTGCATCAGTCCCTCTTGTGATACAACCCATTACAGATCCTGTTCCCAACGGTGATGAAACCCTGATCCTTGATGCATCTCATTCAATTTGCGGGTCAACCAGTACAACTACCATAAGTATCCTCATCAAGACGAAACCGCCTCTCCTGGCCTCGATCAATCCTGCCCCGCCCGGGCTTCTTTGTGACGGTGGTACTGTTACGCTGAGCGCGAATGTAAGCGGTGGATATGCTTCTTACTACTACCTTTGGTCAGGGGGACAGGCGACGAATCCTGCAACCATAACCGCATCCTATACCGATCCGGTGGTCACACTCAGGGTCACCGATGTTTGCTCCGATACCACAAATGCAAATCTTACGCTCAATGTCACCCCGTACCCTGCAGCGCCGGGAGCTATCGCAGGATTGAACAGCATTTGCAAACCTCAGAACAGCGTTCCTTACCATGTTGATCCGATACCGGGGGTTACAGGATACACCTGGTCAGCTCCACCGGGAGTAACTGCTCCTCCTTCCCCATCGACCAATAATATTACTTTGGACTTCGGCGCTGCTTCAGCCTCAGGGACTGTTCAGGTTTACGGGATCAATCAATGCGGCAGCGGTCCGTCAGGCACACTTCCCGTGAGCGTGTTCGCCCGGCCTGCTCCAACGATCAATGCAACAGGGACCAACCCCTGCGTTGGGAGCATGGTTACTTATTCAACCGAAGCAGGCATGACAAATTACCAGTGGATTTATCCCCCGGCAAACGCTACTCTGATTTCCGGCGGGACCGGAACTGACAACACAATGAAACTTAACTGGACTGTGGCAGGTTCAAGCGTTATCAGCGTGAATTACACTGACAGCCATAACTGCTCTGCTGTCAACCCGACAACACTTACAGTAAATGTTATCGGACTGCCGGCTCCTACCATTTCAGGTGCTGCCGTGATTTGCGCAGGTTCAACCGGGGTGACTTATACCACGGAAGCAGGGATGAACAATTATACCTGGTCCGTTTTTCCGGGGAATAATATAACTCCCACGGGAAATACCTGCACGGTTGACTGGCTTGTTACAGGCAGTGAATGGGTAAAGGTCCAGTACCAGGATCCTGTTAGCGGATGTACTTCCTCACCGGGAAACCCTGGGCTTACTGTAACCGTGAATCCGTTGCCGGTTCCTACGGTTACCGGGGTTGCCTCCGGATGCCAGGGAATTTCACTGGGACCGTTCACCACCGAAACCGGGAAGTCAGGGTATACCTGGAATCCAGGCGGGGGGACTGTTGTCCAGGGCGCCGGCCCGTATGAGGTTTTCATCACCTGGAACACTCCCGGGACCAAGCAGGTAACTGTCACTTATTCCGATGCAAATAACTGCCAGGGTACATCTTCTGTTCATTCCGTTACAGTGAATGCCACACCGGCTGTAAGTTTCAGCAGTCCTGCAAATGCGTTCTGCCCCAATAATGCCGCATTTATCCTTACCTACGGAAGCCCTCCGGGGGGTACATACACCGGTACCGGTGTGGTCAACATTTCCGGAGTTTATTATTTTAATCCTTCTCTTGCCAATGTGGGCGCCAATGCGCTGAATTATTCCTATACTTCGGGGCAGGGCTGCAGCGCTTCGGCAAACGGGAGTATTACAGTAAACCCCTTGCCCGATGTGCAGTTTACGCCAGCCCATCCGAACCAGAGATGGTGTTCGGCCGACCCGGTTTTGGTAAGCCTCAGCTCATCAGTTTCAGTCTCCACCTTTGCATGGACCGCCAGCGCCAATCCTGCAACCATGAATCCATTTGCAATAAACAACGGCAGCGGGAACATCAGCCAGGCATTCCAGAACTCAGGAAGCATCACCGAACCCGTGCAATTCCAGGTTTCAGCCACTGCTGCAGGATGCACTTCAAGCCCTTACCCTTATACGGTACAGGTGAACCCGGTTGCAACAATTTCAGCTTCGCCTTCAGGCCAGGTTATCTGCTCTTTAGGCAGCAGCCAGTCTACCGTATTCAGCCTCGTACCCTCCAACGGCACTTCAGTAAACTGGTCCTATGCATCATCGGCAGGTATTACACCAGCCTCCGGTTCAGGTTCATCCAATCCCGTTCCTGCAACTGCATTCACAAATAACTCAGCTCTTCAGGGAACTGTTACCTACTCCGTCACCACATCCTATGATAACTGCCCGGGCAACAGCCTGCAATATACCATACGAGTGAATCCTGTTCCCTCGCTTACCAACTCGCCTTTGACCCAGGCTATCTGCCTCGGATCATCCAGCGCCCTTGTGAATTTCACTTCAAGCGCAGGGTATCCCACTTCCTACCAGTGGATTGCGACACCCTCACCCGCCAGCATAACAGGGTATCCCACCGGGACACAAAGCACTGCTTTTATCCCCGTGCAAACGCTTACCGATCCTTCTAATTCAACAGGAAGCGTGACATATGCCATTACACCTTCCATCACCGTGAACTCGGTCACCTGCAGCGGAAATCCTCAGAATTATGTGATCAGTACAAATCCCCTTCCCACACCTGATATTCAAACGGTGCAGCCGGTTTGCGAACAAACAAACGGTTTGGTTTATTCAACAGCTAATTTACCCAACCACGGATACCAGTGGAGTATTACAGGAGGTACCATTACCTCATCCTCCAACACATCTTCCATAACAGTTAACTGGGGAACCAGCGGAACAGGATCACTAAGCGTTACCGAATCGATCAACAGCAGCAGCCCTGTCTGCCAGAGCACGAATACGAAATCAGTTACCCTGCTTCCACGGCCAGTTCCAACCATCACGGCAAATTACAACATCGCCAACGGCATCTGTCTCAACCAGACCGGCAGTTACCAGACCGAAGCAGGAATGTCGGATTACACCTGGACCATATCTGCCGGAGGCAATATTACCATTCAGAACAATCAGAACCTTTCGGTCAACTGGGTCACCACAGGGACCAAAAACGTATCAGTCAACTATAATGCTCCCAATGGCTGCAACGCCCTCGTTCCGGCTTCCATCAATTTCAATGTCAATCCGCTTCCCGATGTCACCATCAGCGGTCCTGCGCCTGCCATTGCCTGCCAGGGGAGCAGTTCATCCTTCAACGTGCCTGCAGATCCCAATTCTTCATTCACCTGGACGGTTTGGCCGGCAGGTACAGGAAACCTGACTTCCACCCAGGGTCAGCCCGCGGCAACGTTTTTATGGCTTGCTGCAGCCAATAATGCCAGTGTGAGTGTTGCAGGATTGACCAGCCACGGGTGTACTTCCGGCAGCCAGGTTGTCCTTAATGTTAACCCCACTCCTGTTGTAAGCATGGATCTCTGTTTTGATCCCGTGACCATACCTGCTGCAAAACCTTTCAAACTTCACGGAGGGGTACCTTACGGAACTGCAGGAGTTTATTCGGGAGAAGGAGTGACATTCACGGCCGGGCAATATCAATTCGATCCTGGAGCCGTTTCAGGGCCTTTCCCCCGCACCTTGCCAATTCTTTATACATATACCAATATTTACGGATGCGCATCTTCCGACAGTAAATCCATAGAGATCGTAAATGCCCCGGCCTTTGCATGTGAAAACCAGATGATGCCCCTGAAGGATGTGAGAACGACCCCCAATAAAACTTACAATACTTATTGGAGGGGAAACCGTTGCTGGATGATCCAGAACCTCGATTACGGCACGGAGGCCAGCACGGCCCTGCCTCAGACCGACAATTGCCAGCCCGAGAAATACTGCCCTGCGTCCGATCCCGGGTGTACCTTATATGGAGGCTTCTACCAATGGGATGAGATGATGCAATACAGCAGCCAGGAAGGCTCACAGGGATTATGCCCGCCTGGATGGCATGTGCCGAGCCTGAATGAATGGCAGATGCTTATCGATGATCCCGCAAACCAGGGAAATTCCCTGGCCGGTGGTTTTCTCAAGGATGTCCCTTTCAGCCCTGAACTTGAAGGAATGTTTTACATGAACAATACCTGGAAATTTCTGCAGGGAGAGAACTTTTCATCCACCATGTTCTGGACATCCACTCTGAACTCAGCTTTCAAAGCCTTTGCACGCGGCCTGAATATTTACAATCCAAGCGTTTCGGTTTACTCTTCAAGCCGGCTGAATGCTTTCCCATTGAGATGCGTCAAGGACTGATCCCGGTCAAACCTACACTATTTTTTTGTATATTGCGTTTGGGTTCATATAAAGGATCCCTTTATGGATAAATCGGTAAAATATAATTTCAGATGGAAGGACCTGGGAGATATCGCCCTGGGAAGGCCTAACCTGGGCCCACTCACGCAGGTCTCGGTATACCGGCTTATGCAGTATACCATGCGTGACATCCTGGAAAAAAGGTATGGAGCTGTTGAAGCAAACAAGATCTTTTTTGATGCGGGTTTTCTTGCCGGAACTGAGTTTTGCAAACACACTCTTGACAAATCATTGCAATTCAATGATTTTATTTCAGACCTGACCCGGAAACTGCTTCAGTTCGGGATCGGGGTCCTCCGGCTTGAATCGGCCAACCTTGACAATTTCTCATTAATGCTTACAATAAGCGAGGACCTTGACTGTTCGGGGCTGCCGTTTTACGGTGTCCCTGTTTGTGATTATGACGAAGGATTTATTTCCGGGATTTTCCATGTTTATTCCGGACGAACATTCGAGGTGAAAGAGATCGATTGCTGGGGAACCGGTGAACGTACCTGCAGATTTTCTGTAAAACTCGTGAACTGATCTGGGTTATGCCTGAGATACAAGCTAAACTTGCAGACCTGCTGTGCAGTATACTTGACAATATCTCCAGGGGAGAGTTGCAGGAAGCTGAGACCCTTATTGACAAACTGAAGGATTCAGACGGATCTTCAGAGATATGTAAAATTACAGATGCCCTGGACATGTTTAAAAAGCAGTTGCAGGAAGGCCTTAAATTTGCCGGGGCTCTTTCTCAGGGCGATCTGCATTATGAGGCCCCGAGAAATTTCTACCTGTTTTCGGATTTCAAGCAATTACAGGCCAACCTGAGGCACCTCACCTGGCAGACCCAGCAGATAGCTAAAGGCGATTACGGGCAGAGCATTAACTTCATTGGCGAATTTTCAGCTGCTTTTAATAAAATGACCGAGGGTTTAAAAGCGGCTAAAAAAATACAGGATGATTTAAACGATCTTTATGCAACCCGTAATAAATTTTTTTCAATCATCTCCCATGACCTGAGAAGCCCGTTCAATGCCATTCTTGGCTTTTCCGATATCCTTGCCGACGAATGGGATGATCTTAGCGATACGGAACGCCGGAACTTTCTTCAGAATATCAGGAATACTGCTCATAATACTTTTGATCTGCTTGAGCATTTGCTCGAATGGTCAAGGATACAAACAGGCAAAATGAAATTTTCACCTGTTTTTCTGGATATTAATAAACTGGCAGATGAGACAATGATACTACTCAATCCATCGGCCGGGCGTAAGCAGATCCGTCTCCTTTTAGATAATACAGGTGAAAAATATGCCTGGGCCGATAAAGAAGCCATTCTCCTGGTCCTTCGCAACCTCATCAGTAATGCCATCAAGTTTACTGCTCACGGGGGAACGGTCAGGGTTTCGGCCCTGAACATGAAGGACCATTTAATTATTACCATCAGTGATACCGGAGTGGGTATAGCAGCCGGGAATATAAAAAAGTTGTTCCGGTTTGAAGAACAGCTCAAGACCGAAGGCACCGATCATGAAAAAGGCAGCGGTCTCGGGCTTGTCCTTTGCAGGGAAATCGTCGAAAAAAGCGGTGGCCGCATCTGGGCTGAAAGCACTGAAGGGAAAGGCAGCAGGTTCAGTTTTACGCTGCCGTTACAGCATTTAACTACCTGATGCGGCTTTTGCAAAATGCTTCGCTGAGGACAGCGTTTACTTGATTTTTCCTTTAACGGTTTCAAGGATCTTCGCTTCTTTTTCAATTGTATGCGAAACAAGTTCATCTGCTTCCTTCATCAGCTTGTCTATGAATACTTTATCCTTTAAGCCGGAAGCATTGATCTTTACGTTGAGCCAGGCGCCCAGCACAGCCGATCTTACACAAAGAGCCCCCACGCCGGCGTCAGTGACCGAATTGGGGTTCCCTGTTGCGACCATGGCTTCAATGACGTCAAAGGAAGCATAGGCCGCCTTCATGGTTTTAAAAGGAACTTCGATTGCATATTTTGTAGCTTCCTGGATGGCTGAAGTACGTGCATTTTTCTCAGCTTCAGTGCCTTTGGGAAGGCCGAATGCATCCATTATACGGTTAAAAGCCCGGGTGTCTTCATCAACAAGGAACAGCAGTTCATCCTTCAGTTTCTGTCCTTTTTCGGCCCAGTTGCCAAATACTTCCCACTGATCATCCCATCCTGGTTTATGAGATGAGAGGTTCGCGACCATGGTCCCCAGCGAAACTCCAAGGGCTCCTATGTATGCAGAAACCGATCCTCCTCCCGGGGCCGGGGATTCCGAAGCAGTTTCTGAAGCAAAGCCTTCGGCCGTCATACTTATCAAATTTTTGTCTTTAGGATCTTCAAGAATGAATTCAATGATCTTCTCCCTTGGATTAAACGGTTTCAGATCATCAAGCCCGAGTGACTTAACCGCGATTTTAATGATCTCCTCTTCCGAAACTCCCACCGATCTGTTCTGTTTCCTGAGAAAATACTTACCTGCTTCGATCATGGCGCGTTTCGGTATCAGTCCCACGAGTTCGCTGCCGGTAACCCTGAGCCCGCGTTCCAGCGCTTTTGCGCAGGCTACTTCAAATGCAAGATGCACAGGGGTTATGCTGATATTGGTCAGGTTGATTGACACCTGGGCAATACCGTACTCTTCAATGAACCAGCCGATGGCCTTGCAGGCTTGCAATGCCCCAGGCACCCATATCTCATTCCCTTTTTCGTCTTTTTTTATTTTTCCTGTAACCGGATTGCCTTCACGCACAGGCCTGCCTTTTTCGCGTATGTCAAAGGCTATGGCGTTGGCCCGGCGTGTTGATGTGGTATTGAGGTTTACATTATACGCTACCAGGAAATCCCTTGCCCCAATTGCAATCGCGCCGGTACGGGCGATGAATTTAGTTGGTCCGAAGTCGGGCTTCCAGTGAGGATCGGCAAGTTTTTTCGGCAAACCTTCATATTCACCGGCCCTGCAGTTGGCCAGGTTGCGACGTTCATCAGTAAATGCAGCATTTTCATAACAATAAACCGGGATCTCCAATTCCTTCCCGACCCTTTCGGCAAGTTTACGGGCATAAGCAGAAGTTTCGTCCATACTGATGTTCGAAACAGGAACCAGGGGGCATACATCGGTCGCTCCGAAGCGGGGGTGTTCACCTTTATGCCTGCTCATATCAATGATCTCCGAAGCTTTCTTTATTGCCTGGAATGCAGCTTCCACAACAGCATCAGGTGTGCCGACAAAGGTCACCACCGTGCGGTTGGTCGCCTTGCCCGGGTCCACATCCAGCAACCTTACTCCTTCAATCTTTTCAATCTCGTCTGTAATGGTCCTGATAACGTTCATGTCTCTTCCTTCGGAAAAGTTAGGCACGCATTCGAGCAGTTGTTTCATTTCTCAGTTTTTAGTTGTTAGTGATGAGTGATGAGTGATGAGTGATGAGTGATGAGTGATGAGTCATGAGTGATGAGTCATGGGTGATAAGTGATGAGTGATGAGTCATGAGTGATGTTTTAAGCTTCTAAAACCATATTTAATAATCATCAGAACTTCATCACAATTTTAGGGAAACAAAATTATACATTCCGCGGAGGACGTGCAATAAAAAAAACCACTCCCGGGAGGGGTTATGGAATTCGCCTGTGATTTCCTACTTTTGTAAAGAAAAAATAAAATTCCCATGAAAAAGTATTTCCTGCTTATGCTCCCACTGGTCCTGGTCCTCAGCCAGTGCAAACAAAAAGAAACCACAGCTCAGAAACAAACGGCCCGTTACATCAGCCAGCAGACCACGGATACCATTATCAAAAGCCTGCTTTCAAAGTTTGGCGGGAGCCAGAAAGCCCGCATAGAAAAAGGTATAAACCAGGCTGCAGCCTTATGGACTGAAAAAGACGGGAATAATGCTGCTTTCAAAGACCTTTGCCTGAAATATTTCGTTGGCGACCCGGCTAAACTGGATCTTTTGTTCAACAGGCTTTCGGGTAATTATGAGCAGTTGTTCGGCCATTACAACATGATCAGCCTGGCCATGAAATGGGCTGTGCATATTGATGTTGGTGAAGCTCTGGATGCGGATGAGATCTTCGGGGCATGGGATCCTGCGGCTCATTTCAACGACGATTTCTTCGCCAACAAGATCGCCTTCATTACCTGCATGAATTTTCCATTCTATACTCTAGCTGAAAAAGAAGAGCTTGGCCCGAAGTGGTCGAGGAGGGATTGGGCCTATGCCCGCCTTGGTGATATGTTTACTTCAAGGATACCTGCAGATGTAAACCAGAAAGTCTCAGATGCCCTTGCCGCAGCCGAAAATTACATCAGCAATTATAATATTTACATGGGTAACCTGCTGGATGACAAAGGGAAGACTCATTTTCCAAAGGACATGAAACTGATCTCCCACTGGAACCTTCGCGATGAGCTGAAGGCCAACTACAATCAGGGGGATGAGGGGTTGCTCAAGCAGAAGATGATCTACAACGTGATGCTGCATATCATCGACCAGAGTATTCCCGATTCGGTGATCAACAACCCTGAATTCCAATGGAACCCGGTAACCAACAAGTTGTTCAGGGATGGTAAAGACATTTCTTCAGCACCTGAACCGGACAAACGCTACGAGATCTTCCTCAACAATTTTAAAGCATTGAAAGATGTTGACCCTTACACTCCGCTTTACCCGAACTATAATTTACGTTCATTTGACGGAAGCATGGAGATCCGCCAGGAGCAGGTTGAAAAGCTGTTCACCGATTTCTGCTCATCCCCCGAAGTTAAAAAAGTGGGAGAACTGATAGGCAAGAGGCTGGGACGTCCGCTTCAGCCGTTCGATATCTGGTACGACGGATTCAAAGCCAGGAGCAGCATGAACCAGGATGAACTGGACAGGATCACCCGTGCAAAATACCCTGATCCCAAGGCATATGAGGCCGGCATCCCGAATATGCTGATCAGATTAGGCTTTAAGCCCGATAAGGCAAAGGAGATCGCTTCGCACATCCAGGTTGACCCTGCCAGGGGGAGCGGTCATGCCTGGGGAGCCCAGATGAAAGGCGACAAGGCCCATCTCCGCACCAGGATTGCTAAAACGGGCATGGACTATAAAGGGTATAACATTGCCGTTCACGAAATGGGGCATAACGTTGAGCAGACCATTTCGCTATACATGGTCGACAATTACATGATGATGGGGGTCCCGAACACTGCATTTACCGAGGCCCTAGCGTTCATTTTCCAGAAACGCGATCTTTTCCTGCTCGGGAAAACCGACAACGATCCGAACAAGGAAGCCCTGGCTGCATTGGACCAATTCTGGATGAGCTATGAGATCATGGGTGTTTCGCTGGTCGACATGAGCGTATGGAAATGGCTGTATGAGAATCCTGATGCCACTCCTGAGCAATTGAAAGAAAAGGTCATAAGCACGGCAAGGGATGTATGGAATAAATATTATGCCGGTGTGCTGGGTGTTAAGGATTGTCCCTTGCTGGCAATCTATTCGCATATGATCGACAATCCCTTATACCTGCCGAACTACCCTATAGGCCATCTCATCGATTTCCAGATTGACGAATACCTGAAAGGAAAGAATTTTGCTGATGAGATCGTGCGCATTTATTCAGCCGGCCGCCTGATACCGCAGCTATGGATGAAAAATGCCGTCGGAAGCGAAATATCCATCAAACCCATACTGGATGCGACGGATAAGGCGCTGACAAATATAAAATAGCGAAAAGCGAAATGGCAAAAAGCGAAAAGGTGAAAAGCTCGCTGCAATGAATTTCGCTTTTCGCTATTTCGCTATTTCACCATTTAAAATCACCGTCTCTACTTTATTGGAACCATACGCGTACGGCATGAACTCATAGGATGGAATGGGTTTGGTAATGAAGAGGTTTGCCTTCTTCCCTACGGCTATGCTTCCATACTCCTCGCTAAGCCCCATGGCATAAGCCGAATTGATAGTCACCGCATTGATCGCTTCTTCGGGAAGCATGCGGTATTTGATGCAAGCCATGGAAAGAATAAATTGCATATTGCCTGAGGGAGATGAGCCGGGGTTGAAATCACTGGCCATGGCTACCGGCAGGCCGGCCCCTATCATTTTTCTTGCCGGGGCATAAGCCAGTCCAAGGAAGAAGGCCGCACCGGGAAGAATTGTAGGCATGGTTTCGGAACCCAGCAGGCATTCGATCTCGGCATCGCCTGTATATTCCAGGTGATCCACCGAGAGCGCATTGTATTTCACCCCAACCTGCACCCCTCCTGAATGATACATTTCATTGGCGTGGATCTTCGGCCGCAATCCGTATTTCATTCCGGCAGTAAGGATCCGCTCGGTATCTTCGACTGTAAAAAATCCTCTTTCACAGAACACGTCGATATAATCGGCCAGTTCTTCCGAAGCAACCTGGGGTATCATCTCATTGATCACCATATCGACGAATTCCGCTTGCCTGCCTTTAAACTCAGGAGGCACTGCATGGGCGCCAAGAAAAGTGGGTACGATTTTAAGCGGTGTCATGAACTTAAGCCTGCGGATCACCCTCAGCATTTTAAGTTCATCTTCGACATTAAGCCCGTAACCGCTTTTAATCTCAACAGCCCCGGTACCCTGCGACACGATTTCCTGCAACCTCGGCAAAGCCTCGGCAATGAGTTCATCTTCCGAGGCTTCATGCAGCCTGCGTGCAGAATTCAGTATCCCGCCTCCCCTTTCGGCTATCTCTTCATACGACAGCCCCCTGATCTTGTCGATATACTCAATTTCCCTGTTCCCGGCATAGACCAGGTGGGTGTGTGAATCGCAGAATGAAGGGAATACCATACGGTCTGAGGCATCCATGACCTTCATCTTCAGTCCCCATGCTTTGGTGAAATCGGGAACATCTTTCATTTTCCCGAAATCGCTGATCCTGTCGCCTTCAATATAAACCCAGGCATCTTTTATTGTCCTCAGTTTTGCCATTTCAGGCCCTGAAACTTTCAGTTTCGGTTTTAACTCCACCTGTACAAGTTCACCTATGTTTTTGATCAGCAAAGCCATAAATGCAGTGTTATGTTTTCGAACGTACACAAAGATATGTAATTTTTCTTACCTTTGAAACTGCATAATTTCAATCGCCCGGACCATGAAAAAAAGCATCATCTGGTTGTTCATGCTGATGTTTCCAAACATCAGCAGTCTTGCCGGAACAGTGCAGGCTGAGCTTGCACAACAAGCCGCCATCAACTTTTTTTCCTCCCATTACATGAGATCCAATCCTTCGTTCAAAGGGGATGCCTTGGTAATTGAAACCAATGCCGTGTTCAGGTCCGGCAAAGCACTATATTTCCTTTTTAATATGTCACCCTGCGGGTGGATCGCAATTTCGGCCCAGGATGCGGCCTGGCCTGTTCTGGCATACTCGTTTGAAGGCCGGTTTACCGGTGAGAACCTTCCCCCTCAGTATGTAGCCTGGATGAAACAATACGAAGATGCCTTGTTTTACCTTGCCAGCAACCCTGTTCAGGCAACACCTGCTATCTCATCAGCCTGGAAATCAATACTTGACGAGGGTTACAGGCAGGCCTACAACGCACAAACATCGTCAGCCGTAGCACCGCTTTTATATTCATTATGGGACCAGGGCGCATTGTATAACGGCAAATGCCCGGCCGACAGCAAAGGTCCCGGAGGCCATACCTATGCCGGCTGCGTACCCACGGCCATGGGCCAGATCATGAATTATTACCGCTGGCCGGTTACCGGTACAGGTTCCTATTCATATTCCGATCCTCCCTATGGTGTTTTATCGGCTGATTTCGCATCCACAACCTATAACTGGGACAATATACCCAACAGCCTGACCCGTGAGAATGACGGGATCGCCACCCTGCTTTTCCATCTTGGCGTTTCCTGCGATCTCGTGTATGGTTCAGGTGGTTCGGGTATGTATAACCATAAAGCTGCCTATTCCCTGCGGACATATTTTAAATATTCGCCCCAGACCCAGTACCTTTTCCGCGACAGCACCAGCCTGAAGTGGGACAGTGTGATTGTGGCCCACCTGAACAGGGGCATGCCCTTGTATTATGCCGGGTGGAGCGTTCCGAACGTAAATGGCCATGCCTGGGTCTGCGACGGATATCAGGATACAACGTATTTCCATTTCAACTTCGGCTGGAGCGGAACATCAAACGGGTATTTTTACACCAGCAACCCTTCGCCCCCGGGCTACAATTTCAGGCTGGCACAGGAACTCATCATCAATATTTTTCCCGACACTGTAAATTACACCTATCCCGCGGGCTGCCAGGGAAGCAAAACGCTTCAGTTCCCTGAAGGATGTTTTACCGACGGCAGCGGTCCGCTTAAAAACTATACAGATAACGCCGACTGCAGCTGGCTGATCAGTCCGCAGACCCCAGCCGATTCGGTTTCGGGCATCACCCTGAAGTTTGATTATTTTGACACCAACCCGGCCGATTCAGTAATGATCTTTAACGGACCCTCAGCTTCTTCACCCATAGCCGGCAGGTATTCGGGAAACACATTGCCACCAACCCTGACATCCGCAGTAAATACTTTATATGTAAAATTCAAAGCCCATGGAGGAGTGCCGGGAAAGGGCTTCAAAGCCACCTTTACATCCTCTTCGCCGGTATGGTGCAACGGCACTACCGAGATTACTGCCGACACAGCAGACTTCACAAACGGAAGTTACGGGTTTGATTACTCCAATAACACATACTGCAAATGGAGGCTCATGAGGAAGGACTCGCTGCCCCTGACGATTTATTTTAAACGCTTTGACACAGAACCGCACTTCGATAATCTTTCGATCTATGACCTCGGCAACGGCAACCTCCTCGACACCATTTCGGGCCATTATGACCCGGCCAGCCCTCCGGATTCCGTAACATCGCCCAGCGGCAAGATGTTCCTGATCTTTTCGACCAACAGCAGCGTCACCGGAAAGGGATGGGAGATCTATTATCCAAAGATAAGAACCGGTTTAGAGGAAACCATACAGAAAAACGATCTTGCTGTTTATCCGAACCCGGCATCAGGCCTTGTGAACCTGCGTTTCAGCTCCACCCAGGCAAGCCCTGCAGAACTTATCCTTTCGGCCCCCGACGGCAGGGCCCTGCTGAACATGAACCAGTTGGCCAAGGCAGGTGAGAATACAATTCATTTCAATGTAAGCAGTCTCCCTGAAGGCATGTATTTTATCAGCCTTAAGACCCTCAGAGGTATTCATACAGGAAAATTAATCATCATCAAACAATAACGAGATTCATGAGAAAGAACATTACCCTGGCTATCATCCTGCTAACCTCAGTTATCACGGGATATGCAAAACAGGCCGACCAATCGCTGATCCGCAAGGTGGCGCTCAATTTTTATTTTGAACATTCCAGGCTCACCGAAGGTTTTACTTACAGTTCCATAGGGATCAGGCAGATGACACCCACGAATTATAACGGGCGCACGGTTTATTATACAATACGCCTTAACCCCAAAGGCTGGATCATTGTTGCTGCTGACGACGCCGTAACACCTGTACTTGCATATTCTTTTGAGGACAATATGAATTCATCCTCCCTGCCTCCCCAGTATATTTCATGGATGGAAAAGTACCAGAAACAGATCAACGATGCTGTGACAAGAAATCTTCCTGCATCAGCCGGGATCTCTGCCGACTGGGAAAAATACTCAAATTACGATCAGAATCAGCCCCTTGACCCTCAAATGATTGCAGGCGTCGATCCGCTGATCATCCATACCTGGGACCAGGGTTATCCTTATAATATTGATTGCCCCCAGGATGCTGCCGGGCCCGGAGGCCACCCGTATGCAGGCTGCGTAGCCACTGCCATGAGCCAGTTAATGTATTATTATCGTTATCCCGTTACCGGGAACGGACAGCATTGTTATACACCCAGCGGCTATCCCCAGCAGTGCGCTGATTTCGGGGCCACTGCTTACGACTGGAACTCCATGGTCAATTCCCTCACCGGAGCCGATCTGCACAGCGACAGCGCCGTCGGGCTGCTTCTCTGGCATGCCGGAATTGCGGTGAATATGATGTACAGCGCCAGCGGATCGGGAGCTTATTCCGAAGATGCCAGGAACGCCCTGGTCAATAATTTCAGGTACAGTTCCAACGCCTGGTATATACACAGGAGCGACTTCGCTTCGGATTCATGGGACAGTATCATCCGTTCGAACATCGACAAAAAGATGCCCGTTTACTATGACGGTTACGGCGCCCAGGGCGGGCATGCGTTCAACTGCGACGGTTACCAGGGTACTAATCATTTCCATTTCAACTGGGGATGGAGCGGAACCGCCAACGGCTATTATTATCTCGATAACCTGAACCCGGCCGGAGATAACTTCTCCCAGGGTGAAGGTTCGATCGTCAATATTTTCCCTGACACCACGGCGAATACGTATCCTTATGTATGCCAGACGCAGACCGTGCTGCATTCCATTGCAGGGACTTTCGACGATGGAAGCGGGCCGGTTCTCGGCTACCGCAATAACAGCCAGTGCGCCTGGCTGGTTGCCCCCGAAAGCAGCGAAGATTCAGTGCAGAGCATCACTCTCACATTCAACACATTCAATACGACGGCCGGAAGCGGAATTGTGCGTATTTATAAAGGATCCGGTACTTCCGACACTCTTGCCGGGGAATTCTCAGGAGATGCACTGCCACCCTCCATTACTATCAATGGCACTAAGGCCTTGGTAACTTTCAGCACAGGCCAGAATGACCAGGGCCAGGGCTGGTTCCTTTCGTATGCCGGGCAGATCATGGACTGGTGCAAAGACAATACGACCCTGACCGATACGACAGGGATACTTACCGACGGCAGCTTCCATTTCAACTATCATAATTCCACGACCTGCAGATGGAGGATAATCCCATCAGGCACCCCAGGTCCGCTTACACTTTCCTTCACCGCATTCAACACCCAGAAGGACCATGACATTGTAAGCATTTATGACTTCGGGACAGGGGAATCACTGGCCGAATATTCAGGTGATTATTCAGGCTCCGCAATGCCAGCTGCAGTGACAGCAAAAAGCGGGCAGATGTTCATAATGTTCACTTCAGATAAAACCATCACTGATGCAGGCTGGGAAGCCCGGTTTTCAACAGCACTTGGCTGCAACAATATTACAAATGTACCTGAGGTGCAGATCTACCCCGTACCTGCAAGCGGTTACCTGTATGTTCGCACGCCTGTGGACAGATCAGGTGAAATGCAGGTTCAGATCAGCGATGTCAATGGGTTGACGGTATTGATGAGGGAACTCAATAATGATGGATCTGCTGTTAAGATTGATGTATCCGGGCTTCACAGCGGAATGTACTTCCTGCGCATCACTACAGGTACCGGAAGCATTGTGAAAAAGATCGTTATTGAATAATCGCCATTTCGCTTTTCGCCATTTCACTATTTATACATGAGGTCTATCTCCCCCTTCTTCTCAATGCACTCCATGAGCTTGGCTTTGAGCTTCCAGCAGGTCATCTGGCGCTTCTCCAGCTGTCGTGAGAGCTCATAAGAGGATATTTCAGGATCATTGCACACCATGTAAACCATCCTTAAAGCTTCTGTTATCGGGATATGGCAACGGTGGAAGATTGTATTAGCTGTGACTGACTCCTCTGATTTGCAACGTGTACATCTCCTCGAAAAGGCTGTTTTGCCCTTGCAGAAATTGGTATGTCCGCATTTCCTGCAAACAAATCCACCGGACCATTTCTGATCGGCAATAAATTTCAGGCAACTTTCCTCAGTTGAGAAAAGAGTTTCAAATTGACTGCTATCCAGTTTTTTTATTTCAAACATATTCTTGATTCGGCCGGTACCGCCTATTCAGCCTGATACTAAAAAGGCGCTTATGTTAATCAATTGCAAAATTAGAAAATCCGGTGATATTTATGCGATTCATTTAAAAATAATTTGTAATTTTGCCGCAGAAACTAATCCATATACATTATAACAAATGAATAAAATCAGCTTCTTTTTCATCCCTCTCGTCCTTATCAGCCTGAATGCCTGCAGCGGAAATCCGGCAACTGCAGGGGCAAATGCAAACTCCCGCAAAGAGGCTCTTGAACTCAGCTCTGACGGCAAGGTCGTGCATCTTGGCCAGGATATTTTCCGTGAACTTGTCTGGGATTACAAGAAAAACGCCAGTAACTGGGTTTTTGAAGGCGACATTCCTGTGATCGTTGATTTTTATGCTGACTGGTGCCGTCCGTGCAGGGCCCTGGCTCCCACAATGGATGAACTTGCAGCAGAGTACAAGGGGAAGATCAGGATCTATAAAATTAACACCGATGAGAACAAGGAATTATCGGGCCTGATGGGTATCAGTTCGATCCCTGCATTATTATTTGTCCCTAAGTCGGGCAAGCCAAGTTTTTCCCTTGGCGCCCTGCCCAAAGACAGGCTCAAGACCATGATTGACGAATCTTTATTATTGCAGAAAAAACAATAACTAATATTAATTAAATGGCAACAGAACATTTGACAAAAACGACCTTCACAGAGAAGGTATATAATTTTGAACAGAACAAGGACTGGAAGTTTGAAGGCAACCTTCCGTGCATTATAGATTTTTACGCCGACTGGTGCGGCCCCTGCAAAATGGTTGCGCCGATTCTCGAGGAACTTTCCGCAGAGTATGCAGGCAAGATCAACATTTACAAGATTGATACCGAGGCCGAGCAGGAACTGTCCAGTGTTTTCGGCATCAGGAGTATCCCATCCATGCTGTTCTGCCCTGTTGACGGACAGCCGCAGATGGCAGTAGGTGCGCTTCCCAAAGATTCGCTGATCCAGGCTATCAATGACGTTCTGCTGAACAAAGTCTCCAACTGATCCCATGAAGTATGGCCGGTGAGAACATCATCGTCTCTACTTCGTACTTTCCGCCGATAGGGTATTTCGCAGCCCTGCTTAAAACCAGGGAAATTTACATCGACCTGGAAGAAACGTATCCAAAGCAGACCTGCCGCAACCATACCAATATATATGGTCCTAACGGCAGGCAAACATTAAGCATACCCGTATGCAAGCCCGGGGGAAATCATACGAAGACCAGGGATATCCTGATCTCGTATGCCCTGCCCTGGCAAAGGACTCACTGGCGGGCGATAGAAGCCGCCTATAACAATTCCCCGTTTTTCCTTTACTACAAGGATTATTTCATTCCTTTTTACGACAAGGAATATAAATTTCTTGCGGATTACAATTCGGAAATACTTGAAACCCTTTGCCGGTTTCTGCGAATCTCACAGGAGATCCGGTTTACTGAAACCTATGTCAAGAATCCCGAAGGCATGCTGGATCTTCGAACCGAACTTACAGCAAAGCACGCGAAGTTTAACAATCCCTCATATACTCAAACCTTTTCAGAGCGCTATGGCTTCCTTCCCAATCTCAGTATTTTAGATCTGATCTTTAATTTAGGCCCGGAAACTGCGGAATACCTGAATCTGATCCCATGGTAACCTGATGCCTTGTTAACGGCAAAATATTTTTCCATTTTTCAATATTACAATAAAAGTATTCCGGTAAATTTTCGTACCTTTGTGTTAATTTAATCTAAATTAATTGTCAACACTTTTTGACCTGAAGGAAGGCGAACGGGGACTGATCACGAAAGTCCGCGGCCGTGGCGCGTTCCGTAAGCGGATCACCGAGATGGGGTTCGTTCGCGGAAAGGAGGTAAGTGTTGTCAAATCCGCGCCATTGCTCGATCCGGTGGAATACAAGATCCTGGGATACAATGTTTCGCTGCGGCAGACTGAAGCACGGCTCATCGAGATCATCCCCACCGGAAACGAAGCCGCGTACTCATCCGCAGAGACCGGTCAGGAAAACTATAACGGCACTATCGAAGAAGAGACCCTGAGGGAACTGGATGGCGACCGTGGAAAGACCATTGACATCGCCCTGGTCGGCAATCCGAATTGCGGGAAAACAACGCTGTTCAACCATGCATCAGGCTCGCATGAGAGGGTTGGCAATTTCGGGGGCGTAACTGTCGACAGCAAAACGGCGAAGTTCAGGCAGGGTGGGTATACTTTCAACATCACTGACCTGCCGGGTACGTATTCCCTTACAGCGTATTCTCCCGAAGAACTTTATGTTAGGACCCATATCACCGACAACAATCCCGATATTGTCATCAATATTCTCGACGGCTCGAATCTTGAAAGGAACTTATACCTAACCACCCAGCTGATCGATATGGACATCAGGGTGGTCATTGCCCTGAACATGTACGATGAGTTTGAAAAGAAAGGTCACGCGCTGGATTATAAGGCCCTGGGAGCTCTTCTCGGCATCCCGGTCATCCCTACGGTCAGTTCAAGGGGTGAAGGCATCAGGGAGCTTTTCGACAGGGTTATAGAAGTATTCGAGGACAGGGACCCTGTGGTGAGGCATGTGCACATCAATTACGGGGAGGAACTGGAACGTTCGATAAAGAGGGTGCAGGAAACCCTTCGCAGGGATGAAGCCCTGACGGCAAGGGTATCCACCCGGTATTTCAGCATCAAGCTTCTCGAAAAAGACCAGGATATCAGGCGCAGCCTGGTTCATTCTGACCATTACAAATCCATTGTTTCGGTCGCTGAAAGGGAGATCAGACGGCTTGAGGAAAACTTTTACGAGGACAGCAATACCCTGGTCACCGATGCACGCTACGGTTTTATTTCGGGAGCACTGCGTGAAACCATGGATGCCAATGAACAGGCATACAAGGGTAAAACCCTTAGCGACCGTATCGATAACATCGTTACCCATAAGTATTTCGGTTTCCCTGTTTTCCTGTTCTTTTTATGGGTGATGTTCCAGACCACTTTTTCGATGGGCGATTACCCTAAACACTGGATAGATCTGCTGGTGGGGTGGTTCGGAGGGGCAGCATCAAACATTCTTCCTTCCGGCCCGGTAAGGGACCTGCTTGTCGACGGCATCATAAACGGTGTCGGGAGCGTGATCGTATTCCTTCCCAATATTCTTATCCTTTTCTTTTTTATCTCGCTGATGGAAGATTCGGGTTACATGGCCAGGGCCGCATTCATCATGGACAAGCTTATGCATAAGATGGGATTGCACGGGCAGTCGTTCATACCCCTTATCATGGGCTTTGGCTGCAATGTGCCGGCCATCATGGTCACCCGCACCCTCAAAGACCGCAACGACAGGCTTCTTACCATGCTGATCAACCCATTCATGTCGTGCAGCGCCCGGCTGCCGGTTTATTTGCTGATTACCGGGGCCATCTTCCCGAAACATGCAGGAACAGTGATCTTCCTGGTCTATATGACGGGAATATTGCTGGCTGTGCTGATCTCACTGGTCTTCAAAAAATTTTTATTTAAAAACAAGGAAGCGCCCTTTGTAATGGAGCTGCCGCCATACCGCATGCCCACGTTCAGGGTCATCATCAGGCATATGTGGGAGAAAGGGCAGCAGTACCTGAAGAAAATGGGAGGTGTGATCCTCATCGCAGTGATCATCATCTGGGCACTGGAATATTTCCCCGGAGGCGCAGGGGTAGGCAGGGCCGAACGGCTACAGCAGTCTTATATAGGAAAGATAGGCAAGGTGATAGAGCCTGTGATCGCTCCCCTTGGCTTTGACTGGAGGATGGGCGTAAGCCTTATCACCGGGGCCGCAGCAAAGGAAGTCGTTGTAAGCACCATGGGCGTTTTGTTTGGTACGCCTGCGGCGGATGAGGCCGCACATAAAACCAATCTGACAACCAAATTGCAAGCCGTTACCTATGACAGCGGGAAACTAAAAGGCAAAAAGATATTCACCCCTCTCGTGGGGTATTCATACATCCTGTTCATCCTGATCTATATGCCATGTATTGCCGTGATCGCCACAGTTAAACGTGAATCGGGAAGCTGGCGCTGGGCCCTGTTCCTGATCGTATACACTACAGTTCTGGCCTGGTCATTGTCGTTCGCAATATACCAGATCGGATCATTAATACTCTGAAAAAATGCTTATTCAATATATCATCGTCTCGCTAATCATTGCTTCTGCAACCGGAACCGTTTTGTATCGTGTTGTGAGGTCTGTTACCCATCCCTCAGGTAAGTGCCATGGCTGCGCTTCATCAGGTTGCGGGGGATGCCAGGTGAAGGAGTTGCAGGTGAAAATAGCGAAAAGCGAAAAGCGAAAAGCGAAAGGCGAATCGCTCGCAGCTTTCTAATATTTCGCTTTTCGCTATTTCATTACCTTTGCAACCAAAATCAATGACCATGGATCACGGCATTTGCCTTCAAAGCGTTGTTCCGGTTCGGTCGGAACCCTCACATAAAGTTGAAATGTGCACCCAGCTGCTGTTCGGTGAATTATATTCAGTTTTACAAGCTGAACCCGAATGGGTTAAAATAAAGCTGGAATATGATAATTACGAAGGATGGATCAACGTGAAAGCTCATTCAGCCCTTGATGAGCCGGAATTCGAACACCTGTTACATGCTGGCGCCCGCTGCTCCCTGGACCTTGTTCAGCTGGTCACCAATGAAACCAAAAAGGAGCAGTTCCCTGTGTTATATGGCAGCTCCCTGCCGGGAATTGAGGAGTTCAGGATGGAAATTGCAGGGGAGGTCTGGGTTTACGACGGACAGGTTTCGATGATCTCCGATTTCGAGGAAGGTGACGAAGAAGGTCCCGGGGACCTTATGGAATTAAAGCATGACCTTGTGCATGATGCCATGCAATTCATGAACGCTCCATACCTGTGGGGCGGGCGCTCACTGTTTGGCATTGATTGCTCAGGACTTGTACAGATGGCTTATAAACTCAAAAACATACGTTTGCCGAGGGATGCTTCGCAACAGGCTGAACAGGGGGAACCGGTTACCAGTCTTGAAGAAGCAGAGCCTGGAGACCTTGCATTCTTTGAAAACGAAGAAGGAAAAATCTGCCATGTGGGAATACTTATCGACCGCCAGAAAATTCTGCATTGCTCAGGCAAAGTGAGAAATGACATCATGGACCAGCAGGGCATCTTTCATAACAACCTGCATGAGTATACACATAAACTGAAGATGATCCGCAGGGTCATTTGATGTACAATGTACAATGTAACATGTACAAATGGTAACCTTATTGGTACATTATACATTGTAAAATATACATTCTTACTATTCCTCGTCTCCTTTGGGTTTTTTCGGTTTTCCCCGGAGCTCCTGGTTGAATATATATGTAAGGCGGACGGTGATGAGGTTGTTGTATTCTTTCCTTTCCCAGGTATTCAGCTGGTTATACGGGTCTTTATAAGTTACAGTGCGAAGGCTTATCATTGAGTACTGGTACCTCACATTTATCCAAAGCCTGTTCCATAACCTGAGTGACACCTCCCCGAGAACAGAAAGGTCATAAGGGAGAAAATTTGAATTTGGGACCATTATCGAATCAGGAAGGGTCGATTCTTTTTTACCCACAAGTTGTCCATAACAGAACCCCACACCGGCTGAAATAACCTCCTTATCAGTAAAATGTACCATTACAGGTATATCGATATAATTGAGATTCAGGTGGTAATATGTTGTATCGGTGTTGCCTTTATGATAGCTCCCTTTTTGTGAGTATAAAAGTTCCATGCTCACCGACCATTGCTTTTTCTTTCCAAAAGGCAGGATGGCCATAGGGCCGAAATTCAAACCAACATGACGAAAACCATAAAACTGATCGCCGTCCACCTGTGTAAAATTTGCCCCTACAGAAATACCTCCAAGAAACCTTTGGGCAGATGCAGGTTTAACAAAAGACAGCATCAGGAGGAGGAGTAATGGAAGCAGGAAAAACTTTTTCATCTCGGGGAGTTGGTCGTAATTCAGTGAACAAAGTTAAAGAAAATAAACCTGTATCTGCCCGGGCCGGAGCCCGAATCCCGGTTCAGACCCATATGCCGGAGAAACCGGAGTAATTAAAACGTTAAGGTTTTCGATTTATTTTGATCCTTCATCGATAGCTGGATACGCTTTCTGGGGATATCCACATCGACTACCTCGACCATCACTTTCTGATTCAGTTTTACAACCTCGTTTGGATCCCTCACGAAGCGGTCGGCAAGCTGGCTAACATGTACCAGCCCGTCCTGGTGGACACCTATATCGACAAACGCACCAAAATTGGTTATGTTTGTCACTATCCCCGGTAATTTCATTCCTGTTCTGAGATCGTTGATCGAATGTACCTCTTTCGAGAACTCGAAAATCTCAAATTTCTGCCTGGGGTCACGCCCTGGCTTGGCAAGTTCCTGCATGATGTCCCGGAGGGTGGGCAAGCCGGTTTTGGAATCCACAAACTCTTCAAGATTTAGTTTCGACCTCAGGTCAGGTTGGGTGATCAGGTCACTTATCGTACAGCTGAGCTTCCCTGCCATTTTATCAACCACAGCATAGCTTTCGGGGTGAACAGCGCTTGAATCAAGCGGGTTTGAAGCATCCCTGATACGCAAAAATCCGGCGGATTGTTCAAATGCTTTATCACCGAAGCGCGTCACTTTTCTGAATTCCGACCTCGATTTAAAGGGGCCTTTCTCATTTCGGTAACTGACAATATTTTTTGCCAGGCCCTGCCCTACACCCGATACATAGGTCAGCAGCTCTTCGCTGGCCGAATTCACTTCAACACCCACCATATTCACACAACTGACCACTGTATCTTCAAGGCTTTTCTGAAGCGCGGCCTGGTCAACATCATGCTGATATTGCCCCACCCCTATTGATTTGGGATCTATCTTGACCAGTTCTGCCAGCGGGTCCATCAGGCGGCGACCAATTGAAACAGCCCCCCTTACCGTAATATCATAATCGGGGAATTCCCTGCGGGCTATGGCCGAGGCAGAATACACCGACGCCCCGCTTTCGTTCACTACAAGAGCCAGGATATCCTTATCAAAGGGAATGGCACGGATCAGCCTTTCAGTTTCTCTGCCGGCAGTTCCATTGCCGATAGCAATCGCTTCAATTTTATAAGCATTTACAAGACTTTTTATTTTATTAATGGCATCCCTGACTTCGTTCTGGGGTGGATGGGGATAGATGGTCTCGTTGTGAAGAAGCTCTCCCTGCCGTCCAAGGCAGACCAGCTTACAGCCTGTCCTGAAACCCGGGTCGATAGCCAGAACATTTTTTTGCCCGAGGGGTGGCGCAAGAAGCAGCTGTCGCAGATTTTCGGTGAACACCCTGATGGCCTCAGTATCTGACTTTTCCTTTGCCCAGCCCCTTGCTTCGGTTTCCATCGAAGGCAATAGCAGGCGTTTACAGCTATCCTTAATAGCATCCCTTACCAGTTCTGCCGATGCATTTTCGGTTCTGATAAAGATCCTGTCGAGAATTTCTTCAGCTTTCTCATCCGGAACTTCAACCGAAACCCTCAGGAAGCCTTCATTTTCGGCCCTGAACATAGCCAGGATCCTGTGTGAAGGAGCTTTTGAAAGAAGTTCATGGTAATCGTAGTAGATCTGGTAATTTATGCCTTCCTCTTCTTTTCCTTTGATGACTTTGGATGTGATTAAGGCTTCCTTCTCAAAAAGCTGCCGTATCCTCCTGCGACCGTAAGTATGCTCATTCACCCATTCAGCCATGATATCTTCAGCTCCGCGGATGGCTTCCTCCACGGAGTTCACGCCTTTCTCCTCATCGATAAAACGTACAGCCTGGCTTTCGGGATCATTATATTTCTGCGACATGATGATCTTTGCAAGAGGTTCAAGACCTTTTTCCCTTGCAATGCCTGCCCTGGTCCTGCGCTTTGGTTTATAAGGGAGATAGATGTCCTCCAGCTCAGCCATTGTGGAGGCCTTCATCACGGCATCTTCCAGTTCCGGGCTCAGCTTATCCTGCTCCTTAAGGCTTTTAAGTACCGTTTCACGGCGGGCATCCAGGTCTTTGAGCTGTATAAGCCTGTCCCTGACCTTCCCTGTCACCACTTCGTCCATGCTGCCTGTCATTTCCTTGCGGTAACGGGCTATAAATGGTATGGTTGCCCCGCTCTCAAGCAAGGTCAGTGTATTGAAAACAAAAGCTTTATCAAGCCCTGACTCCGACGAAATGATCGTCGCATATTTATCGATATCCATTAAAACAACATGCTGTGTTTAAATCATTAAGAAATCCTGTCACCAGCCCGAGGCGAGCACATCAACGATATGAATGGTTTTGATCGGGAGATTGTGTTTATCGATATAGGCCTGCTGATGCATCAGGCAGGATGAGTCGGTCGAAACAATATATTCCGCTCCCGTTTCCAGGGCGTTGGTGATCTTCTGCTCAGCCATCGCGGTGGAGATCGGCTCAAATTTCGCCGAAAAAGTACCGCCGAATCCGCAGCAAACCTCATTTTCCTTCATCTCGCGAAGTTCCAGACCTTTCACTTTGGCAAGAAGCCTGCGCGGCTCGTCCTTAAGACCATACTCACGAAGGGCAGCACAGGAATCATGATAAGTAACCGGATGGCTGAAAGTCGCTCCCACATCATCCACATTCAGAACATTTACAATAAAATCGGTGATCTCACAGATGTTTTTCTTCACCTGCTTGTATTCATAATGCAGCCCGGTGTTGTGGAACAGCCAAGGATAATAATTACGGATAAAGCCGATGCATGAAGCCGAGGCCCCGACAATATACCTGTCGTTGGGAAAATCTTTCATGAACTTCTCTCCCAGTTTCTTGGTTTCATCCCAGGCCCCGCTGTTGAACGTCATCTGACCGCAGCAGGTCTGGTTTGCATTGTAAAACACATCGACCCCAAGTTTTTCGAGAAGCCTTACCATGTTCATCCCTGTTTCGGGGTAGATCTGGTCAACGAAGCAAGGAATAAAAATATCGACTAACATAATGCAATTCAGTGGTCAAAAATAAACATTTCTGCTCAGCCTGATTGCATCTGTTGAAAATTCAGGGAAACTAGTTTACACTTTCTCAGTAACATGAATAGGTATACTTCTGAAGATAAGGCTGATTGCTTTGAATCAACATAGGGAAGCCCGACTGGTTATACCGGCTGATCGAATTGGTATAGGTATAATCAGTTCGGTGGCGGAACAAGGGTTCCCCCTTGTTCCGCGTATATTGCACCATGGCGATTACATTTTGTTATGCAAATCTGATCATTATGGATGTTCCTTAAATATCATTGGCTCACTTCCTTCCCGGGCCGGTGAGAAGTGTGATCCTGAACCCCGCCGATTCCAGGTCGTCCCAGAAACCGGGGTAGGATTTGTTCACCACGTCGGGATCGTTAAGTGTTATGCTGCCGGTTTTCAAGGCAAGCATGGCAAAGGTCATCGCCATCCTGTGGTCGCGGTATGTCTCAATTACGGTGCCCTGCCTGGATATAAGTGACGAAGGCTGGATCTCTATCACCGGGTAATCTCCGGGGATAAGGTTAATTTTACAACCAAGCTTATTCAGTTCGCTGGTAAGTGAACGCAGCCTGTCGGATTCCTTGATGACCAGGTTTTTTAATCCCTCGAACCGGCCCCTGATTCCAAGGGCAGCGCAGGTTGCGATCATCGGAAGCGCAAGGTCGGGATGGTGGGTGAAATCGTAGTAGAAACCCTCGAGATTGACGGGTTGTTTTGACAGATGTAATGTAAATGGTAAAATGGTGAAATGGTGAAATGGTGAAATGGTGAAATTTTCGGGGGATGGCTTATTACTCATGGCTCCTGGCTCATGGTTCATGGCTTTTCCGCATTTAGCTTTTCGCTTCTCGCTTTTATTCGCACCAATTGTTGATTTCTTTGGTGTACCCATGATTGCTTCACAATTCGCTTCTTTATCGCCTGCAGCAATAAATTCGGATTTCACACCGAAAACAGTGAATGCGCTTGCAAGTTCTGAATCCCCCTGCAGGCTTTTTTCATTCAATCCGGGCAGCATAAAATCGGTTGTTTCGGTAAGGGCGGCTGCCTGGTACCAGAATGAAGCGGCAGACCAGTCTGATTCAACGGTAAATTGCCGGCAAGTGTACATTCCCGGTTCGACCCGGATCTTATGTTTCCATTTCTTTGCGTTAATACCGCATTCCTTCAGAAGATTTATGGTCATGTCGATATAAGGTTCCGACACCACCTCGCCTTTCAGGTTAAGGGTTAATCCTTCGGGAAGGCAGGGGGCTGTCATCAGAAGTGCCGAAACAAACTGGCTGCTCACCCCTGCGCTGATAAGCAGTTCTGAAGAGACCAGGTTGCGGCCTTTGATCAGCAGCGGGGGAAATCCCACATTACCCAGGTATTCTATGGCCGCCCCAAGCTGTTTAAGGCTTTCAACCAGATCACCCACAGGCCGTTGTTTCATCCTGTCGCTTCCGGTGATCACCCAACGCCCCGGTTTAATAGCCAGGATAGCCGTGAGAAACCTCAGGTCGGTCCCTGCATCGGAGCAATCCAGTTCCACCGCGTCCTTTTCCCCGGCTGATGCTTTGATTTTGTTGAGAAGTTTCTGAAGCAATACAGTATCATTGGCCTTTGAAAGATTTGTGATCGTGAAATCTGCCCCTGACAAAGCCTGCATGATCAGCAAACGATTGCTGATGCTTTTGGAAGAAGGCAGGTTTATCCTGCCCTGAAGTATCCTGTCAGGTTTGACGATCCTGATTGTCTTCATATTCCTGGCAATACTGTTCCCATCTTACTCAAAAAGCTTGTCCATGGCAACACCAACCTCATCCGGGCCGGCCGTTTGATTTACCACAGGCTTACCTGCTGCCCGGAGAAAGGTAAATCGTATCTGCAAGTCCTTATTTTTCTTGTCATGGAGCAACAACTCAACTATATGGTCATTTGTAATCCCCCTTCGGGTGATAAAATCATGCAGGGCCAAGATCTGTGGGGCATAAACATTTTTCAGAAAGGTAATGATCATACCTGCTTCATCTCCGCTCAGGCCTGCATTCATATGTGAGAGCCAGGTTTCAGCTATCATGCCCAGGGCAACCGCTTCACCATGCAGTAGCGCCTGGTTTTCATTCCCAAGAGTCAGGGATTCCAGGGCATGGCCCACAGTATGCCCGAAATTAAGGATCTGCCTGAGTTTTTTTTCAGTGAAATCCTGGCAGGCAATGCGGTTTTTAAAGGTCACGGTTTTCAGGATAAGATCTTCCCATGTTTTTCCGCAAACATCCGACGCAAGGATGTTTCTGCCTCCCTGTTTCAATATTCTCCGCCAAAGCAAAGGGTCTCCGATGAGGGCCGATTTAACAATCTCTGCAAAGCCGGATCGGAGATGGGCTTCTGGCAAGGTTCTCAGAAACCGGGGGTCGATAAACACCGCCGCCGGAGAATAGAAAAATCCAACCTGGTTTTTTATCGGCCCAAGGTTCACTCCTGTCTTGCCTCCAATCGACGCATCAACCATTCCCATAAGGCTTGTGGGTATATTGATAAACGGGATTCCGCGTTTAAACCCGGCAGCGACAAATCCACCGAGATCCGAAACCACGCCACCTCCCAGGTTGATCAGGAGGCTCTGCCGGTCGGCGCGGGCCGATAAGAGTTCGTTCCAGATCTTTTCGGCAACTGCCAGTGATTTTGATGGCTCCCCCGGATCAATTTCAAACATTGAGGCGGAATCCAGTACAGGGCAACATCCCACAAGAACCGGGAGGCAATGCCGGGCGGTGTTGGAATCGGTAAGGATAAAAAACCGGCTGGCCCTGTATTCAAATGATGCAAGAAGCTTCGGAAGGTCTTCAAGAACATTTAATCCGCAGTGTATACGGGTTCTCGAAATACTGACCACCCTGCCTGAAAGGATCATAGCTGAAAGGTTTTAATGAAATGCGGCCATTAAAAGATCCAGGTCCTGGAAAGGCAGGTTGAAATGCCGGCTTATCGGAAGGTTTGTAACCAGTCCGTTATAGATGTAAACTCCCTGGCGCACCCCGTAATCACGCTTCAGCAGATTGTCGACCCCGCCTGCATTACCTATATCGAGAATGATAGGCACCATAATGTTATTCAAGGCCTGGGAGGCAGAATGGGGAACTTTTGAAGGGATGTTGGGAACGCAATAATGGGTTACGCCGTGAACTTTATAGACCGGGTTCCTCAGGGTGGTGGGCCTTGAAGTTTCAAAGCATCCGCCCTGGTCAATGCTCACATCTATTATGACCGAGCCGTCTTTCATCTGCCTCACCATTTCTTCGGAGATAAGACAGGGGGACTTGCCCTCGGGTGAATGCACGGCTCCTATCACGACATCCGCAGTCTTCATTGCATCAAGAATTGCCTTGGGATGGAGCAGCGATGTGTATATTCTTCGGCCCAGGTTATCCTGTATACGGCGGAGGCGGTAAACAGAGTTGTCAAACACCTTAACAAAAGCCCCGAGGCCGATTGCTGAGCGTGCTGCAAACTCCCCTACCGTTCCGGCGCCTATGATGACCACTTCGGATGGGGCTATCCCGGTAAACCCGCCGAACATCTTGCCCCTGCCCATTTCCGGGTCCGACAGGTACTCAGCGGCAATAAAAATAGCCGTGTTCCCGGCAATCTCGCTCATAGTGCGGATCACCGCCATCTGGTTTGTTTTGTCACGGATAAATTCGAAAGCCAGGGCCGTTACTTTTTTCTGGCTCAGCCCCCTGAAATATTCACTGCATTGCATGGCGATCTGAAGGGTGGATATCAGGGTCTGCTTCGGATGCAGGAGCTCAATTTCTTCCCTGCTGACCGGCCCAACCTTTAAAATAATATCGGCTTTGTAGACCTCATTGGGTGTGGATAAGATCCGGGCTCCTGCCTCGCTGAATTCATGGTCGGGGAAATGAGCTGTTATCCCCGCCCCTGCTTCGACCAGAACCTGGTGCCCGTTCCTGACCAGCAGTTCAACCCCGTCGGGGATCAGCGAAACCCTGTTCTCCATTGCAGAAACCTCCTTAGGCACGCCAATGGTCAGTTCACTTCTCCTGCTGGCCACTTCCAGCATTTCTTCCTGAGGAATAATCCTTTCGGCAGGGGTCATTTTGCTGAATTCTGGGCGGGATTCTTCCATGCAGCTAAATTTTACACGAAGTTACAACAAAAAACATATTTACGATTGGATGAGGTACGATTTACAATTGAATTTTATGATTGACGATCGACGAACAACAGCAAAATAATTTACGATTGGACGATCTTGGAGTTACGATTAAATTTCAAGATTGACGATCGACGAACAACAGCAAAATAACTTACGATTGGACGATCTTGGAGTTACGATTGAAGTTTAAGATTGACGATCGATGAATAAAATAATAAAATCGTAAATCGGAATTCGATCAGTTCAATCGCAAATCGTAACTCGTCCAATCGTAAATCAAGCTGCTTTTTCAGCAATTCAAAACAAGATTTATCCGAAAAAAAACCGTATTCTTGCACAAAATCTGAAAAGCCGTCATTATTCTGTACAAATAACTGAATATGATAAGGTTATCTGTCATTACAACTCAACTTTTCTCACTTTGTTTATTAATGACTTTACTTATGAGCGCAACCAAAGATGCAAGTTATCCCGGATACAGACTGATAGAAAAAAGGTTTGTCAAAGAGCTGAATGCCAATGTATTCTTTCTTGAACATATTAAAAGCGGGGCAAAGATCGTGAAGTTTGCCACCGATGATGCAAACAAAACCTTCACTATTGCCTTCAAAACCTTTCCCGACAATGATTTCGGGGCCCCGCATATCACAGAGCACACCGTGCTTAACGGGAGCAAGAATTTCCCCGTGAAAAGCCCATTTGATGTGCTGATCAAAGGTTCACTGAATACCTTCATGAATGCCTTCACTTCGAAGGACTTTACTGCATATCCCGTGGCCAGCATGAACGACAAGGATTATTTCAACCTCATGCATGTTTACCTTGATGCTGTTTTCAATCCTCTCATCTATACAGATCCCAGGATCTTCAAGCAGGAAGGCTGGCATTATGAGCTCCTCGGCAAAGACAGCACACTTTCTTACAAAGGCGTTGTGTATAATGAAATGAAAGGCGCCTTCTCGGATCCCAAGGAAGAACTGAGCTACCAGGTATACAAGACCCTTTTCCCCGACAATGCCTACGGCAAGGAATCGGGAGGATATCCCTATTCCATCCCTCAACTCACCTACGAGATGTTCCTGGATTTCCACAAGAAGTTTTACCATCCTGAGAATTCCTATATTTTCCTTTACGGTGACGCCCCAATGGACAAGGAACTCGCTTTCATCGACAAGGAGTATCTTTCGAAATACGATAAAGCCAACCACAAGGCTGTGATCGATGACCAGAAACCTTTTGCAAAAATGAAAGATCTTACCGGCTATTATCCTATCATGCCAGGCGATGATGAAAAGAACCAGACCTATCTCTCACTGAATTACGTGACCGGTCATAATACTGACCAGGCCCTGAGCATGGCGCTTGACGTTCTTACCGAAGTCCTCGTGAACCAGGAATCGGCGCCCATCCGCCTGGCCTTGCAGGAAGCGGGGATAGGACAGGATGTAAACGCGTCCTCATCCAACTACAAACAAAACGTGGTTCAGATCATTGTGCAGAATGCAAACCCCGGCGACAAGGACAAATTCAACGAGATCGTCAGGAAATGCATGCAGGATGCCGTTGACAAGGGCCTTGACAAAAAGGTGGTCGAAGGCGTGATCAACAGGATGGAATTCCAGCTGCGTGAAGGCAACGATGCCCAGAAAGGCATGTACTGCGTGTTTCGCTCGCTGCCTACCAGTTTCTTTGCCGATGACCCTTTCCTCGGGCTGGAATATGAGAAACCCCTGGCTGAAGTCAAGAAGGCCCTTACGACCAAATATCTCGAGAATATTATCAGGATCAGTTTCCTGGACAATCCCCACACGCTTTCATTTACGCTTGCACCCAAGGTTGGGGCTGATGATGAAAAGAACGCCAAGGTTGTTGCCGACCTCAAAGCATACAAGGCAGGTCTGAATCCTGCTCAAACCGAGACCCTGGTAAAAGACACCAAGGCCCTGCTTGAATACCAGAAATCGGAAGACAGCCCGGAAGCATTGGCTACCATTCCCCTGCTCGAGATCAAGGACATCAACCCCAAAGCCACATGGTACGGTGTTGAGGAAAGCAAACTGGGCGGGACTCCCCTGCTGTATCACAATGAATTTACCAACGGGGTGGTCTATATGAACCTGTTTTTTGACCTGAGGCCGTTGCCACAGGACATGATCCCTTACGCTTCACTGCTTACAAATGTGCTTTCGCTGATGAATACCGAGAATTACAGTTTCGGGGACCTGAACAAGGCCCTGAACATCAGCACCGGAGGGTTCTATACCAACCTACGCACCTTCCAGGAGAACCTTGACGACAACATTATGGTGCCGAAGCTGGCGGTTACGTCAAAGGCTATGACCGACAAGCTGGATAAAATGTGCGAACTTACTTCAGAGATCCTCCTGAAAACGAAGTATGATGATGTTGAACGGTTGAAAAATGTGCTCACCAGGCATTTATCTCAACTCGAAGCTAACACAAAAGAGAATGGCTACGGTGTGGCCAGCGGGCGTTTCCCCTCTTATTTCAGCAAGACCGGGGTGTTCAATGAACTGACCGGCGGGCTCGATTATTACTGGTTTGTAGCCGACCTGATGAAGAATTATGATGCAAAGTCAGGCGAGATCATTGCAAACCTGAAGAAAGTTGCAGGCTTGTTGTTTACAAGTAATAACCTGATCAGCGGGGTGACTACCAATAAGGAGGCTTTGGCAAAGTTCACTCCCGCCCTTGAAAAGCTGGTGGAGGCCTTGCCGGCCGGTAAAGCTGCTGTTTCCGCATGGTCACTTGTTCCTGCACCAAAGAACGAGGCTTTCATTACACCATCCAAAGTGCAGTATGTAATTGAAGGCTTTGACTTCAAACAACTGGGATATAAATGGGAGGGGAAGATGAGGGTGCTGAGCCAGATCCTGTCAACGGATTATCTCCAAACCCATGTTCGTGTTATGGGTGGCGCCTACGGCGGATGGGCGAGTATTTCTCCTCTTGGCAGTATCACGTTCAACTCATACCGCGATCCTAACCTGAAGCAGACCCTCGATAACTACAAAGGGATCCCCGAATACCTGAAGACCTTTGAAGCAGACGACAAGGCCATGACCCGTTATATTATTGGAACTGTGTCATCGATTGACCGCCCGCTGACCGCGTCACAGAAAGGTGACCAGGCCTTCAGCTATTACTTCAACAAGAGGTCTGAAAAGTCAATCCAGGATGACCGTACTGCCGTGATCAACACCAGGGCTGCGGATATCAAAGGATTTGCCAAAATGATACAGGACGTGCTCGACAAGGGTGAATACTGTGTTTACGGCAATGCCGACAAGATCAATGCCGACAAGACCCTGTTCAAGAGCCTGGTGAATATACAGAAATAGCGTTAATCCCGCGGGAATTCTCCCCGGAAAAGTGAATCTTTCTTAAATGCTTTTCTTGCATTGATAATACCTGTGCTGTTAAAATCGCAATTTATGCCTATTTTAATCCGGAAGTTATCTGAAGACGCAGGGGAAGTTGTTTCCATCATTTGATTATTTTACCTTCCCAAAGATCTGCCAGGAAATTCCGATATGGCATGATCCGGATCTTATCATGAATCCTTTCCGATTTTTCATTGCAAACAAGGTAGGCCCGTGCTGAAGGATTATCATTAATGAAGGTCTTCAGCGGATAAAGATCCTTGTTCCCGACAGCTGAGGCACCTTTGACTTCCACTGCAACCTCGCCCCCGCCCAGAATAAAATCAACTTCAAGCCCGGATTTGGTTCTCCAGAAATTGATCTCAAAATCAAGCTCATGGTAAGAATTATAAGCAATCATCTCCATAAGGATAAAATGTTCGAATGCTTTTCCGAACAATTCTCCTTTTTCTTCTTCCAGTTTTCGCCTGCTTACAGCTCCCGCCACACCAACATCAAACAAATAGAATTTCGGGGCTTTGCTGATCACCTGACGGTTTTGCCTTTTCTTATATGGCTCGATAAATCGCCCCATCAGGGTATCAACCAGTATCTGGTAATATTCCCTCACAGTTTTAGAATCGACACCACAATCCCTGGCGATATTGGAATAATTTACAAGTTCACCATGGGAATATCCCATGGCATCATAAAACCTGGAAAAGGCAGGAACGTTGCGGATTAGTCCTTCGGCAAAAATTTCCTGTTTGAGATAATCCTGTGTGTAAGCACTCAAAGATCTGGCATAGTGATCATCGAGATAATGTGAGGGTATTAATCCTTGATTTAAAACCTTTAGCAAATTCCATTCGCCAAGTTCAGGAGTGACCAACGGAAACATCTCATAACGCCAGGCCCTGCCGCCTAACAGGTTTGCTCCTCCCCGTTTCAGCTTTCGCGCACTTGAGCCGCATAAAATGAATCTGAGACCTTTATTCTCTATCAGCCAGTGAACCTCATCCATGATCTGAGGGATCTTTTGAACCTCATCGAGAATGATTGGCTTGGACAAAGCTTTTTCGTCTTTTGCAAGCAACTGCTCCCTGAGAAGCGATGGTTTCTTGGAAAATTCCAGGAAAAGGTCTGTTTCAAGAAAGTCAAACCTTATACTGATGGGAAACTTTGACTTAAGATAGGTGGTTTTACCGGTTTTCCTTGGGCCCCATAGAAATGCTGATTGCTTTTGAGGAAGCTCCAAATGTAAAATTCTGTCTATTCTGTCCATAATAATACAAATTAGTATGACTAATTCGGAGTATGGTGCAAATTTAGCTAAATTCTACAATTTTCAGTCCGCTTTCAAATATCTATATAAAATTAAAACCGGGGGTTAGGTTGTTTAATTGGCCGTGGAAAGTGATTCACAGTTATTCGATATGATTATTCTTTCCTGTACCTTTGTATAAATCTAATCCGGATGTCACCTACTATTCTCCTGGTCGGTAAATACAGGTTCTTCTTCAACAGTCGCGAGGAAATGCGGAAACATGTTCATGTGGCTACCTCTGATGGGACTGCAAGTTCTGGCTTGAACCCGTAACTGCCTTAACCGATTTTTATAATCAGGATACTCATGAACTAAATGAAATAATTCAAATTATAGAGGAGCATAAAAATGAGTTTATCGAAAAATGGAACCATCACTTCGGATTGTAAACTCACAAGCATCAATGATTTGGGGTTGTGGATCCTGATTGAAGACAAGGAATATTTTATTCCTTTTAAGGATTATCCCGGATTCAGAGAATCTTCTCTTGATCAGATTTTTAAAATCCGTTATTACCCATCCGGACAATTATCATGGGAGGAACTTGATATTGATATAGACCTTAAAGCATTATCCGAACCCGAATCATTCCCTTTGATTTTCCGTCAATAATGGATTCATCATATCATCCGTATCAAGTGATTTTATAAAGGTTTGCTTAAAAATATCAGAACCTTATCACCCTTTCATTGTCACCTGATATCTCCAGCCGCACAGTACCCTCGGGCAGGAGATCCTCGGCCAGTTCGGGCCATTCAATAAAACAATAGGAACCCGAGTAAACATAGTCCTCATACCCAATATCGAATACCTCGTCTATCTTGTTGATGCGGTAAAAATCGAAATGAAAGACTGATTCGTTGCTCTTGGTCTTATATTCGTTGATGATGGAAAAAGTCGGGCTCTGCACTTCATCGACCACATCCAGTTTGTGGCATAATTCCTTTATAAGTGTTGTCTTGCCCGCACCCATCTTTCCATACAACGCGAAGACCCTGGAATCGGGGAAGGAATCCAGTATTTTACCGGAGACGTCGGGGAGGGAGTCAAGGGTAGCAATAAGGGTCATAGAGTTCTGAATTTGAATTTCGAATAGTGATCAACGATTGATGAATATCGATTTTTTAAAGAATCAGGTGCGTTGTTGTGCACTTCGATAAATAATATCCTCAAATTCAACATTCGACATTCGTTGATCAATATTCGATATTCATTTCCTTTTCAGCTGCACCACCGGCACCAGCATCTCCTCCATCGAAATGCCTCCATGCTGGAAGGTGTCGCGGTAATAATTCACATAATAATTGTAATTATTCGGGTAAGCAAAGAAATCGTAATTGCGGCAGAACACATATGACGAACTCACATTTCCCCTGGGAAGGAAGGCATCTGCCGGATTTCGGACCTCGAATGCTTCATTCTTTTCAAACTTCAGGGCTCTGCCGGTTTTGTAACGCAGGTTGGTATTGGTGTTCTTATCACCCAGGACCTTTACCGGGTTAGCAACCCGGATGGATCCATGATCGGTTGTAATGATGAGGTTCACGTCTTTCTCGCCCAGCCACCTGATGATCTCATAAAGGGGTGAATGCTGGAACCAGCTCAGGGTGATGGAACGGTAAGCCTTTTCATCGTCGGCAAGCTCCTTGATAATCTCCATCTCGGTTCGGGCATGCGAAAGCATATCCACAAAATTATATACGATGAAGTTCAGCTTGTTCACCATCAGGTTCGGAAGAAGTTCAACCAGCTTCCGCCCATAGGTCTGGTTCAGCACCTTGTAATAGGAATACTTCACATCCCTGCCGTACCGTTTCAGCAATTCACCCAGGAGTTCCGATTCAAAGTTGTTTTTGGTACCTTCCTCATCCTCGTTGACCCAGAACTTGGGATATTTCCGCTCGATCTCGGTCGGAAGAAGACCTGCAAACAAGGCATTTCTTGCATACTGGGTCACCGTCGGTAAAATACTGTAATAAATATCCTCAGTTTCGACCCTGAAATACTCTTCCATGAAAGGCTGCAGTATCTTCCACTGGTCATAACGGAGGTTGTCAACAAGGATCACGAATACGGGCTTGCTGTCATCCATTGCCGGGAAAACCTTTTCCTTGATGAGATTATGCGACTGTACAGGCCTGGGGTTCACCTTGCCGTGCAGCCAGTCGATATAATTCCTTTCAACAAACTTTGAAAACATCTGGTTGGCCTCATTTTTCTGCATCTGAAGGACCTGTTGCATGCCTTCGTCCATTGACTTTTCAAGTTTCAGTTCCCAGAAGATGATCTTTTTATAAATCTCCTTCCATTCTTCAAAATTCAGTTTGTTGCTAATCTCCATCCCTATATTCCTGAATTCCTGCTGGTACTGGAAGTTGGTTTTCTCACTGACCAGCTTTTTGTTTTCCAGGTTCTTCTTCAAACACAGGAGTATCTGGTTTGGCTTGACCGGCTTGATGAGGTAATCGGCAATATTTGAGCCGATGGCATCTTCCATGATGGCTTCTTCCTCGCTCTTGGTGATCATGACCACGGGCAGGCCCGGCTGGAGTTCCTTGATCTTCATCAGGGTCTCGATGCCTGATAATCCGGGCATCTGCTCATCCAGAAAAACAATATTAAATGCCTTTGTCTTAATCAGGTCAAGTGCATCATAACCGCTGTTCACGGTTGCCACATCATATCCCTTGTCCCTGAGAAAAATGATATGCGGTTTCAAAAGGTCAATTTCATCATCAACCCACAATATGCTTACATTATCCATGTTATTTTTTTTTGACTGCGGATGAGGCGCCGCGACTTTCGGCCAGATTATTCTTTAGTGTTTAGTATAAATGTCGTAAGTTTGCTTTTATTGTGGCCCTGTCCGTAATTTAGCATTCTTTTAACAAATTTAATGAATTTCCGGACAATCAACAAGATAAAAACCATCAACGACCCGGTCTATGGGTTTATCACCATCCCTTCGGAACTGGTTTACGATATCATGGACCATCCCTGGTTCCAGCGCCTGCGCAGGATCAAACAACTGGGGCTGACCAATTACGTGTATCCCTCGGCACACCATACCCGTTTCCAGCATGCTCTGGGCGCCATGCACCTGATGAGGCAGGCCACAGGGGTTTTAAGATCCAAAGGAATACAGATTGAACCCGAAGAAGCTGAAGGCCTGGGCATCGCCATCCTCTTACATGATATAGGCCATGGCCCTTTTTCACATACCCTTGAACAGTCGATCGTTAAAGGACTTTCGCACGAGGACATCTCGGATATGTTCATTGAAGGACTGAACCGTCAGTTTGACGGGAAACTGGAGCTGGCAAGGAAGATCTTCAGGGATAGATATGAGAAGAAATTTCTTCACAAGCTGGTCTCAAGCCAGCTTGACATGGACCGCCTGGATTATCTTTCGCGCGACAGTTTTTTTACCGGGGTTGCCGAAGGGACCATCAATACCGACCGCATAATCAACATGCTTACAGTTTGTGATGATGAACTGGTGGTTGAGGCCAAGGGAATTTATTCTGTTGAAAAATTCATCATAGCCCGCAGGCTTATGTACTGGCAGGTTTACCTGCATAAAGCCGTGCTCGCGGCCGACCAGATGCTGGTGAATATCCTGAAAAGGGCCAAGTGGCTTGGCAGAACCGAAAAAGACATTCCGGCTACACCGGCTTTACGTTATTTTCTAACCAACAACATAGGCAGGAATGAGTTTTTAACCGCCCCCGCATGCCTGGAACAATTTGCCCTGCTTGATGACTTTGATGTGGTGACTTCCATCAAGCTCTGGATGGACCATCCCGACAAAGTGCTATCAATGCTTTGCCGGAGCCTGATCAACAGGAACCTTTTCCGCATGGAAATAAGGAATGAAGCCTTCCGGGAAGAATATATAAACAGGATCAGGGAAGCCACTGCACTTAAATACAGTCTCGACGAACAGGAATTGTCTTACTTCGTGAATACTGATGTCGTCACCAACCATGCCTACAACCCCCGTCACGATAAGATACTGATACGTCTTGGTGACGGGAGACTGACCGATGTGGCTGCCGCATCGGAACAGCTCGATATCGCTGTTTTATCGACCACTGTAAGCAAGCACCTCCTTAGCTACCCGAAAGACGTAAAAATCTGATATACAGATTAATATAAAAATCAGAAGGGCTTATTCAAAAAAAATTGATAATTTTGCACCCCATTAATGAAAAACAATGGAGTTCAACGCTCAGCAAATAGCAGGATTCCTCAACGGAACAGTTGAGGGAAACACCGAAACCAGGGTATCAGATCTTTCAAAGATTGAAGAAGGCAGGGAGGGGACCATGACATTCCTGGCCAATCCGAAATATATTCCTTTCCTTTATACCACCAAAGCTTCCATTGTCGTAATCGGCAGGGATTTCATCCCTGCCCAGCATGTCACAGCCACTCTTGTGCGCGTTGATGATCCCTATACGGCCTTTGCAAAACTGCTGGAAATCTTCAACAGTATGAACAGTGGTAAAAAAGAAGTTTCATCCCAGGCATTTATTTCAGGGTCTGCAAAAACCGGGAAGGAACTTTCTGTAGGAGCTTTCAGTTATATAGGCGACAATGTGACACTGGGTGATAATGTGAACATTTTTCCACAGGTCTATATTGGCGATAATGTAAAAATAGGGAACGACTGCACTTTTTATCCAGGGGTTAAGATCTACCGTGACTGTGTGATCGGCAACGACTGCACTCTTCATTCAGGTGTCATCATCGGAAGTGATGGCTTCGGTTTTGCTCCTCAAACCGACAACAATTACCAGAAAATCCCCCAGGTGGGAAACGTGATCCTTGAAGATCATGTTGAGATCGGTTCGAACACCACTGTGGACCGTGCAACCCTGGGCTCCACCATTATCCGTAAGGGAGTGAAACTGGATAACCTGATCCAGGTCGCCCATAACGTGGAAATTGGCGAAAACACTGTGATTGCAGCGCAATCCGGCATTTCCGGTTCAACAAAGATAGGGAAGAATTGCATGATCGCAGGCCAGGTCGGGATCATAGGGCATATAAGCATTGCCGATAACGTCAAGATAGGCGCCCAGTCAGGTATCGGAGGATCCATTACTGAGGAAGGAGCGATGGTGCTTGGATCCCCGGCCATCGACGTAAAAAAAACCAGGAGGAATTACATCCATCTTTCAAACCTCGATGAGATTGTTAAAAGGATCAATCATCTTGAGAAGCTGCTGAAGGATCATAAAGAGTAATATTGAAACAGGATTCATGAGTGAAAAACAAAGAACTGTAAAATCAGCCGTCAGTGTTTCCGGCGTTGGCCTTCACACCGGCCTCGACGTAACGCTGACGTTCAAACCGGCCCCGCCCAATCATGGAATAAAGTTCAAACGCACCGACCTTGACACTAATGTGATCGTTGATGCTGATGTTGACCTGGTGGTTGACACCTCCCGGGGGACCAGCATTGAAAGCGAAGGATCGAGGTTCGACACCATCGAGCATGTGATGGCAGCCCTTACAGGCCTTGAGATCGACAATGTGCTGATCGAGATGAACCAGAGTGAAACACCTATTCTCGACGGAAGTTCAAAGTTTTATGTTGAAGCTTTGAGCGGAGTGGGTGTGGAAGAGCAGAATGCGCTCAGGAACTATTTCGAGCTGAAAGAGATCATCACTTATACCAATGCTGAAAAGAAGGTTGAGATGATCGCCATGCCCTCGAAGGACTACCGGTTGTCGGTTATGATTGACTATGAATCAAAGGTGCTTCATTCCCAGAACGCCACCCTTAACGACATCAGGAAATTCAAGGATGAGATCTCAAAATGCAGGACTTTTGTCTTCCTGCATGAGATGGAATACCTGCTCAACAACAACCTGATCAAGGGAGGTGACCTGAGTAATGCGATCGTGTTCGTCAACAGGGCTGTTTCCAAGGAAGAGCTGGACCACCTTGCAGGGATCTTCCACAAACCAAAGGTGGAAGTGCTTCCAAGTGAAGGTATCCTGAACACTTTAGACCTGCAGTACCCGAATGAACCCGCAAGGCATAAGCTTCTTGATGTGATCGGGGACCTGACCCTGGTGGGGATGCCCATCAAGGCTCACATTATTGCTACAAGGCCGGGCCATTATTCAAACGTTCAGTTTGCAAAACTCATCAAGAAACACATTAAAAAAGAAAGAAAGCATCACGAGATCCACAAATTCGACCTCACGAAGACCCTGTACGACGTGAACCAGATCCAGAAGATGCTTCCTCACCGCTTTCCTTTCCTGCTTATTGACCGTATTATCGAGATGGGAAGTGATTATGTTGTTGGCCTGAAGAATGTGACCATGAACGAGCCGTTCTTTGCAGGACATTTTCCCCAGGAACCGGTCATGCCGGGAGTGCTGCAGATAGAAGCCATGGCACAGACCGGCGGGATCCTGATGCTGAGCACTGTGGAAGACCCTCATAATTACAATACTCTTTTCGTCAAGATCGAAAACGTGAAGTTCAGAAGCAAAGTGGTGCCAGGCGACACTCTCGTGTTCTACAACAAGCTCTCGGCTCCAGTAAGGCGGGGGCTCATTTCGATGAAAGGCATGGCCTATGTTGGTAACACCCTGGTAATGGAGGCCGAAATGATGGCACAGATAACACGAAAATAAATTCAGATGAATCAGCCCCTTGCGTACGTAAATCCCCAGGCAAAGATCGCTCCGAACGTGGTGATTGAGCCCTTTGTAACCATCGACAAGAACGTGATCATTGAAGAAGGCACCTGGATAGGCCCGAATGTAACCATCATGGAAGGGGCAAGGATAGGGAAGAATTGCAGGATCTTCCCTGGTGCGGTCATCTCTGCTGTGCCCCAGGACCTGAAATTCGGTGGAGAAGATACCATTGTAAGGATAGGAAACAACACCACTATCCGCGAGTATGTTACCGTGAACCGCGGTACCAAAGCAAGCTACGAGACCGTGATCGGCGATAACTGCCTGCTGATGGGTTATGTGCATATAGCCCACGACTGCGTTGTGGGGAACAACGTAATCCTGGGCGGGTATTCAGGCCTGGCAGGGCATATCACAATCGACGACTGGGCCATTCTCGGGGGCGTTGTGGCTGTGCACCAGTTCGTACACATCGGGGCTCATTCATTTATCGGCGGCGGATCGGGTGTGAGCAAGGATGTTCCACCCTACACCAAGGCTGCAAGGGACCCGCTTTCATATGTGGGGGTAAACTCCATCGGACTCCGCCGCAGGGGGTTCAGCGCTGAAACGATAAACCATATTCAGGATATTTACCGCTACCTGTTTGTGAGGGGGAATAATGTTTCAAAGGCCGTGGCCATAATCGAAGCCGAGATGCCCGCAACCCCCGAACGCGACGAGATCCTTTCGTTCATTGCCAATTCATCCAGGGGTATTATGAAAGGCCTTACCAAACGCAAATCGTCCGACTGAGGGCCTGGGTCTTTTTTATGAATATCTACCTGGATGGCATAGGGAAAAAATTCAACACGGAATGGATATTCCGTAATCTTTCACTCAGCATACCTGCAGGTGAGACCACCGCGATCCTGGGGCGTAACGGCTCAGGCAAATCCACCCTTCTCCAGATCATCGCAGGAAGCATTCATCCCACGGAAGGAAAGATCAGGTATGAATCGGGAGGCAAAGACATTCCTGATGATATGATTTTCCGCAGGCTTGCCATGGTCGCACCTTACCTTGAGATCATTGAGGATTTCACCCTGGATGAAATGCTTGATTTTCATTTTTCGTTCAAGTCGTATCTCCGTGGTTTCAATGCCGGCAGGGTGAAGGACATCTTAGATCTCAAAGTGAGGAAATCCAAGATTATCAGGCAGTATTCATCGGGGATGAAACAAAGAGTGAAGCTGGCCCTTGCTTTTTTCAGCGATGTTCAGATGCTGTTACTTGATGAGCCCATGATGAACCTCGACAAGGCGGGTATGGATTGGTACCTTCAGCTGGTGAGGGAGCATGCCGGGAAAAGAACACTTGTCATTTGTTCAAACCAGCACGACCAGGAGTCGGGGTTCGCGGCAAAGGTCATCAGCATTGAGGATTATAAAAATGGTGAAATGGTGAAATGGTGAAATGGCGAAATTTCGCTATTCGTCATTTCGCTTTTTCTTCTTATCTTTGCACCCTTATTTACAAAAAATCAATTCATTACATTTTATGGCAACAACAGCAGATATCAGGAACGGCCTGGTCATCGATTTCAACAACGATCTTTATTCCATCGTTGAGTTTCAGCATGTCAAACCCGGTAAGGGCCCGGCATTCATCCGCACCAAGCTCAAGAGCCTGAAGAACGGAAGAGTCATTTCAAACACTTTCGACTCAGGTGTAAAAATAGATATCGCCCGTGTTGAACGCCGTAAGTACCAGTTTCTTTTCAAGGATCATTCGGGTTACCATTTCATGCATATGGAAACGTATGAACAGATCTTTCTCGGCGAAGAGATCATCAATGCTCCTCAATTCCTCAAGGAAGGACAGGAAGTCGAAATCGTGTTCCATGCCGATACCGAAACTCCTCTTTCATGTGACCTGCCTCCTTTTGTCATCCTGAAAGTAATTTATACTGAACCCGGCCTCCGTGGCAATACCGCAACAAACACTCTGAAGGATGCAACGGTTGAGACCGGGGCCAAGGTGCGTATCCCGTTATTCATCGACACCGATGAGATCATCAAGGTTGATACCAGAACCGGAGAATATTCGGAGAGGGTGAAAGGATAAAAACTTCTTTCCCCATAGATCAGCGCAGTTTTCCCGGGAATAATTTCAATTCGCTGCAAGCGGAGAACTCCCCTGACAAAGGTTTCGGCAAATAAGCTTCAACCGGCATTTCTATGAATGCAACCCCGCAGGCCCATAAACCGAGGCCATCCTGTTACTAAAAATTTATTTGTGTTTTTTCCTTCGATGGTAAGTAAAAAAGGTCCAGGGCAACCAGCACTGCGATAAATCCCCATACAGGCACCGAAGCCTTGTCGGTATCGAGAAAATTATTCATCAGTCCGTGAAAATAATAGGTGATAAGGCCCAGCATTATCGCAAGAGTAAGCGTGCGTACCTCCCTTTCCCCTGACCTTCGGTAAACCCTCATGGCAACTACGATAGAATAGATAAACAGAGTTATTACTATCAATGTCCCCGCCAGGCCCTGTTCCGAAAGAGGGCCTATGTATTCGCTGTGAGCATTGCCCCTGTCGCCTGCATTGGTGCTGATCAGGGTTTTTTCTTCAGAACTCTGGTACGGTGCATACTCGAACTGGTATGTTCCGGGTCCCCAGCCAAAGACCGGCCTCTCTTTGAACATCCTGATAGCTGAAGCCCACCGGTTCAGTCGTTCGAGGTTACTTGCATCGGTGGAGATATTCGACATGGATTGTACATGTTCCATGAAATTACCCGACGTCCCCTGTTTATTCTTGGATAAGGAATCCAGTATCTCAAACCTGAAGACATAAAAAACCAGACCTCCGATAAGAAGAGAAAATACGATATACTTGAATTTGATCCTGAACAGGATGATCAGGTAGAACATCAACGCGATGACCAGGCTGATCCATGCTGCCCGGCAGTATGAAAGATAAAGCCCCATCAGGAGAAAAAGCAATACGATGAGAGCGAAAAACCTGACAATACGGGTGTACGACCTGGTAAACGTGAACCCCACAAAAACAGGGACAAACATGGCCAGGATGGCGCCATATGCAGTGTGATCATTATAGAACGGGGTCATTACCCAATGGCCTGCATTCTCTTCAAATGCCCAGAGTGAATGCTGGTAAGTGGTATAAATAATCACAATAACCAGTGGTATTGCATAAAGCCAGATGAACAGCCGGATATTCTGCCTTTTCCTGAATAAATGAATGCCGAAAACGTAGAATGGTACTACGAACCACATCCTTGCCAGTAAAAATTTGAAAGAAACCAATGGATACTGGCTTGTGATACTGGTTATCAGGATCCAGAGGAATTGAACCCCGATGATCATGGTCATAGGATGCCTCCACATCTTCGGGTCGAAATTATTCTCGTAGAACAGCTTCAGGATAAACAGCAGCAGCAGCCCGAACATGAGTGGTTCGGTAGGAAGGGAAATCCCCACATTGAATTCAAACTGCGTTATGTTGATTGCAAGCGGGGTGAAAAAGGTGATCAGCAGAAGGATGTAATCAGCACGGTAAAAAACAAGGTAAAGAATGACCAGTGCAACCGGGATAAGGAGGGTAAAATACTGGTTGCGGTAAACCATGTATGCATTCAGCAGGATAAACAATCCACTGATCACATAAAATAAAGTATACCTGAAATTCTCCCCTTTCAGGTAGCTTTTGATCTCATCTATATTAGCCTTGCTGAGCGGCATTCAGGGGATTTTTCTTCCTGTTTTCAATAATACCTACCACAATAAGTGCGAGGAAAAGAGCAGCCAGGGTAGATCCTAACACAATGAGCCAGCGCACCGGGAAAGATTTTTTATCGGCCGGAAACGGCTTGCTCAGAACGTTTGCATGGGTGTATTTCCTGTTGTAATCCATCAGAGCCCTGTCGGCATCAAGTTTCAGAGTTGCAAGCGCCTCTGACTCGGAACGCATCATTTCACCAAGTTTCATCATCTCTCCGCCATGTTCTTCCAGATTATGCTTGTACTTCTGAACCTCGCTGCTCCCTTTATTCTGGAAATAGGCACGCATGACTTCACGTGTCTGGCCTTCAAATTCAAGTATTCCGTATTTGGTCCCAAGGGCTACTGCTTCCTTGCTGAGCGAGTCCATGTACTTCTGCTTCATGTCCATGATGAAATTGTAATTCACCACGACTTCGCCGAATTTCTCCTTATGAAGCCCCCTTACTTTCATATTGTAATAAGTGATTATGGCTGAGGTCATATCACATGCAACCTGGGGGTCAGGATCAAGAACTTCAATCTCCACAGCTTCATTCGGCGTTTTACCTATCCTTACCCTCTGCTCCCAGTACCAAACCATGGTACTCGTATAATACTCATAAGTGGAGTCAACTCCCCAATGCTTTGGCAGGTTGAATTTGTGAATAACACTGTCGCGGATATCCCTTGACTGGAACATCTGCACCATTTGTTCGGTTTCGTTCTCAGTAGAGTAAGGAGAGATATTTGACGGATATACAATAGCATATGACTTGAATAATGGTGTGATAAAGATTGCGCTCGAGAACAATACCGAGAGCAGGATGGCTGCAATGACAACCGAAAGCAGGTGATACTTCCATTTGATAACAATATCAAGCAGCTTTGCATTATTGAAGAAGTTATCCATATATATGAAATTTATCTTTTTGATCTTGATTTTTACGACTGCCCGAGTTGAAAATTCTTGTGAGTGTTGTATGCATTGATCTTTTCCATGACCATGATCACGATCACAGCCAGGAACAGGGCTGAAACTGTGGATACCAGCATGATCAGCCACCGCATCGGGTAAGATTTCCTTTCGGCCTTATATGCATCACTTACTACAAATTTTACCGGCAGGCTTGTTTCCGCATCCACCTTAGCTTCCTTGTATTTGGTCTGAAGAATAGTGAGTTGTTCGGTCTTGAACTCCAGGGCATTTTTCAGCGACATATAAACTCCGCCATATTTCCCAAGCACATCCAGCTTTTTCTGAAGAGCGGCTTGTGCATTTCTGTTACCGCTTGTTATGGCACTGGCAAACGCCTGGTTCAGCACCTCCGACTGGTATTCCACATCATTGATGCCGAGCGATCCGAGTTTTACCAGTGAGTCAACAATATTATTCTTTTCCTTCAGGAGATCGTTGTATTCCTGTTCTACGATCTGAAGTCCCTTGACCGAACGCTGCCTCTGCATTTCGTTCTTTACTGTGTCGAGCAAAGAGGAGATCCCATTGGCAATGTCGGCAGCAAGCTGGGGGTCTTCATCATACACCGTGATCTGCACGGCCATGAATTCAGTCCTTCTGAAACTGATATTGTCCTCATATTCACGGTAAAGTTTCGAATACTTGTAGTTTGAGGATGTGTCGATACCGTAGTGGTCCATCAGGTGGAACTTGTAAATGATACGGTCTCGGATACGGCTTGAATTCAGGATCTGCAGGAGCTGTTCAGCCTGTTCCTGCTCACCGATCTCAACAAGGTCCTGCCCTTTTGAATACTGCGAACTCAGCAGGGCCTTCGATATTGAGTTGGTGCTTGCAGGGAACATGATTACGGTCGATTTGAATTTTGGCGTGATGAACCATGGCAGAGAGAAGAACCAGGAACCAACAAGGGCGCTGAGTATAACAATAAACAAGGGTTTTCTCCATTTGTAGAGAAAGATTACCAGATTTGAGGAATTGAAGTCTTCCGTCTTTTTTTCGAAACCGTCCATACAGATGGGGGATGAAATTTGCCTCAAAGGTAGGGAATATTAGCGAAACAACAAGAACTGTTGAAGGGATCGCGCTCAGCGCTCATTTCTCAGTATCCTCAACAATGAGCTCACGCTCCAGAGCCTTAGTGTCAGTGCCAGCAATACAGAGGCCAGTACCATAAGAAGGAAACCTCCCATCCAGCTGAGGTGTTCGGGGATAAATGGAACATGCACAGGAAACACTCTCGAAAGCATGTTGAACAATGCAACTCCTATTACATAAAGAAGAAGGGTGAGGATGTACCTGAAATTAAACTTCATCCTGAATACCTTCACAGCCAGGATAACCTGGACGACTGCCGTAGTGAACTGAGTGATCAGACTTGAATATGCTGAGCCGATGGCCAGAAGTTTCGGGATCATGATCACATTACCGAAAAAATTGATCAGCAAGCCGCAACAGGCAATAATGTTAAGTTCTTTCAGGTTCCCGTTGGCAGTGAGCAGAGTGCCGAAGATATAGGTGGTCGACACGGCCACGAAACCACCCATCAGAACCTGGAACACGTTAGCTGAATCCTGGATGTGCGTGTTATAAAGCAACGACATCAGTTCAACACTGTAAAAGAATGAACCAAGAGCAACCAGGATGGCAGGGGTGATGATCATGGTAAAAGCCATCTTGACCATGTGTTCAATATTTTCCTTATGCTTGATCATCCTTGAGAAAACAGGGATCAGCAGGACTGAGAACAGGTAGGCAATCATGTTTACAGCATCGAAGATCCTGAAACCTGAAGCATATATGCCAGCCTGCTGGTTTCCTTTTGTCTTATCAAGCAGGCTTTCGAGCATGACAGGATCCAGGCGGTTATAAAAAGTCATGAATAATACAAGAAGGGCAAAGGGCGCGCTTTGCTTCATGATCATAAGGAAAAACGGCCAGTTCCAGTTCAGTCTTTTAAACCTGGCCTTCCTGATCACAACGGCTAAAGCGGTAAGGGCGGTGAGTGCATAAGCAGCTGTTTGGGAATAAACGAACCATTCTATCCTGAATGGTGCCGAGGTGACATGACCCCAGATGAGTATTCCGCAGAAAATGATCATCAGCAAACGGTCCAGTACCGAAAGCACGCTGTCGGTCTTGAACATCAGCAATCCCGAAATATTGGATCTGAGATACAGTATGAACGATATAAGGAACTGATTGAGCGCGAGTACGCCAAGAAGCTTCAGCTGCTCGGGATTATATTTCCAGAAGGCGACAAAAAAGGTAACAGCAAGGTATAAGAAACCCAGGAGAAGCTTCATCAGCAGTATTCCTGAAAAATGCTTGCTAAGCAGGTGGTGATTCTGGGCAATATTCCTGTTATTGAAGTTTGTTATGCCCAGGTCAAGCAAAATGTTGAAAAGAAATGAAAAATTGAACACCACGAAATAGAATCCGAAAGCCTCTACTCCCACAAGGTTTTGCACAGTCCTGTCAATCCCAAATACCCAGAAAGGCTTGATAAGCAGATTCAGAAACAACAGGAAACCAAGGTTTGTAATGAATTTCCGACGCATCTGTTTTCGATTTTCCTGTTCCTGCGGGAATATTATCCCGAACAATCATTGAAAAATATTATGATATTTGTGACAAAGTTAAACAATTCAATGAATATCGCCGTCAACACCCGGCTTCTGATCAGAAACAGGCTTGAAGGGATAGGCTGGTTCACGTATGAATCACTGAAAAGAATTACGTGCCAGCATCCCGAACACCGTTTCTATTTTATTTTTGACCGTGAATATGACGAAGAGTTTTTATTTTCCGACAATGTTACCCCTGTCATACAATATCCGCATGCCCGGCATCCTTTCCTTTATTACTGGTGGTTTGAGCTTACCCTGCCAAACCTGTTCAAAAAACTCAAGCCTGATCTTTTCCTTTCTCCCGACGGTTATCTTTCGCTGAAAACAGATGTCAGGTCCATGGCGGTTTTCCATGACCTGAATTTCGAGCACTATCCAATGGACCTTCCTTTCTGGACCCGGAAATTTTACCGTTATTATTTCCCTAAATATGCTGCCCGGGCAAAGAGGATCGCCACCGTATCGGAATATTCAAAAGAAGATATAGTCAAACAATACCATGTTGATCCTGCAAAGATCGATGTGGTTTATGACGGCTATAATGAAGCTTACCATCCGCTGAGCGAGGAGGAAAAGAAAAAAACCAGGCAGGAATATTCCGAAGGTTGCCCTTACTTTGTATTCATCGGCTCGCTTCACCCGAGGAAGAACCTGGCCAACCTCTTCCGGGCGTTCGATTTGTTCAAGAAGTCCAACCCTTCCCATGTTAAGCTACTTATCGTAGGGGCTAAAAAATGGTGGACCAGTGAAATTGACCTGGCTTTCCAGGAAATGGTTTTTTCCGATGATGTGATCTTTATAGGTAGACTTGAAATTGATGAGCTTGTTTGTGTTCTGGGTTCCGCCCTCGCACTTACCTATGTTTCATATTTTGAAGGCTTTGGCATTCCAATTGTTGAAGCTTTCCGCTGCGATGTTCCCGTGATCACTTCTCATGTGACTTCCATGCCTGAAGTTGCCGGGGATGCAGCTTTGTTCGTGGATCCCTTCAGTCCCGAAAGCATCTCCGACGCCCTGTACAAGATAGCTAATTACGAAAGCATCCGTGAAGACCTTATCAACCGTGGCCGGAAGAGGAAGGATCTCTTCAACTGGCAGAAAACATCCGACCGTCTCTGGGAATCTATTGAAAAGGCTCTTAAATCCTGATTGTCTATGCAAATCCTTCTACTTGGTTCAGGAGGGAGGGAACACGCCCTGGCCTGGAAAATTGCACAAAGCCCTCTTCTTGACAAACTTTACATTGCCCCGGGGAATGCCGGCACTTCCACCTGCGGTGAGAATGTTCCGCTCGGTGTCAATGATTTCGATGGTATAAGGAAGTTCGTCCTCGACAATGGAGTCGACATGCTGTTGGTAGGCCCTGAAGACCCCCTGGTGAAAGGGATCCACGACTTTTTTCTTGCCGACCCTCTGCTTTGCAAGATACCTGTGATAGGGCCTGTAGCCAAAGCCGCATTGCTGGAAGGCAGCAAGGACTTCGCAAAACAATTTATGGTCAGGCACGGGATACCTACCGCTGCATATAAGACCTTCGAGGCCTCCGGCATTGATGATGGGCTTGCATTTATACGTTCACTGGCCCCCCCTTATGTTCTTAAAGCCGACGGCCTCGCTGCAGGGAAGGGAGTCATCATCTGTCCCGACGAAGAGTCTGCCATAAAAGAGTTTACGGCCATGCTCAGGGATGCCAGGTTCGGGCAGGCATCAGCCAAAGTGGTGGTGGAGGAATTCCTTTCGGGCATCGAATGCTCAGCTTTTGTTATCACCGACGGAATTTCCTTCCTGGTACTTCCCGAAGCCAAAGATTACAAAAAGATCGGCGAAGGAGACACGGGCCCGAATACCGGGGGGATGGGGTCGGTCTCACCGGTACCTTTCGCTGATGCAACATTTCTCGGGAAGGTGGAGGAGCGGATAATTAAACCTACAATTAACGGACTTTTACAGGAAAAGATCGATTACAGGGGGTTCATTTTTTTCGGGCTTATGAACGTGAAAGGGGATCCTTACGTGATTGAATATAACTGCCGTATGGGCGACCCTGAAACTGAATCGGTAATCCCGAGAATTAAAAATGACTTTGTGGAACTTTTACAGGCCGTTGCAGAACAAAAACTGGCTGATCACCGCATTATTACAGATGCAAGGACCTGTGCCACCGTTATGCTGGTTTCCAAAGGTTATCCCGACGCTTACGAAAAAGGAAGACCTGTAAAGTTGGAAGAACCGATGGAAGGTTCCCTGGTTTTTCATGCCGGGACTATCATAAAAGAAGGTGAAGTAGTGACCAACGGCGGAAGGGTCATTGCCGTAACATCCCTGGGAGCCAGCATGGATGAAGCGCTTGCAGCAACATACCGCAATGTCGGGAAGATTGAATTTCAGGGCCGGTATTTCAGGAAAGATATCGGGTTTGATCTATAAATAGTGAAATGTTCATCCGTTTCTTCCGCTCCAGTTTCCCTGTCCAGTACTTTGTTATAGCGCTGGTCGGAATGATACTCTGGGGTAAAGCTCTGGTACAGCCTCCTCCTATTCCTCCTCCCGAAGGCCCTGTTCCCTTATATTCTCTTTTATATGCTTTACTCAGCAGTCTTCCCCACCTGGCAACTATCATTGCTTTCATAATGGTGCTGGCCGAAAGCTGGTTGGTGAATATCCTGTTCAACAGGCATGAACTTGTACTAAAAAACTCCTCACTTGCATCCCTCATTTTCATCATTATGATGAGTTCCTCGCCGGTTTACCTCACTCTCAATCCTCTCAACGTCACCCTTCTCACATCGCTTGTCATACTTAATAACCTGATGCTTTCGTATAGCAGGGCCGACGATCTTGACCTGGTTTTCGGTGCCGGTTTTTTTACTGCCGTGGGATCACTTTTCTATTTCCCTTACCTGCTGATGTTTTTCATTATTCCTGTCTGCTTCATCCTCTTCCGTTCAAGCAGATGGAGGGAATATGCCGCAGCCTCGATCGGTTTCATCACTCCTTTCATTTTCCTTGCCACATATTATTTTATCACCGACCAGTTGCTGCAACAGATTGCAGTGTATAAAAAAATGGTTGCCTCTTTGTTTTTTTACCCCATCGATCTTCATCCCGACGATTGGGTCATCGGGATATTTACACTTGTGCTTGCAATCTGGGGCTTATATTATCTGATGAAAGGGCCAATGGAGAAGACCGTCGAGATCCGGGCTAAAACATACCTGGTAGTCTGGCTCATACTGATTGCATTCCCTTCGGTGGCCTATTCAACAACCCTTGTTGTATTCCACCTAGTCATGTTGTTCCCAACCCTTACCATGCTTCTCACATCAGCATTTTTAGGGATCAGGAAAAAAAGATGGGCCGAGATTATTTTCCTGATCTATTTTCTGCTGATCCTCCTCAATTCGTATTTTTACAATCCCCAGTAAACATTAACAGGATGCTAAATGGTTCATTTACAGGCGTTTTGATCGAAGCAGGAGTTGATGAAGCGGGCAGGGGCTGCCTGGCAGGACCTGTGTTTGCTGCAGCCGTCATTCTTCCACCGGATTACGTGAACCATGAGTTGAACGACTCAAAACAACTTTCGGCCAGGAAGCGCGATCTTCTAAGGCAAAGAATAGAGCAGGATGCCATAACCTGGGCAGTAGGTGTTGTACCTCCCGAAACTATCGATGAGATCAACATCCTGAATGCATCGATCCTTGCTATGCACAACGCCGTGCTTAAGCTGAAGCAGGTGCCGGAACTGCTGCTTGTCGACGGGAACCGCTTCAAACCGATAGTCCACATCCGCCATCAATGTATTATAAAAGGTGATGCGATTTTCATGTCCATAGCGGCTGCGTCGATCATGGCCAAGACCTCAAGGGATGAATACATGTGCCATATAGGGAAGGATTTTCCCAGGTATCACTGGGAAAGCAACAAGGGGTATCCCAGCAGGAAACACCGGGACGCAATTTACAATTACGGCCCCTGTATTCATCACCGGAAGAGCTTCCGGCTTTACGAACAATTAAAACTGGAGTTATGAAAATTCCGAAGCTCTGGTTCATCGTTCCCGGTGTCATTGTGTTGATTGCACTAATATCATGGGGGATATACAGCCTGGCCGGTCTGGCAGGCCAGCCCGAAGAATCCCCGATCAATGCCATCCCCGACAATACCGCACTCATCATCAAGATCAATAAACCGGGTAACCTTTGGGAGGAACTCAACCGGTCGAACCTCATCTGGAAATCGCTGAGCCATTACCCGGCGGTAAGGTTATTAAAAAATGAGTTCCATCTGTTTGATTCCATCAGCCGCAGGAACGAAAAGATCAGCGGGGTCTTGCAGCGTTATAATCTGATCATAACCATTACCCTTAGCGGCAGGACCCGGTTCGGGGCTGTATTTATCACCTCTGCACCCGGCAGTGATCCTGTGCAGGCGGTTGATGCATTTGCAAAGGAGCTGTTCGGCGACTCTGCCAGGATCACCCTGTCTCCTTATGCCTCAACAAGCATACACAGGCTGCAGGCCGGCGAGAAGTCGGTACCTTTTTATTATGCCACGGTCAAAGGGGTATTTATCGGGAGCTTTTTTGCCGACCTGGTCAAAAAATCCATTGACCGCCTCACTTTCAACAGGCCGGCCTTACAGGTATCAGGATTTCAGAAGGTGGAAGCCGCATCGGGAAAGAAGGCCGACGCAAACATCTACCTGAATTACCGCATGATGGCTCTTGCCCTTTCTAAGATTTCAAGGACCGAAAATCATATGGCCCTTATTCAGCTTGCACGTCTAGGGTCATGGAGCGGGATGGATGTGATCATCAAAAAGGATGAACTGTTAATGAACGGGTTCACCCTCGCCGACGACACAACGCTTCATTATCTGAATCTCTTTACAGGCCAGGAGCCCCAGGCTGATGAACTCAGTGTAATAGTCCCGCAGAACATCGCCTGGTTTTCCTTCCTCGGCTGGGGAGACCTTACTTCATATTTTGAGCGTCTTGACCTGAGAAACCGCCAGGATGAGCTGGAAGCAGGCAACCAGAATGCACTCACCCTGATGAATGCGAAGTACAGGTTCAGCCTTTCTGATTTTTTCCTGCCCTGGATGGGCAAACAAGCCATCGTCTTTGCCCAGGAAACCGATTCGGGCCAAGGCAGCGACAGGGTTTATGCTGCTTTTCAGGTAAGGGACTCGGTGCTTGCCGTTTCACTGCTCGACAGCCTCAGGACCAGGATGGGGCTGAAAAAAGATTCTCTTAAATACAAGGGCTTCAGGATCATCGGGTTGCATTACAGCAAGATATTGCAGAATCTGTTCGGCTCCCTGTTTGATCCTGCCGGCCAGGCTTACATAACTTTTTTAAATCATAACCTTGTTTTCGGGCACGACCCACAGGCAATCAAATTCCTGATCGATGAGTATATTTCAGGTTACACCCTGGGCAAGGATAAGGATTTTATAGATTTTAAAGGAAAGCTCTCACCCAAATCCAATATTTTCGTTTACTTCAACACTTTACATGCACAGGGAGCCCTGAAAAGGATGATGGATGATCCGCTTCTTTCAACCCTCCACCCCTGGCTCGACAGCCTTAAAAAGTTTCACCCGGCAGGGATCCAGTATTCTTCACGGGAGGATATGTTCTATACCAGCCTTTTCATCGGTTATACCCCGAAACTTCAGAAAGAGGGTCCGCTGCGGTGGAAAGCCAAGCTGGACAGTACCATAACCGGGGGCCCCCAGATCCTGAACACCATGGCAAAAACAGATCCCACCATCCTTGTCAGGGATACACTAAACAACCTTTACCAGTATGGAGCCGACGGCATTCTAAGGTGGAGGCTGCATTTCATGGGGAAAATACTTTCAAGGATCAAACCAGTTCTTTTGCCTGGCAACGATACCTTATTCTATTTCTTCAATACCGACTCCCATCTTTACCTGGTCCGTTCGGACGGCCAGCCGGCTCATGATTACCCAATGAGGTTCCCCATCCCGGCAACCAATTCGCTGGCCGTTGTGAATTTAAATAAACAGGGAGATTACCGGGTCTTTGTTGCATTTAATGATAAACGGATATACCAGTTTGACCTCCAGGGTCATTCGGTTATAAGCTGGGAAAGGCCTCTGATGAAGGCCGAGATCAGGTATCCTGTGGAATACATAGTCTCCAATCATAAAGATTTCTTTTTTATTAGGGATAAAGAGAACAACCTGATGATCACCGACAGGCAGGGCAGGCAAAGGGTCAGGGTTGGACCTTTGTTCAGGCCTGCCGAGCATTCTGCTATCTACCCTGTGAGCATGGCGCAGAACGGGCTCTTCGTTACCACAGGCATAAGCGGAAAACTGAACTTCATCCAGGAGAACGGCAAAACCGTTGAGATCAGCCTCGGAAAGTTCTCGAACCAGCACTGGTTTTTCAACGAAAATGTAATGGGGAATATAATCCCGGAATATATTATCATTGACAAGAACAAGATCTATTATTACAACCGTTCAAACAAACTTATCTATTCATATGTGTTCAGGAGAGAGATCACCCGCGCCCCGTTCGTGCTTCACGACCGGCTGAACAACACAGCCATGATCGGTGTTACAATCCCCGAAACCGGCGAGCTTTTCCTTTTCGACTCTAAAGGCTATTATCCGATGGAACCAGGCATTGACGGGACCACTCCGTTCGAAATCGGCCACCTGGATGATGATAATTCATTTAACCTTGTGGTTGGTTCGGGAAGCTACCTTAAAAACTACCATATCCCGTCACGGTAAAGCAAACAGAAGATTCAATGGTATCAGCCCCTGGGTAAACCCTGGACCCGGATTCTGCCCCAAGGAGATGGGAATATACAGGAAGAGATTCTATTTACTTCGGATTTATTTCAGATGAAGCAACTGGCCCGGATAAGGTTCCATCCCTTCGCTCATACCGCTGTGCTTCAGCAAAAACTTCATCTTTATTCCGTAACGCTGAGATATCTCGTAAAGGGATTCCCCTTTCTTAACGATATGCACATTAACAGCCGCTTTCCGCTTTTTGTGCTCAAAATATACAACCTGTCCCGCTTCAACCGAACCGGAATATTTCAGGTCATTGTATTTCATCAGCCGCTTCACCGGGATGTCAAGAAGAACTGAAAGCTTCGAAAGGTTATCGGCCGCGTTGGCCACGACGCATTTCACTCCGTTGTTCTCATATATTTTGCGCCCGTCACCGGCATAACCCGTAACGGTAAAGGCCGAGATCCATGCATACCGGGTAAAGTCAGCATCGGTGCCTGGCTTCGAATCATTTGCAAAATACGCCTGCTTATCGAAAAGATAGAGCTGGTATTGTTCGATGGTACGGACCAGCATCCCGGCATACTGCTTGTTGGTAGCATAGCCTGCTGTTTCCAGACCTTCAGCCCAGCCACGGTAATCGGTGATATCGAGTTTGAAAAGGGCCTTGTAACGGTCTCTTTGGGTAAGAAAAAATGAATGGTCATGGAAGGATTCTTCAGCATGGCTGTATTTACGGAAACATTCATTTACACGGTCATCGGTGCGGTAATATGTCGGGCCAGCCCAATCATTATGGCATTTGATCCCGAAATGGTTATTGGCTTCCTTCGCAAGCTGGCTCTGGCCTGCCGCCGATTCAATGATCCCCTGGGCAAGTGTTATACTTGCTGGAATATGAAACTGGTTCATCTCCTGAACCGCGATATCGCTGTATGCCCTGATATATTGCCCAACCTGGAGGTCATATGATGAAGTCTGGGCTGTGACTGCAGGCGAAAGAAGCAAAAAAAATAAAGCCATGAGCCATGAGCCATGGGCTATGAGAGGCGAAGGAATTAATTTGTTCAGTTTTCTCATGATTTTACAAGCTCCCTGAAGCGTTTGCCTCTTACCTCGAAATTTGCGAATTCGTCGTAGCTGGCAGCTGCGGGGGAAAGCAGGCAGGTAAAGCCCGGCCGGGTTTCGCGGAACACTATTTCCTTCAAAAAGTCGAAGCGATTGATATAAAATAATTTCTGCGGATGAGTACCGGTTGACTGCATACATTCACCTATACGCCTGCCGGCAGCGCCTAACAGTACAAAGTTCCTGACACCTGACGAAGAAAGAAAATCAGCAAGGGGGCGGTAATCTATGCCCCTGTCAAATCCTCCAAGGATAAGGGTATCAACATTGGGCAGGGATTTCAAAGCTTCAATGGTTGCCTCCGGAATGGTTGCTATGCTGTCGTTGTAGAAATGGATAAGCCTGTGCTCACCAACATATTCCAGACGGTGCTCCAGACCTTTGAAGGTAAGTATGCCTTCCCTGATGGCTTCATCGGGTATGCCGTTGAGAACGCAGGCCCCGATAGCCGCCATGATATTCTTCAGGTTATGTTCACCCCTGAGGTAGCGCTTCTGATCGAGCTTCCACACTGCCCTCTCACTGCTGCCATCGCTGAAGAAGATAGAATTTTCATGAATAAAAATTCCCGGCTTGTGCTTCAGTGTGAGCGAGAACGGAAACAGATGAGCCGGGCTTCCGCTGCCAGCTATATGCGCTGCCAGGAGGTTGTCGGATGAATGGTAAATGAGGAAATCATCCTTCTCCTGTTCTTTGCCTATATTAAATTTTGCCTGCTGGTAGGCTTCATACGAAGGATAAGCATCGAGATGTTCCTGGAAAAGATTCAGCAATATGGCCGTATGAGGCGAAGACGCAGTATATTCAAGCTGGTGCGACGAAAGTTCAAACACAATGTGCATATCCTCCCCTATCCTGTCGGCAAAATGAAAAGCGGGAGAACCTATATTCCCGACCAGGCAGGAATCCTTTCCTGAAATCAGGATGATATGCTGGATGAGGCTGGAGGTAGTGCTCTTTCCCTTGGTTCCTGTTACACCGATAACCTGCTTCCCGTACTTTTCGAGGAAAAGTGAGGTCTGGGAAATGATCTTTGAAGAAGGCACTTCAGGATAAAGATGGTTGATGCGCACTCCCGGGCTCTTCATCACAAGATCACAATGCCCTATGACATCAAGGTAATTTTCACCGGTAAAGAAAGTGATATTCATATCGCCTGAAAGCAACGGGTGCCGGCGAACCTCCTCATCCAGGTCGGCGACCAGCAGATGTTTCTCAGGAAATGCCTTACGGATCAAGGAGTACGACGACTGCCCTTCTCTCCCGAAACCAAGGATCGCGACTGATTTTCCGGCAAGTCTCAGTTTCAGGAACTCAAGCATACAATGCAGCCTTTAAAATTGTTTCGAAAGTCCCGGGAAGGTTGTTTGCAGACCAGGAGCTCAGCGACGACATGAATTCCCGTTCATGGTATGTGGAATATTCAGATGAATCCCTGTAAATCCTCAGTAATGCAGGAAGCGTGTATTCCTTTTTCAACCTGATCATTTCACACAAGGCCAGGTTAACCTCATCAATGGTGCCGATGCAATCAAAAGGTTTCTCATCGGCTGCTCCTGTAAACTGCAAAAGTGTTGTGATCAGCCCGGTTTCGTCAAGCAGGTTTTTACCAAATAAGGTTTTCATGGTTTCCTCGCCTAAAAAAGGAGAAAGGATCACGAATGTAAACAGGCATTTCGGACATTTTCCGCACCAGGCGTCGGTCTTGCTGCCGGCGTTGCAGGAACGAAAAACCCTGTGGTAAGCAGGCAATCGTGAAAAAAGCCAGGCGATCTGCAGTTCATTAAGCGGGCGGAGGAAACTGAAATAATTTATGTGGGGAGTAATAAATTTACTCACGTAATCCCTGAAATCATTCTCGAACTCTATGGATTTGGAATACTGGTGATTGATATTCGTCCCGGGAATAGTGGCTTCATTCGCGCTTGATTCGTTTGAAAGGACGATATGCCTGCTGCCTGTAAGCAGGGCCGCCGGGAGTGAAATAAACGCCAGTAAAGCCGAGAAAGGAGTATGACCGTTTAGGAAGCCCTTTGCATTTAGCTCCAATAACAAGGGATCTAGAGTGCGCGTAAGCAAAATGGCCCGGCCCGGAGGGATTTCTGAAGCCTCAATTACTGCGGATGTTGCGCCACGGGGATTCACTACCATGGGAATAACATTGAAGTATTCCTTCAGCAGATCCAGTGTGACGGCTGAATCCTTGCCTCCTCCAACCGGTACGATCACACCCGCTCCCAAATCCGGAGTAGCCAGAACTGGAAAAACAACACCTTCGGCTGTTATATCCATGAAAGTATTTTCATCAACATCCAGCGAATTCAGGTAAAAAAACTCTCCCAGCCCCAGAAAATACAATTTCTTCCACCATGAGACCTGCTCCTTGCTGAGACCTGCCGGCCTGATGAAGACTTTAGGCGGGCAGGCCGATTTCCAGTAACTGATCAGTTCGATCATCCCGATATTAAAAATAAGCGATGGCAAAAGGGGCTTTAGGATTTCATCGGTAAAAGCCCTGCTGTTCCCGGGAATGAACAGTGAAGGGTAAAAATGAAACTGCCCTCCAAGGTTAAAATGAAACCTGGCATTCAGTCCTCCGGGATCCAGTGAAAAGGAAAAGTCCTCGTAGATAAAAAAGGGGAACCTGGCCGACAATTCATTCAATTTACCCTGGTTGCTGGACTTTGGCATGAATTCGTATTATCTTTACCTTGTAATTTTTAATGCAAGTGTAAAAGCAGGTATGCGCCGGATTTTTTTCACTGCTTGCAAAAGTAATCAAATTCATGTACGTTTGCGACATTAACCTAACAGGGAAAGGATGGACCGACAGATCATAGAGCCAAAGCAGGGTATCATTCTGATATCAGAACCCTCATTGCAGGATTACTACTTTAAGCAATCCGTCGTTTTGCTCGCCGAACACAGCCAGGAGGGCACATTTGGCGTGATTATCAACAAGCCGATCGAAATGAGGTTGCCCGAGATTTTCGGTGATCTTAAGGAGTTTGATTTCAAGGTTTACCTGGGCGGCCCGGTGAAGACCGACAGCGTGTTCTTTATTCACACCCTCGATGATATAAGCGGCAGCCTGAAGATCATGAAGGGCTTATACTGGGGAGGCGATATTTCCACCATAAAAGAATATATCAGCAAAGGCCTCATTGGCGAAAACAACATCCGCTTTTTTGTCGGTTACGCCGGATGGCATCCCAACCAGCTCGAACGCGAGATCAAGGAGAATTCCTGGGTATTATCGCATACCACGGCCAGGGAAGTGATCGACAGCAAACCCGAGTTGCTCTGGGGCAATTACCTCAAGCATATGGGGAAGGATTATGCCATCTGGGCGAATTACCCCCCAGATCCTACCCTGAATTAAAAAGCGAAAAGCGAACGATTTCATCATTTCGCTTTTCGCCATTTCGCCATTTTCCTTACTTTTGCATATCTAATTACACGTATATGAGCAAGGAAGGTCAGGCATCCGGGGACTTCATGGAATGTTCAGGCGGATCGATAAATTATTATGGCAGTAAACCGGGTGAAGTTGTCGAAGACCGTGAGAAGAAACAACAACCGACGGAAAGGGCCAATAAAGCCCGTGAGTTGTACTTCAGCGCCAGGTCATCCACCTCCATGGAATTTCCTTACTGGTACACCCGTCGCTGGGATGAACTTAACGGGGAAATCCCCATCATCCGCCGCGCCGAGAGCCTTAAGGCGGGGTTCGAGCATTTAACCCCTGTCATTTATCCCGGGGAACTCCTCGTCATGGGCAAAGCATCTTACCTCCGGGGGTCCTATCCCATGCCCTGGCTGTCGGAAGCATTTTTCATGGCTTCGGAGGACAAGCTTTACAGGGAAGCGCTGGAATCGGGCAAGCTAACAGCCGATACCTTTACCACTGTTGGTAAAGGAGGTGGAAATGTGACCAGCTCGGCCGGCAAAGTAATATCCATCGCCGGTAAATTCGGGTTGAGGGTTGAAGAAATGCCTGTGATGCTTGAAGTGGCAAAAAAATGGAAGGACCGTTCCGTAGATGACGTTGGCCATAAATATGAACAAATGGTGCCTGCTTACAAAGAGAAGGAAGCTATCATGCGCTCAGTCATTTGTATGTTCGATTCCGGGTATACCCTGCCCCAGGGCCGTGAGGTGGTCAACTATTACTATCCCCTGCAATACGGCATCGACGGCATCATCCGCATGTGCGAAGAAGGAATTGCGGAGGTAGCCGGTTATCCCGAAATGGACCGCCTGTATTTTTACAAAGGCGTCATCACCATGCTTCAGGGGATCAAATCCTGGATCAGGAATTACGCCGGAGAGGCGCGTTTCATGGCCTCACTCGAAAAAGACGAAAAACAGAAAGACGAATATGCCGAAATGGCCGGACGGCTTGAACATATATCAGCAAACCCTCCCAGGGACTTTCACGATGCATTGCAGATGCTGTGGATCTTCCATGTTGCTGTGCTGAATGAGGACGCCATTTCGGGACTATCGCCGGGAAGGGTCGGCCAGGTTCTTTATCCTTTCTGGAAAAGGGATATCGACAAAGGACTGATTGACCGTGCAAAGACCATTGAACTGCTGGAATGCATGCGCATCAAATTTACAGAGATCGACTGTTTTGCCTCCATGGGTGTGGTCGGCGGGGTCTTATCGGGCAACACATTTAACAACCTCTGCATTGGCGGGCTGAACAAAGACGGCACATCGGCAGCCAACGATTTGGAGATGCTCATACTTGAGACCGGAATTAGCTGCGAAACTCCCCAACCAACACTTTCGGTCCTTTATGATGAGAAGTCACCCGAGGAGTTCCTGCTCAAAGGCATTGAATGCACCAAGGCAGGTGCAGGTTACCCTGCCTGGGTGAACAACCAGGTTGCCATGGAGTTCCTTTTAAACAATTACGGACATGAAGGCATGCAGATGGAAGAAGCCCGCGCATGGGCCATCGGAGGTTGCCTTGAATCAAGCCCCGGCAGCTGGATGCCCCTTAACCTCGACGGGGTGATCCACTGGATCCCGGGCGGCTCAGCACCGGCAACCAGCGTGGGAGTTCATTTTCTCTCTCTCCCCAAGATACTGGAGACCGTGATCTTCGACGGCATGGATATGCGCACCGGCGAAAGGATCTTTCCCAGCCACGGCTATAAGCTTGAAACATACGATGAACTCTGGCAGGGTTTCACTGATTATTTCAGCAGGGCCGTTCATGTGCTCACGCTGACCAACAATGTGCAGCATGACGCCTGGAGAAAGATCAGCCCCTCGCTTGTGAATTCAATGCTCAAGCCCGACTGTCTCGAGAAAGGCCGCGACCTGGGCCAGATGGGGGCAAGGTATAATACGACCTTCAATATTGAATCTTGCGGCAATACTACCCTGGTGAATTCTCTGTCTTCCCTTAAAAAGAACATCTACGACGAAAAGAATTATTCCCTTGAAGATTACCGTAGAGCCATCCTGGATAACTTCGGATATCATACAGCCCAGGAAACAGGCTCCTATTCCCTGGTCGACCAGAAGCCGGCCGAACATTTCAGCGAATACCGTAAAATTCACCGCCAGAGCCTCGACGCTCCCAAGTTCGGGAATGACGATCCATATGTAGACTCTCTGTTTAAGGAATGGGAGGACTGGTTTTGCGAAATGGCGCATAATTACCGTTCACTTTACGACCAGCCCATGTATGCCTGTCAGATCAGCGTATCCACACATGGGCCGATGGGAGCAGTGACCCTGGCCTCCCCTGACGGACGACTCTCGGGAACGACCTTTTCTGATGGCTCCGTTTCGGCGTACCCGGGCACCGACAAGCATGGGCCGTATGCATTGTTCAGCTCGGCTACCTGCTGGAACCATTCCCAATCGCAGAATTCCCAGCTGAATATGAAGATCCATCCTTCGGTGGTCAGAGGTCGCGAAGGTTCGCGCAAATTCCTGGAGCTGATACGCGCCTATATGAGAAAAGGCGGCTTCCATGTGCAATTCAACATTGTTGATTCCAGGATGCTGAAACAGGCCCAGGAAGATCCCGATAAGTTCCGCAGCCTGCTGGTGCGCGTAGCCGGGTTCACTCAGTACTGGGTAGAACTTGGCAAGCAGATCCAGGATGAGGTGATTGCCAGGACGGAGTATGAGGAGTTGTAAAAGGCGAAAAGCGAAAAGTGAAAAGCGAAATTATTTTTTTTGATTTCACCTTTCGTCTATCGCCATTTCGCTTTTTGAAAATAAATCTAACTTACATAATATGAACACCTGCACCGATTGCAAATTCTACCTTCCCGTTGATGTGTTCAGGGGGATATGCAAGCTGTTAAAAAAGGATATCCTGCCCGATGATCTGTTCTGTGACAAGGCTGAAAGGATCGCCAAATGCAAGTTTTGCAGCAAATACACGGCCGAAAAGGATTTCCTGGGCAAATGCATGTCTGCCACCCTGGCTTACCCTGACATGATCGCTGCCAAATGTATTGATTTCGAATGGATCAATCTGAATTGACCGGGGGGTATATTTTCGACATCCAGGGTTTTTCAGTCCATGACGGTCCAGGCTGCCGTACCCTGATCTTCCTTAAAGGATGTCCTTTACGATGCCTTTGGTGCTCTAATCCCGAAGGGATAAAACCCTTTCCTGAACCCCTTTACAAGGAATCCAAATGCCTTTTTGACCTGTTTTGTGTTGAGGCCTGTCCGTACCAGGCTATAAAGGTTCAGGGTGGAAAAGGCTCTCAAAAACTTGAATTTGACAGGAAGAAATGCAGCGAGTGCGACAATTACCTGTGCATAAAGGCCTGTCTTACCGGTGCCCTTGCACAGGGAGGTGACTACATAACCATTGACGATCTGTACACCAGGATAGCCCGCGACAGGCAATACTGGGGTGACAAGGGCGGAATCACACTTACCGGAGGGGAACCCTTTGCCCAACCTGAATTTACTGCAGCCTTTCTTGAAAAATGTTACAAGGCATTCATCCATACTGCAGTCGAAACCTGCGGTGATGTTCCCTGGAATGATATTCAGCCTTCGCTTCAGTGGCTTGAATGGATATTTTTCGACCTCAAGCATATGGATGAGTTCGCACATAAACAGCTGACGTCCTCATCAAATAAATCAATCCTTGAAAATGCCAGGCTGATCTCCTCTTCCTTCACAGGAAGACTGGTGTTCAGGCTGCCACTTGTACCAGGCATGAATGATTCTGAAGAAAACATCAGGGATACCGCCGGATTCATCCTGTCGACCGGGCGTAAAGAGCTGAACATCCTGCCGGTTCACCACCTGGGGCGGGAGAAATACACTCTTGCAGGGTACACTTACAATCTTCCCGGCTTTGAAATGACACCCCGGGAAATGCTGCTTGAAGCGCAAAGCCGTTTCACCGAATTGGGTGTAAAATGTTATCTTGGCAGCGAAACCCCTTTCTGATTCTGTTGAAAATTTCTTATAAATGTTGTTCCTGAATGATTTAAATCATTGTTGGATTGGATTTATTTTATGATTTTTGCGAATACCAATTTCTGATGTTTCCTCACCTTAGTTAAAACCTATGAACGATACTCCCATAAACTTTGAAGTGGTTAGCCGGCATATTAAGGAAAGCAAGATTCGTAATATCGGCACTGCCTCTATCCGCGAGATAAAGAAACTTATCAACGGGATAGAAACTGAAACAGGTGAAAAATTTGTAAGAATGGAGATGGGGGTTCCCGGTCTCCCTCCTGCCGAAATAGGCGTACAGGCCGAAATCGATGCGCTGAAAAGAGGGGTCGCTGCCATATACCCCGACATTGAAGGCACGCCAGTCCTTAAAAAGGAAGCCTCGCGTTTTGCAAAGCTGTTCCTTGACATAGATGTGGATGAAGCCAACTGCATCCCAACAGTAGGTTCCATGCAGGGGGGCTTTGCCGCTTTCCTCACACTTTCAAAGCTCAACAAAGAAAGGGATACAAGCCTGTTCATTGATCCGGGATTCCCGGTTCACAGGCAGCAGCAGATCGTCCTGGGCCTCAAATATGAAAGCTTCGACATCTATGAATTCAGGGGCGAAAAACTCAGGCATAAACTCGAGTCATATTTTTCGACCGGTAAGATCCATTCGGTGCTTTATTCAAACCCGAATAATCCTTCGTGGATCTGCTTTAATGAACATGAACTGAAGATCATTGGCGAACTTGCCACAAAATACAATGTGGTCATCATCGAGGACCTTGCTTATTTCGGCATGGACTTCAGGAAAGATTACGGTCATCCCGGGCAGCCTCCGTTTCAGCCTACCGTTGCCAAATACACAGATAATTACCTCCTGCTTGTTTCCAGCTCAAAAGCTTTCAGTTATGCAGGCCAGAGAATAGGCCTGATGCTGGTTTCGAATAAGCTGTTCAATATGGTCTCGGATGATCTTCTAAGGAACTATTCCACCAATATCTTCGGCAGAGCGCTTATTTATGGAACAGTGTATGCCCTTAGCGCCGGCACCGCCCACTCAACCCAGTTTGCCATGGCAGCTTTGCTGAAAGCCGCCAATGACGGCACATACAACTTCGTGGAAGTTGTTAAAGAATATGGTGAGAAAGCGAAGATCATGAAAAAAATGTTCCTCGACAACGGGTTCAGTATTGTCTATGACAGGGATGAGAATGCTCCTATTGCCGATGGGTTCTACTTCACCATATCCTATCCCGGTTTTTCCGGTGAGAAATTACTTGAAGAACTTCTTTATTACGGCATCAGTGCTATCGCCCTGAGCATTACCGGAAGTGAAAGACTTGAAGGGCTGCGCGCCTGTGTATCCCTTGTAAAGAGGTCGCAGTTCTCCGACCTGGAAGCCAGGCTCAGGAAGTTTTATGAGAATCACCCTGTTGCTCCGTGCCATTCTAAGTAACTGAAAGGCAAACTTATCAACAATATTATACGAGTTATTAACAATGGTACGTTGATATTTTCCCGGTTTTTCCGGTTCTCCCGGGCACTCCTGTACTTTTCTTTGTCGGCTGAAAACCAAGTAAATGGCTTTTCTTTGCCGGTATTTGCTCTTGCTGACTTTTATTGTCGTGATATTCCGGAATGCGGAAGCACAGGACAATTACACTGACCCCGGAAGCGGAGTTGAAATCATTTTCCCGGCCGATGCCGGGATCTTCCCACACCAGTGGACAATAAAAAAAATAAACCCTTCCATCAGGCCGGTGTGTCACGAAGAACTGATAAGACTTGAGGACCTGCTTACTTTTGCATTTTCAAAATACCCGGTTGCTGTCCTCAATGCAAACCTGAAGAGGGTATGCGTGGTGAAGTCCATGACATTCTATGGACTCCCGTACGGGGGTACGAATTACCAGCATACTGTTTATTTATCGGATGATAACGATAATCCATGGTTTAATGATGAATATATCGAGCAGGTGTTTCACCATGAATTCTCAAGTATACTGTTACGTGACTTTCATGTATATTTTGATCAGGCCAAATGGCTTTCACTTAATCCTCCTTCATTCAGATATGGTAAAGGAGGCGCTGATGCAATCAGGCAGGGCATGGCCAGCATGGCTCTGGAGCCTGAAACAATAAAACAGGGATTCCTGTCGCAGTATTCCACAGCTTCGGTTGAAGAAGATATCAATGTGGTCGCTCAATATCTTTTTACAGGTAACCCGGAATTCTGGAATGTATTCGCAATGAACGACATCATCCGTGACAAAGCCAGGCTGCTGATCGGGTTTTACCACAAAATCAATCCGGTGTTCACCGAATCCTACTTCCGAAATCTCTGTTTCGGCATTACCGCGCAGAGGTAGGCACCAGGCATTATGCCAACTTATACTTGTTCTAAATTTAACAGCGCTCAACCTGCGTTCCGAGAAATTTCCATAATTTCGCCATGGTTATAAATACCCGACCAATAATTTTCTCATTATGGCTAAGATCAAAGGTGATATCCTGGTAAACATTGAACGTTGCAAGGGGTGCGAAGTCTGCATAGCCGCATGTCCTTCCGCTACGATAGCGATGGCGAAGGAAGTGAACGGCAAAGGTTACCATTTTGCAATGAAGGTCAATAACGACTGTACCGGTTGCATGAATTGCGCGATAGTTTGCCCCGACGGGGTGATCACGGTCTTCCGTGGCAAAGTTGAATAACAATCTTAAACTACATATCTCATGGGTGAATTACGATTGATGAAGGGTAACGAAGCTGTTGCCGAAGCTGCCATTAGGGCAGGCTGCGACGGATATTTCGGATACCCGATAACACCTCAGTCTGAAGTGATGGAATACCTCATGGCTGAGAAACCGCATGAACGTACCGGCATGGTTGTCCTTCAGGCCGAAAGTGAAGTAGCCTCCATAAATATGTTGTACGGAGGTGCAGGGACGGGTAAAATGGTTATGACATCGTCCTCCAGTCCGGGAATAAGCCTGATGCAGGAAGGGATCAGCTATATGGCAGGCGCTGAATTGCCGGCCGTGGTGGTGAACATTGTCCGCGGGGGGCCAGGCCTTGGAACAATCCAGCCTTCGCAGGCCGACTATTTCCAGGCCGTCAAAGGCGGGGGGCATGGCGACTATAAGATGATCGTACTCGCTCCTTCTTCTGTACAGGAAATGTGCGACCATACAAAACTCGCTTTTGAACTGGCTTTTAAATACCGCACCCCGGTCATGATACTTAGCGACGGAGCTATCGGCCAGATGATGGAGAAGGTAGTCCTATTCGACCCCGTACCCCGTCGCAGCGATGAAGAAGTCATCAGACAGAATCCCTGGGCAGCCACAGGAAAACCAAAGGACCGTGAACACATCATCATTACATCTCTCGACCTTGACCCGGCAGGGCAGGAAAGAGTGAACCTGAAACTTCAGGCCAAATACAGGAAAATGGAAGAGAACGAGGTCCGTTATGAGATGCTTAACTGTAAAGATGCTGAATATCTCTTCGTTGCCTTCGGACTTTCGGCCAGGATCTGCCAGAAATCAATGGACCTGGCCCGCGCCAAAGGTATTAAAGTAGGCCTTTTCAGACCCATCACCCTCTTCCCGTTCCCGGTGAAGCCTATGAATGATATCGGCAAAAAAGTCAAAGGCATGCTGGTTGTTGAGATGAATGCAGGCCAGATGATCGAAGACGTGAAACTTTCGGTCGGCTGCAGTATTAAAATAGAACATTACGGGCGCTTCGGCGGCATCATTCCCACACCCGACGAAGTTGTGAAAGCCCTTGAAACCCAAATTATCGGAGGCTGATTATGGAGGAACCATTTGTAAAAACAGAATTACGCAAGGATGAGAACATTGTGTACAAACGTACCAACCTCCTTGTCGACCGGCCGCTTAGTTACTGCCCCGGATGCGGACATGGCGTTGTTCACCGCATGCTCATGGAAACCCTTGAGGAGATGGATGCCCAGGACAAAACCATTGGCATCGGCCCGGTGGGATGTTCAGTACTCGCCTATGACTTCATGAACATAGATATGCTGGGAGCTGCCCACGGCCGCGCCCCTGCCCTGGCCACTGCTATCAAGCGCATGTGGCCGAACAAATTCGTTTTCACTTACCAGGGCGACGGTGACCTTGCCGCAATCGGAACGGCAGAAACCATCCATGCCTGCAACAGGGGCGAGAATTTCACCATTATTTTTATCAACAACGGTATTTACGGGATGACCGGAGGACAAATGGCCCCCACCACCCTTCCAGGAATGAGATCCTCAACCTCGCCCTATGGCCGCGACGTGAAAATGATGGGACATCCTTTAAAAATTACCGAACTGATTGCTGCACTGCCAGGAACTTATTATGTGACACGCCAGGCCGTGCACACTCCCAACCACGTCCGTAAAACGAAGAAAGCCATCCGTAAGGCATTCGAAATTCAGAAAGAAAATAAAGGAATCACCTTTATCGAAGTGGTGTCAAACTGCAATTCAGGATGGAAAATGACACCGGTGCAATCCAATAAGTGGATGGAAGAGAACATGTTCCCCTTCTACCCTCTTGGAGACATCAAAGTTGACGGAAAATTAATTGAGAAAAAAGAAACGGCAGAAAAAGCATAATTTTCGCCTTTCGCTTTTCGCTATTTCGCTATTTATAAAATTATGACTGAAGAAATAATCATTGCCGGTTTCGGCGGACAGGGAGTCCTCTCGATGGGAAAGATCCTCGCGTATTCGGGGGTTATGCAAAACAAGGAAGTCAGCTGGATGCCATCGTACGGCCCGGAAATGCGGGGAGGGACAGCCAATGTTACTGTCATCATCAGCGATGAACGTATCAGCTCCCCTATTCTGAACTCATTCGACACGGCCATTATCCTGAACCAGCAGTCACTCGACAAATTCGAGAAAAGTGTTAAACCGGGAGGTCTGCTTATTTACGACCCGAATGGGATCACCAGGACCCCTGAACGCAAAGACATCAACATTTACACCATACTTGCTGCAGATGAAGCCGCAAGGCAGGGCCTGTCGAAAATTTTCAACATGATAGTCCTTGGCGGTTTCCTTAAACTGAAACCCTTGGTACAACCCGAATTCATCCATAAAGGTCTTGAGAAGTCACTTCCCGCCCGCCATCATAAACTCATCCCCGATAACGAAAAAGCTATTGATATCGGCAAGGAACTTATACAGGCGGTGCAGGTCCTGAATTGAAAAACGATTTATGCCGTGCTATTTACGAATGAAGAGAGTTATTCCTGAATCGTAAATCAAAAATAAAATCGTACTTCTTACATCGTAAATCGTAAATCCAATATCGGTTTGTCTCCCTTATCGTTCACAGAACTTAGGGACTTCCTTGAAGAGAAGTACTGGCAGTACAACACCCCTGCTTTCATTGAACACGACCCGGTTTCAATTCCTCATAACTTTTCAGCAAAAGAAGATATAGAGATCTCCGGATTTCTTACAGCAACAATTTCATGGGGATTGCGCAAGACCATACTGCAGAATTCCCGGTTGCTCATGCAAATGATGGATAATGAACCTTATGGGTTTATCAGGTCCTTTGCAACCTCCGATCTGAAACCCTTCAGGAAGTTCGTACACCGCACTTTTAACTCTGAGGACTGTATTTATTTTTTACACAGCCTCCGGCATATTTACACTAATTACGGTGGACTGGAGAGCTGCTTCGTTTCACTGCCTGGTGAAGGTATCAGGTCGCGCATTGACTCTTTCCGCAGGACATTTCTGGAGCTCCCTCATCCGCAGAGACATGAAAAACATATTGCTGATCCGATGAAAGGAGCTTCGTGCAAGCGCATCAACATGTTTCTGCGCTGGATGGTAAGGGATGACGGCAAGGGTGTTGATTTCGGACTTTGGAAATCTGTGAAGCCCGGTGAACTAATATGCCCGCTGGATATACATACAGCTGCTTCTGCCAGGAAGCTTGGATTGCTCAGAGTTAAAACCAACGACTGGCAAGCAGCTGAAGAACTTACATCAGCTCTCAGAAAATTCGATCCCGAAGATCCGGTCAGGTATGATTTTGCCCTGTTCGGGCTGGGGGTTTATGAAAACTTCTGAAACAGCAGCAGCCAAACCTTGCTTATCTGTAAAAGCAATTCAGGATGTGATAAACTTTTCTATCCTTCCCGGTAAAGTGAGGACGGGTCAGTTTTTCAGTATCGCCAGCGCTTCCTCAATATGCTTGTTAAAGTTGAACTGGGAAGAAAAAATCTTCCTGATAATGCCATTCCTGTCGATCACATAAGTGACCCTGCCCGGGATCAGCCCCATGGTTCGGCCAACATGATAAAGACCGGCGACCTTCCTGTCTGCGTCGGAAAGTAAAATGAACGGCAGCTTATGATGTGAAGCGAACGCCTTGTGGGAGTCCTGGTCATCGGCGCTGATCCCTATGACTTCAGCTCCGGCCTCCCTGAAAACTTCATAATTATCGCGGAAACTGCAAGCCTCTTTTGTACATCCGTATGATTCATCCTTGGGATAGAAAAATAATACGATTGTTTTTTTTCCTGCGAACTGCGACAGGCTCACCATGCTCCCATCCTGCGCTGGAAGAGTGAAATCAGGAGCCTGCATTCCTTCTTTTATTACCTGGTTGGCCATTTTTATAGGTTTTGAGTAATGAATAAATGTGAAAATTGATATGATGATAATTATCAATATGGCCGGAATAATTAAGTAATATTTCATTATCGCCTGCCGGATTTTCATTTTGCAAAATTACCGATTAATTTAGAATTAATATAAATAGAATATTTTTTATTACCTTTGCATTTGAATTGAACCAATAAAAATTAAAGGTATGAAATTTTTAAGTCTTATAATTGCAATCATGACAATGACACATATAGCCGGGGCTCAGTCCTATAAAACCTTTTATGATTTCAGGGCGGTCACTCTTGAAGGCACCCCTTTTGATCTTTCTTCCCTGAAAGGCAAAAAAGTGCTGGTAGTGAACACTGCTTCAAAATGCGGGCACACTCCACAGTATGCCCAGCTTGAGGAGCTTTACACTAAATATTCAGGAAAGAATTTTGTGGTCATCGGTTTTCCCGCCAACAATTTCCTTTCACAGGAACCTGGCAGCAATGAACAGATCAGGGAATTCTGTACAAAAAATTACGGTGTAACTTTTCCGATGATGTCAAAGATCTCGGTAAAAGGGAATGATATTGACCCTCTTTACCGATGGCTTACAAGCAAGGAGGAGAATGGTGTGATGGATGCGCCGGTGAAGTGGAACTTCCAGAAATTTATGATCGACGAGAACGGTAAGCTGGTTGGGATGGTACCACCGGGCGATCTGCCAAACTGCGATAAAATCGTTAACTGGATAGAAAATAAACAATGAAAAAGTACAAGTGCACGGTTTGCGGCCATGTGTATGATCCTGCAGAAGGGGATCCCGATTCGGGCATTGAGCCCGGAACACCCTTTGAAAAAATCCCCGACCACTGGGTATGCCCTATTTGTGGAGTCGGCAAAGAGGATTATATTTTGATGGATTAACAGAAAATAGCTGTTTTGTTAATGTACAATGTACAAATGTTATACTGACATTTCGCATTTTGCATTTCGCTTTTCGCTTTTTTTTCTGTGCTACTTGAATTACCTTTGCTCTAAACTCACTTATTATGGAAAAGTCTATCAAAGGAACACAAACCGAAAAGAACCTGCTGAAATCATTTGCGGGTGAATCCCAGGCCAAAAACCGTTACACTTTTTTCTCAAAGCAGGCTAAAAAAGATGGATATGAACAGATCTCGGCCATCTTCATGGAAACTGCTTTGAACGAAGAATCTCATGCAAAGATATTTTTCAGGTTTCTCGAAGGAGGACCGGTGGAGATAACGGCCACATATCCTGCAGGAACCATAGGAACCACGGCCGAAAACCTCAAAGCAGCAGCCGACGGAGAGAACGAAGAATGGACAGCGCTTTACCCTGAATTCTCCCGGGTAGCTGCTGAAGAAGGTTTTCCCAAAGTTGCCACTGCGTACAAACTGATCGCCCAGGTTGAGGAGCATCACGAAAAAAGATACCGGAAACTGCTTAACAATATGGAAAAGAACAGGGTTTTTGAAAAGGAAGAAAAGGTTTACTGGGTCTGCAGGAAATGCGGGTATATACATTTCGGCGCCAAAGCGCTTCAGAACTGCCCTGCATGCCAGCACCCTCAGGCATATTTTGAGCTGCTGGGCGAAAACTATTGATTGCAGGCGTTGAGGATTTAACAATTATCAGGAATGACTAAGACGAGGAAATTTATCAGGGAAGAAGTTCTTACCGACTATAAACTGGCATGCGAATCAAGGCAGGTGAGCCTGCTGGGCAGGCGTGAAGCGCTGGGGGGAAGAGCCAATTTCGGCATATTCGGCGACGGGAAGGAAGTGCCCCAGATTGCTATGGCAAAATTTTTCAGAAAGGGAGACTGGCGTTCGGGTTATTACCGTGAGCAGACCTTTATGATGGCTGCAGGTTTATCAGACAAGGAGCGTTTTTTTGCACAACTGTATGGCGACACTGATTTAAACAGGAATCCCGATAATGCCGGCAGGCTGATGAATAACCACTTCGCCACACGCAGCCTCGACGAAAGAGGGGAATGGAAGGATCTTACGGGCCAGAAGAATTCTTCGGGCGACATCTCTCCCACAGCGGCTCAGATGCCTCGTTTGCTTGGCCTTGCCCTGGCCTCAAAAACATTCAGGAACAGCAGGGAGATGCAGGAAGCCGGCAAGAAATTCACTGTTAACGGTGATGAGGTTGCTTTCGGTATGATAGGCGATGCTTCCACTTCCGAAGGCCATTTCTGGGAAACCATCAATGCAGCGGGCGTTCAGCAGGTCCCTTTGGCTCTTGCAATCTGGGACGATGGTTACGGCATCAGTGTGCCTAAAAAATACCAGACAACCAAGGAGAGCATTTTCGAAGTATTGAAAGGCTTTGTAAAAGACAAGGAAAAACCCGGGGGTATTTTATTGTATACCTGCAAAGGCTGGGATTATCCTGCCCTCCTCGACATGTTTGAGGAAGGAATTGCGATCTGCAGGAAAGACCATGTTCCCGTTGTTTTCCATGTTGCCGAACTCACACAGCCCCAGGGTCACTCCACTTCGGGATCTCATGAACGTTACAAATCGCCTGAACGCCTCAGCTGGGAGAAAGAGCACGACTGCATCCTCAAAATGCGTGAATGGATGATCTCCGGCTCTATTGCAACCGCTGCAGAACTTGACCAGATCGAAGCCGATGCGGTAAGAGCTGCCAGGGCTGCACGTGATTCTGCCTGGAAAGCTTTCCAGGCACCAATCAAAGCCGAAAGGGAGCATTTAATCAAAGTGGTAACGTCAACAAATTGTCCCTGTAAAAAACAGGACCGCATCGACAAGATCGTTGCCGACCTGCAGATGGTTGCCGAGCCTTTGCGTAAGGATGTCATATCCTCAGCAAAGAAGATCCTGCGGGATGTATGCACCACCTGCAGCATGAAAAAACCCATGAAAGCCGACCTCGAAGTGTGGATGGAAGAACAGAAAAGGCTGAACACCGACCGCTACAGCTCCCATCTTTACAGCCAGTCGGAGAAGGCAGCGCTTAAAATTGACAGCATTCCTCCCGTTTTTGATGAAAATTCATCGGTCGTCACCGGGCGTGAGATACTTGTTGCAAACAACGATTATCTTTTAAAGAATAACCCACTGATGGTTTTTTTCGGTGAAGATGTGGGCAAGATCGGCGGTGTGAATCAGACACTGGAAGGCCTGCAGGTAAAATACGGAGAGAACAGGGTCTTTGATACCGGGATACGCGAACTTACCATTCTAGGGCAGGGGCTGGGTCTTGCCCTCAGGGGCTTCAGGCCCATCACCGAGATACAATATTTCGACTACCTTCTTTACGGGTTGCAGGTGCTGAGCGATGATATTGCAACAACACATTACCGCACCAAAGGCGGACAAAAGGTGCCGATGATCATCTCAACCCGTGGCCACAGGCTCGTGGGGATATGGCATTCAGGGTCGCCCCTCAGCATGGTCATCAATTCCATACGAGGGGTGTATGTGCTGGTTCCGAGGAACATGACGCAGGCAGCAGGATTTTACAATACCATGATGGCTTCGGATGACCCTGCACTGATCATTGAGCCTCTCAACGGTTACCGCCTGAAAGAAAAAATGCCCGCCAATATTGGCAGGTTCCGTATTCCCATCGGGATGCCCGAGATGCTCAATGAAGGCAGCGACATCACGCTCGTGACCTATGGCTCATGCGTGCGTATTGCCCAGGAAGCCGTTGCCCAGCTGAAGGATTTCAACATTTCGGTTGAACTTATCGATGTACAGTCCCTTGTACCCTTCGATATTCCCGGGGTGATTGTAAACTCATTGAAAAAAACCAATAAGATCGTTTTCTTTGATGAGGACGTCCCCGGAGGCGCAACCGCCTATATGATGCAGAAAGTGCTTGAAGACCAGAAAGGTTACCGGTTCCTCGACACAGAGCCGCGAACACTTACATCAAAAGACCACCGCCCGGCATACAGCAATGACGGTGATTATTTCTCGAACCCCAATGCCGAGAACGTTTTTGAAAGAATATACGAGATCATGCATGAATACAACCCGAACAAGTATGTTAGGTTGTGGTAATATGATGTAATTTCAGCACATTTTAAATAAATACCGCGCTTGCCCCGGAATCAGGTAGTGATGATTAAGGAGAGAGAATCTTTTTATACCTTATGTGAACACAAGCCGTGAAGGCACTGATAACTAACCAGGTCCCTGATCAGACTGAATATCAACTTGTGAAACTGAGAATTGTCGAAACAAGCGATCAATCTAATACAATATATGTACCTGGGTTGAATGAGTCTTACCATTCAACCCACGGAGCAATTCAGGAATCACGGCATGTTTTCATTGAAGCCGGGTTCCGGAAGATAGCCGCTATGCTGGAAAGGATCAGTATTTTTGAGGTAGGCTTCGGTACAGGTCTTAACGCCCTGCTGACCCAGGTAGATGCTGAAACCATGCACAAGCATGTTTTGTACACCGCTATTGAAACCTTTCCACTTGAAGAGGAGATATGGTCCGGGCTGAATTATCCGCGGATGCTTTGTTCCTCTGATTATTCAACGGCTTATAATAGGCTGCACCTTGCCGGATGGGGCAGGCCTGAGGAACTGAGCAACTTCTTCCACATACATAAAATTCACACTAAACTCGAGGATTACTCACCCGAACCGGGCCAGTTCGACCTCGTATATTTTGATACATTTTCGCCTGCATCACAGCCCGAATTATGGACCACGGAGATTTTCATAAAGATTTATCGGGCAATGAAACCAGGGGCTGTTCTCACAACCTATTCGGTAAAAGGCGATGTTATAAGGGCAATGAAAGCCGCCGGGTTCACCACCGAAAAGATCCCCGGTCCTCCCGGGAAAAGGCAGATCACAAGAGCGGTTAAACCAATCTGAAAGACAAAACCATGCCTGATAAAAGATTTAACATTCGTATTTACGGCTTGTTCACGGTGGATGGCAGGATACTGGTCACCGACGAATTCCGGCTTGGCGTTTACATGACCAAATTCCCTGGAGGGGCGCTTGAATTCGGGGAAGGAACCATCGACTGCCTCAGGAGGGAATTCAGGGAAGAACTGAATTCCGAGATCAGTAATATATCGCATTTCTACACAACGGATTTCTACCAGCCAACCACCCTGTTGCCCAAAGAAATGCAACTGTTCAATGTTTATTACCGTGTGCATCTCGACCAGCCATACCGGTTTAAAACTAATGTTAAAAAATTCGACATTCCGGCTATTGACGGTTCCCAGAGTTTCAGGTGGCTGAAGACAGATGAACTAAAAGAGGAGGAGTTTACGTTTCCTATTGACAGGTTTATAGTCAATAAGATCAAAACTGAATTAAAATGAAAAGTTTGTATTTCGCTTTTCTTTTACTGCTGATCATGGTTTCCTGCAAGACTGCAAGGGAAGGTAATACTGGCGTCAGCGGGAACATAGGCCGGTCTCCCGGCCAGTTGCTGAAACTTGAGGACCTGAGCCCGGTGAATTCACTTACCATTGACTCGGTAATCCTAGATGAACAGGGAAATTTCAGTTTCAGATTAGAAGAAAAAGAACCCGGTCTGTATGTGTTGGGGCTACCGGGTAAGCACAGGCTGGTACTGGAACTCAGGCCGGGTGATACGGTGAGTGTTACCGCTCCTGACGGATCTAAGCTTGAGGATGCCGTTATTACAGGATCGCCTGCCAGCAGCGAGATGAAGCAGTTCTTCGAGTTTACAGGCAGGAACCGGAGAATCTACGATTCACTCCAGGGCAGCCTTTTAACTCACCAGGATGATCCTGGTTTTGCGGAGCTTTCAAAAGAGCTGGATGAATCCCTGAAGCCCGTATGGGAAGCCCAGCGTGCCCTTGAAACCTCTTATATTGACAGGCATTTGAACAGCCTCACCTCACTTCTGATCCTTAACCAGGGCCTGGGAACAAGCCCTGTTCTCACATTTCATACCGATTCTGTTTATTTTCTGAAGCTTGACAGCTCCCTGAGCAGGGCCTGCCCGGGAAATAAGCATGCTGTTTTCCATCACAACAGGATAATCAGAGAAAGGGAACTGGAGGCCGTTAAAAAACAAAACGGATAAAATTTCCGATATTTGCGCTTATAATGGACGGAAAAATATATTTCGCATCTGATTTTCATTTAGGCATCCCCGACAGAAAGCAAAGCCTTGAGCGGGAGAAAAAACTTGTACGATGGCTGGAAATGGCACAGCAGGATGCTGCTGAGCTTTACCTTATGGGTGATCTATTCGATTTCTGGTTTGAATACAGGACGGTCGTTCCCCGGGGATATGCACGCCTGCTTGGCATCCTTGCCGGGATAACCGATTCAGGTATCCCTGTTCACCTTTTCAGGGGGAACCACGATATGTGGGCTTTCTCTTACCTGCAGGAAGAGACCGGCATTCATCTCCACCGGGAACCTGAATTCAGGAATTTTAACGGGAAAAATTTTTATCTGGCCCACGGCGATGGTTTAGGCCCGGGCGACCATGGGTATAAGTTCATTAAAAAGGTTTTTGCCAATCCTGTCAACCAGTGGCTTTTCAGGATAATCCATCCCGACCTGGGTATCAGTATGGCATTGTTCTGGTCAAGGACAAGCCGCAGTGCTGCGTTGGAAAAAGAAAAAAAGGAGGAAGAACGTAACCTAAGGTTGATAGGCGAACGGATCAGCTTTCATTCCCGGGACCTTATTATAAAGCATCCCGAGCTGGATTATCTTGTTTACGGACATTATCATTACCCTGTTGAAACAAAATTGTCAGAAAAAGCCAGGCAGTTCGTTCTTGGCGACTGGCTCACCCATTTTACCTATGCAGTGTTTGACGGGGAAAATATGGCCCTGAAAGAATTCAGGGAATAACAGAACGGGCGGCTCAGTAATCTGAGCCGCCCGTTCTGTCTTTTTAGGGTTGCACTTCTTATTCAGGGTGAATTGCTTCAACGGGGCATACATCTGCGCAGGCTCCGCAATCGGTACAGGTTTCAGGGTTTATTTTATAGATATCACCCTCGGAAATTGCTTCAACGGGACATTCGTCGATACAGGTCCCACAAGCAGTGCAATCTTGATTGATAGTATAAGCCATGATTTATTGATTTATGCCTGCACAAGGCAGGCCTGGTTACTAATTACATTTTCCTGTGCAAAGATAAAGATTTTTTTTAATCTGATTCAGTCTGAGTGTTAAATTATTAACAATCCTGGCATATGGTAACTCCTCCGCCACCCGTTTTCGCCATTTCACTGCCTCGCTACCTTATATTTCGCCATTTCACCATCTCATTATTTCACCATTTTTTAATACCTTTGCACTCTCTAAAAAACACATAACGATGTCGAACACCAATAGACAAATTGTTGAAAAAGAAAGTGTAGTTGTAAAGTTCGTCGGTGATTCCGGCGACGGAATGCAGCTTTCAGGGTCAGTTTTTTCAGATTCTGCTGCGCTGGCAGGGAATGACCTGGCGACCTTTCCTGATTTCCCGGCCGAAATCAGGGCGCCCCAGAACACTATTGCCGGCGTTTCAGGTTTCCAGGTCCATATGGGCTCCGAAAAAATATACACAACCGGCGATCTGGTGGATGTGCTTGTTTGTATGAACCCGGCCTCGCTTAAGGCTAACCTTAAATGGGCAAAAAAAGGCGCCACCATTCTGGTTGACACCGATTCCTTTGAGGATAAAGCCATTGAAAAGGCGGGTTACAGGCAAAGTCCCCTCACCGATAACAGCCTCCAGTCCTACAACCTGATCAAGGCCCCCATCACAGCCATGACCAAGGAAAGTCTCAAGGATTCAGGGATTGATAATAAAACGGCTGAACGTTCAAAAAACATGTTCGCACTGGGCATCCTGTATTTCATATTCAACCGCGATACCAAACTTGCTTTTAACTATTTTGAAGAACGGTTCAAAAAGAACCCGAAAATAGTTGAGATAAATAAAACTGTTATCCAGGCCGGGTACAATTATGCCGAAACCGTTGAAGCACTGGCATCGGTTATTCATGTTGGCCCGGCTAAAATGGCTAAAGGCAGGTACCGTAATATCACCGGTAACATTGCAACAGCCTGGGGCCTGCTGGCTGCAGCTGAAAAATCGGGCCGCCCGCTTTTCCTTGGCTCCTATCCCATCACTCCTGCCACGGAGATCCTCATGGAGCTTGCCAAGCATAAATCACTTGGAGCAAAAGTTTTCCAGGCCGAAGACGAAATTGCAGGCATCTGTTCTGCTATCGGAGCTTCTTACACAGGCTCACTCGCCTGTACCACCACCTCCGGCCCCGGCCTCTCCCTGAAAAGTGAAGCCATCGGGCTTGCACTGATCACCGAGCTTCCTTTGGTAATCGTCGACGTTCAGAGGGGAGGCCCTTCAACAGGCCTTCCTACCAAATCGGAGCAGTCGGACCTGATGCAGGCACTGTTCGGAAGAAACGGCGAAGGCCCTATTATTGTCATTGCTGCTTCAACACCCGATGATTGCTTCTATAAAGCATACATGGCCGCCAAGCTCTCAATGGAACATATGACTCCGGCTATCCTTCTCACTGATGGGTACCTCGGCTTCGGATCAGCTCTTTTCCGCATTCCCAAAGTGAAAGACCTGCCTTCGATCATCCCACCAATTGCAGTAGCAAACGATAAAGACTACAAACCATACAAACGCGATGCGGAAACACTGGTCCGCCAGTGGGCCCTCCCGGGAACCGAAGGACTGCGCCACCGTATCGGCGGACTTGAAAAAGAAAATATCACCGGTGTGGTCTCCATGGATCCCTTGAACCACCAGGTGATGGTTGACCTCAGGGCTGCAAAAGTTGAAAAAATTGCAGATTTTATCCCCGAACAGGAAATCGACGGAAATAAAAAAGGTGATCTCCTGGTCGTAAGCTGGGGAGGCACTTTCGGAGCTGTTCATTCGGCAGTTAAAAATGCACAGGCCGAAGGCAAAAGTGTAAGCCATGCACATTTCTCTTATATAAGCCCTCTGCCTAAAAACACTGAAAAAGTACTGAAAGGCTTTAAAAAGATCCTTGTCTGCGAACTAAACAGCGGACAATTCGTGAACTACCTGAGGATGAAATTCCCGTTGCCAAACATTACCCAATTCAACAAAGTTCAGGGATTACCGTTCATGATCAATGAGTTAACTGAAAAATTCAACCAAATTCTGGAGGAAAAATAATATGGATTTCGTAAATACAACCATTGAACGTTCCACCGTTCAGTTGTCCAAAGCTGATTTTGAAAGCGACCAGATGGTAAAATGGTGCGCTGGTTGCGGCGCACATGCGATACTTGCTGCAGTTGAAAGGGTATTCCCGAAAATAGGGTATCGCAAGGAAAACTTTTGCATGATTTCCGGTATCGGATGTTCATCACGCTTCCCATACTATGTCAACACTTACGGCATCCATGGCATCCACGGTCGTGCTGCCGCCATCTCAACGGGTGTTAAAATCGCCAACCCCAGGCTCAGTGTCTGGATGGCCACAGGCGACGGGGACTCGCTGGCAATCGGCGGGAACCATTTCATTCACGTCATCCGCCGTAATGTAGATATCAATATTCTTCTTTTCAATAACCAGATCTACGGACTGACCAAGGGGCAGTATTCACCCACAACCCCCATGGGCAAGGTCACCAAGACATCTCCCCAGGGAACCATTGAACATCCTTTCAATGTTGGCGAACTGGTAATGGGAGCCCAGGGTACTTTTTATGCCCGCGTTCCTGACAACAACATTACGATGATGACCGAAGCCATGTTCGAAGCAGCCAAGCACGACGGGACTTCCATCATCGAGATCATGCAGAACTGCATCATCTTTGCCGACAAGGCACATAATGACGTGATCGGCAAGGAACATAAGGATGAGAACATGCTCATTGTAAAGAACGGTCAGCCCATGATCTGGGGAAAGAACAATGATATGGGGCTCATCCTGAAAAATACCATGCTTGAAGTGGTTGAAATCGGTAAGAATGGTGTGACTGCTGATGACATCCTCATCCATGATGCCTACAATCCTGATCCGGGCATACACATGATGCTTGCAAAACTTGCCCCTCCTCATTTCCCGATGGTTTTCGGCGTGATCCGCTCCGCCATGTTTCCCACTTACGACGATATGGTTGAAGAACAGATCAAGTATGCAAAGGAAAACAGCCCTATCAAGAATGTTGATGATCTGCTGAACAGCGGGGATGTGTGGGATATAAAATAATGATCCTGAATATTTTTATTGGGAAATTGCCGTTATCTCTTCTTATGAATGTAATGGGCTTCGGCGACCATTAATATAACATAGAACTATGAGGTACTTATTTATTTTTCTGTCAGTGTTTCTTGTTATTGGCAACTCAGAAGGGCAGGACTGGCAGTGGCTTAATCCCAAACCCCAGGCAAACACACTGAATGCCATAACGTTTATTGATCAGAATACGGGTTTCGCGGTGGGGAACAGTGGCGCAATTATTAATACGACCGATGGAGGGAGCACCTGGTCGGGACTTCAAACCCTTCCCTCTCCCTATAACCTGTTATCGGTTTCTTTTGCAGGTTCACTGGAGGGTTTCGCAGCCGGTTATTATGGTACAATAGTGAAAACTAGCGACGGAGGGCTCACATGGACCAATTTATCGGCAGGCCTTGTTAAAAATCTTTATTTCATACATTTTCTCAGCCAGGATACCGGTTTTGTTGCCGGTGACCTTGGGCTGATAGCTAAAACTGTTGATGCCGGAGCCCACTGGCAAACAATTGCAACAGGGGTTACAGGCAACCTCAGGTCCATGGCTTTTATCAATAGCAATAAAGCATTTGCTGTTGGTGATAACGGACTTATACTCATGACCAATGATGGAGGACAAAGCTGGGTGCAGGTGGTAGCAGGAATTGCCGTCAACCTCAAGGACATCCACTTTACCGATGCCAATACAGGATATATTGCAGGAGGAAGCTATCCCCTGGCTTCAGATGGCATTATCCTGAAAACGTTTAACGGCGGGGTGACTTGGGAACTTCAAAAATGGGGACTTGGATTTTTGCCGATGTCTTTCTGCTTTACCGATGAAAATACAGGCTTTGTGGCTGGTTTTGGCGGGATACTTAAAACCACCGATGCCGGCCTTGACTGGAACCTCCTTGGAACCGGTTCGTCAAATCTTTTCTCTTCCCTGGTGTTCACTGATCAGCTAACAGGTTTTGCTGCCGGTGATGCCGGCATTATACTGAAAACTGCCGATGGAGGCAATACATGGAACTGCCAGACCTCGGTGACTACCAATGAGCTTTTCTCGGGATCCTTTGTCTCTTCCAATACGATATTCCTGGCCGGTGCATCAGGTACTATCATTAAATCTACCGATGCCGGGGAATCCTGGACCTTGCTGAATTCCGGCACTGCCGCGGATCTGCGGTCAGTCTTTTTTACAAGCCAGGATGTAGGCTATGCGGTTGGGTTGAAAGGAAGGATCATCAAATCGGTTAACGGGGGTGCCAACTGGGACACCCTGAATTCAGGGGTCAGCTATGATCTGAATAATATCAATTTTATCAACAGCGATACGGGATTCGCTCTGGGAGGCGGGGGAACCATCCTGCGAACAACCAATGCAGGAGGAAACTGGGTAGCTGCATATACGGGGGTTACCTATACATTTAATTCCTGCTGTTTTACTGATCATAATACAGGTTTTGCTGTTGGTGCCGGCGGTTTGATCATGAAAACCCTGGATGGAGGAGCGAACTGGGCCGGCGTTGCCTCCATTACACAAAATGCGCTGCTTTCGGTCCTTTTCAGGAATGCCGACACCGGCTTTATCAGTGGGATTTACGGTACTATCTTGTTTACTCCCGACGGCGGGAATACCTGGACCCTGATAACACCGGTTACGGCCGACAACCTTACTTCTATGAGCTTCCCCACCCCGAATATTGGTTATGCCTGCGGAACCGGCGGAGTCCTTCTTAAAACCCTGGATGGAGGGGCCAGCTGGTTTAACCTGGTCGTAGGGACCTCATTGGATTTTCACAGCGTTCACTTTAATGATCATCTCAATGGGTACCTTGTGGGTAAGAACGGTTGTGTTTTAAAAACCATAGACGGTGGTGTGGGAATCGAAGAAAAAATGGCAGGTATCAGCTTCAGTATTTATCCCGATCCTGCCACTGATCATTTAAGCCTTGAATTACCAGCTTATCTGCAAACCGGGCTGCAAAACGTTACATGTTCAGTATATAACCTGATGGGGCAGGTTATGCTCCGACAAACCCTAGGCAACAACAAGACCGAAATCGATATCAGCTCTCTCCCCTCAGGCTTTTATATGGTAAGGGTTGCTTACCCGGGATCTTCAGGTATTGGAAAGTTTATAAAGGAATAAGATTTATTGCCTGCATTAATTCTTCGGGCGGTTTAATAACCGGTATTTATACCAGAGCAGAGCCATGAACCAGGTTCCGCTCAAAGGTGGAATATACCGGGAGAGTATAAATCGGTATAAACCCCGGGGCAGAGCCCTGAACCGGGTTCCGCCCCAAAGGGGAATGTACCGGGAGAGATAAAAACCAGATGATCCTTCGTTTCAAAACGTTTGTGAAAAATAACAGCTTGTTCTCAAAAGCTGACCGTATTCTTCTTGCAGTTTCCGGGGGCATTGATTCAGTGGTCATGGCCGACCTTTTTTACAAAACAGGCTTCAGGTTCGGGATTGCCCATTGTAATTTTGGACTTAGAAGTAAAGAAAGTGATTTGGATGAGGAATTCACTAGAAAACTTGCCGCTGAATATAAGGTTCCTTTTTACACTGAACGTTTCGACACAAAAGCATATTCTGCCCTGAAAAAGATATCTGTGCAGATGGCAGCCAGGGAACTCAGGTACCTGTGGTTTGAGGGAATAAGGTCTACGCTGAAATTTGATTTTATTTCAACCGCTCACCATCTTGACGACCAGGCAGAAACATTCATGATTAACCTTCTCAGGGGTACAGGGATATCGGGCCTGCACGGAATCCTTCCCATCCAGGGATTTGTGGTAAGGCCTATGTTATTCGCCTATCGTACTGAAATTATTAACTATGCAGTGGAAAACAGGATCAGGTACCGGGAAGACAGCTCAAACCTGGAGGAGAAATATCTGAGAAATAAGATCCGGCTGAAGATCATACCACAGCTTGAGGAACTCAATCCTGAATTCAAAAGAACCCTCACTTCGGAGATCACCATCCTGAGGGAATGGGAGAAGATAGGCCGCAAAGAGATCCAAAGGAAAATTTCAAGGCTTATAAAAAAGCATAAGGGAAGAATGATCGTTGATCTTCAAACCCTGAAAAACACATCCCACCCTGAACTCTATGCCTGGGAGATCCTTTCTGCTTATGGATTTAATGCGAGCATTATTTCGGGGATTCTGGAACATTCAGCGGAAAGCAGTGGAAGAACATTCTTATCCTCTAGTCACAGGGGGGTCATAAACAGGGAGTCCCTTATCATAGAACCTCTTGCTGTTCAAAAGGATGAACCCTGTAGTATGATCTCAGCGAAAACAAAAAGGGTCTCGAAACCCCTGGGTTTAAAATTGTCCCTGGTGGATTACGGGAAAAACGACCTCATCCCTGCAGAAAGAGAGTTTGCAAGCCTCGATTACAACAAACTTACATTTCCTCTTGAGATCAGAAAATGGAAACCCGGCGACAGCTTTTATCCTTTCGGCATGAAGGGGAAAAAGAAAGTAAGTGACCTTCTCATTGACCAAAAAGTTTCTCTGCCCGACAAAGAAAATACCTTTGTGCTATGCAGTTCGGGTAAAATTGCCTGGGTCATCGGTAGACGTATCGACCAGCGTTTCAGGATCACTTCTAAAACAATAAAAATTTTAAGAATAAAACTGGATTAACCCAAGGGCCGGCCCCGACCCTGGCTTCAGTGCCCGGGCGGGGAATAGGCAGGGAAATTAAAATTATCTGATGATGAAAAGATTTGTATACATATTTGCTTTTTTCTTATTACCTGGATTAACAGGTCATTCGCAGGTTGGCGGGGTATGGCAAAAACTGAATGTGGGGCAGAGTGTGATACAGACTGCCATTACTTTTCCGGGGAACCAAAGCCTTGTAGGTTATACCGCCAGCATGTCTCTGACATATAACGGAAACGGCAATATTTTTAAAACCCTGGATGGAGGGCAAACCTGGACCTCGGTATGGTTCGGCACCCAGGCCGGTCTTTATGGTGCAAGTTTTGTCAGCATTGATACGGGTTACGTTACAGGACTTCCGAATCCTTCAATCTCCTGGACCGGTTTCGGAAAAACCACCGACGGAGGGCTTACATGGACTTCACTGCCTGTCCCTTCGGGCGTGTATCAGTTCACCGACGTAATTTTCCGTGATGCCAATCATGGATTGCTCCTGGCCCAGACCAATTCTTCTGCTGCCCTCTATGTAACAAGTAACGGTGGCAGCAGCTGGCAAACCGCAACAGGCATCTCAAACGGGATACCTAACCGTGCATGTCACGTATCCGGTACAACATATTTTTTGGTGGATAACTCAGGCCATATAAAGAAATCCCTGGATGATGGGCTGACCTGGACCACAGTGTATTCAGGTGGTCCCATTTTACTCGGGATTGATTTTTATAATGATCTTATAGGGCAAGCCTGCGGAGATAATGGGATGCTGTTAAGAACATCGGATGGAGGTAATACCTGGCAATCTCAGACTGTAACCACGGATATATGGCATCAGGTGTGCTATGTAAACCAGGATACACTCTATGTTGTTGGAACCCCGGAGGTAATATATAAAAGTAACAATGGAGGGGTTTCCTGGTCCAACGACTACCCTCAGTCAACTTACAATAATGCATTTTATGATATAGTGATCACACCCAACGGTACGACCTGGGTGTGCGGTTCACAGGGAGTGCTTATGCGCAAATACCAGCTTATCCAGGCTAATTTCACCGCAAATCCAACAAATGCATGCAAAGGTGACAGCGTGCAGTTCACTTCCACTTCCACAGGGTACAATCTTACCTACTCCTGGTATCTTGAGGGAGGAAGCCCGTCTACCTCAACTGCTGAAAACCCCAAGGTGCTCTATGATTCCGTGGGATCATTCGGGGCTAAACTCACGATCTCCGACGGAGCTCTTTCCGACTCTTTGTTTAAGCCGGATTATATCATGGTTACCCAAACTCCTTCCCCTGTCATAATACTGAATGTTAATACGTTGGTGAGCAACGTGCCCAATGGGAACCAATGGTACAGGGATGGCAATGCCATTCAGGGGGCAACTCTGCAAACTTATGAAATTATTCAGACCGGATTATACTGGGATGTTGTTACCCTGAACGGATGTCCTTCCGATACTTCGAACAATATTTACAAGTTGTTTGTGGGGATTGAGGATGCGAAATCCTGCCATATTCTGCTTTATCCCTCACCTGGAACTGGGAAGTTCACCGTCTCATATTATTGTGTTAATTCGGCTTTGTCCGTTCTCAGGGTATACAGCCCTCTTGGGATAAAGGTTTTTGAACGTTCATTTCAGTCTGCACCCGGTCAGGAAAATGAAGAAGTTGAACTGGGAGATATTTCTTCGGGAATATATACTGTCAGTTTAATATTGAACAATGCAGTGTTTTCCGGAAAAGTTATTGTAAACAAATAAAATGGGATTAACCCCAGGAAAAGCCCCTGGACCCGGGTTCTGCCCCGTATGGGCGGGGAATTTGCCGGGAGAGAATAAATTTAAAGGTTTTTATAACTTTACTCCTGGTAACCTTTCGTAAACATGAAACTATTTGGAACTTCGCTGGTTTGCCTGATCCTGAGTTTTACAGGAACGTTTATGGTCGCCCAGGACGTTAAAAAGATCGATAGTCTTGAAAATGAGCTTCAAAATGCAAAGACTCCAAACGGTCAGTGCAGCATTCAATTAAAACTTTCCCGTGAACTCTTCACAAGCAACCCGGAAAAAGCATTGGATTATGCCCTTAAAGCCAGGAAAATAGCAGATGAAAAACTTGGAGATGACGAAAAACTCGACATCGATCTTACCCTTACATGGATCTACTATACCAAAACAGATTATATCAAGGCCCTCAACTCAGCACTTGAAGCAAAGGAGATCGCAGAGAAACTTAAAAAGGAAAGGGAACAGGCTTTGTCAATGGATGCCATCGGTTCTGTGTACAGTGACCTGGGTGATATGGACAGGAGTTCCGAGTATTTTTTTAATGTGTTGAAGATCTTTGAAAAACTGAATGACCAGACCGGGATGTCACAAGCTATGAGCCGCATAGGTGTTTTATACTCCAGTCTGAAGAACAATACAAAAGCGCTGGAATATCTTTCACGTTCGCTTGCAATCACAAAGAAACAGAACAATAAAACCGGGATATCCAGTAATCTGAACAGCATTGCCAATGTTTACACCGAAATGAAAGATTACAGGAAAGCTTTGTCCTACTATAACGAATCGCACAAGATCGCCGAAGAAATAGGGGATATGAGGTTGCAGGGAACAATATCATTCCACATGGGTATAGCTTACATGAAACTGGGTGAAAATTCACTTGCACTTGAATCTTTACAAGATGCATTAAAAGTTTTTCATACCCTGAATAACGAGCTCCGGCTTGCCCGGACCCAAATCCAGCTCGGTGAATATTATCTTCATGCAGGAAATATCAGTCCTGGAATTAACTATGCTGATTCGGCCCTGCAAACAGGTCAGTTACATGGGTTTAGGGATGTTGCTTTAAATGCCTCCGAACTGCTCCACAGACTTTATCTGAGCAAAAAAGACACACTGAAAGCATACCGGTATGCAATCCTTGAGAGCCAATGGAAAGACAGTGTCGTTAACGGGGAAAAGCAAAAGACCCTGACCAAGCTTGAAACCCAGTACCAGTTTGAGAAAGAACAGGCTGCCCGGTCGATAAAGCAACAACGCAGGGATTTTGTTGTCCTCATCTTCATTATCATCCTTCTTTCACTGATCATCATTTTATTCCTCGTCTGGAACAGGCAGAAAGTCAAAGCCCGCAATGTGTTTCTTCAAAATCAATCACTTGAACAGGAACTGGAATTTAAAAAAAAGGAACTCGTTCTGCATGTTATGAACCTTATTAAAAAGAATCAGATACTGTCGGATCTTTCTGAAAAACTGGTGCAGATCGAAAGTGAAACCAAATCAACCGAAAGCAGGGATACCCTGAAAAAGATCGCCCGGGAACTGAAAAAAACAGATGATGAAGATGTGTGGAAAGAATTATCCCTGAGGTTCAGGGAAGTTCACGGGGAATTCTACGATAAGTTAATGGATAAATTCCCCTCCCTTTCACCCAATGAATTAAGACTCTGTGCTTTTCTACGACTTAATATGTCGTCAAAAGAAATTGCAGCTCTTACCGGTCAGCAGATAAGTTCCCTTGAAACAGCCCGTCACCGCCTGAGGCAGAAACTTGGAATTTCGAATTCGGAGGTCAACCTTGTTACCTTCCTCTCACAATTATAATTATTTCCTGAAAAATCAGGTCTTGTAAAGCAAGTTATTAGAGGCAGTAATGCCGATATTTTTACCGGAATATTTCATTTCCACTGAAATTCAAATCATTACGTTTTTATAATTTCTCCCTGTACAGGTATTGTACAGGCATTATCTTGTCGTCACTCAGGTTTTGTCAGGGCTAAAAATTTGACCCGGCCAGATTTAGGTCAGACCTTTGCCTTCAGGTTTCGGAATAAATATTAATCAAAGGTAAAATGGAAAAGACAGATTCAGGCGAAGAGGAAAAAGGGAAGAAAGAACCTGAGATCAATGATCTGAACTTATTTATCGAAGAATTCATCGAAAAGAAAAAAAACCAGAATAAAATACTTAATGAATTAATTGAAAAAATCAAACAATCAAGTCAAAACCAAAATCATGATTCCTAAAAAGTACAAAATGTTTCAAAAAGCAAAAACAATGAAAAAAGTTATCCTTGGAATTATTCTGTCATTGATCTGTGGTGGCCTGGTGCAGGCACAGATTTCGGGGACCTATACCATTCCCGGCGCCACTTATCCGACCATTGCCTCAGCAATAACCGCACTGAACACATCAGGTGTGGGCACAGGCGGGGTTACGTTTAACGTTACGGCCGGTTATACCGAGACGTTCCCCACTCTTACATCCGGCCTTATCACGGCAACAGGCACATCGGCCAACCAGATCATTTTTCAGAAATCAGGTTCTGGCGCAAATCCCTTGATTACTTCAGCAACCGGTACGGCAGCTGATTACGAATATATCATTGCTCTTCAGGGCACAGATTATATTACGTTCAACGGGATCAGCCTTACCGATCCCTCAGGTACTGTAGAATGGGGTTACGCATTACTGAAGTCATCAGGCACTGATGGCGCCCAGTATGTCACCATTAAGAATTGCACTATAACTATGAGCCTTGCCAACACCAAAGCCACTTACGGTGTGTATTCAAATAATTTCACTCCATCGGCACCCACAACCTCACTTATCCTTACTGCTACAAGCGGTGCGAATTCATATAATAAGATATACAGCAATACTTTTACCAACTGTTATTCTTCAGTATATTTTGCAGGATTTAACGATCCGGCATATCCTTATATATATTATGACCAGAACAACGAGATCGGGAAGGACGGAGCCAATACGATTACGAATGTTGGGGGAAGCAGTATTGTTGCCTATGGTATTTATGGTATTTACCAGAACAATTTAAAAGTAGCAAATAACAATATTACAAGCACCATGGTTGGCACTGTGGCCCATTATGGCATTTATCTCACAACAGGCGTGAACTCAAGCTACGATCTTTATGGCAACACGGTAAGCCTGCAATTCTCAGGTTCAGGCACCACCAACCTGTATCCGGTATACTGCGACATGGGCGCAAGCGGTGTCAGCAATACTGTGAATGTTTATAACAACACAGTCACAAACTGTACCTGGCCCACCATGACCAGCGGTACGCTGTCATACCTATATATTGTAAATCTCGGAGTAACTGCAAGTGTTTATGGGAACACAATAAGCAATAATACAGCCGGATCTGCAACAGCTACTGCCACCGGCAGGATAAATTATCTGTATGCTACCATGACCAGCACGGTGATGGGCACAATCGTATATCATGACAACCAGATTACAGGAAATTCGCGCGTTCAGTCAGCAAATGGAGCTGGTGCAACCTACTTCTTTTATATCGGCAGCAAGGCCGGCACGATGAATATGTATAACAACTCAATGACCAATAATATCGTAGCGTCAAGTGGCGGTACTTATTGCATTGACGAATCACTCGATTTCGCGACGATCAACTGTTATAACAATACCGTTTCGGGCCTTAGCAAAGCTGAAGGGACCACCTATGGGTTATATGTGTATAATGTGACGACAGGAAGCGGAAATGTAAACGTTTATAAGAATTCTATTTCCAATATTGAAGGATTGACCTCCGGTGCCAATATGTATGGTGTTTATAACAGCAGTACCGGCGGAAATGTATGGTATTACAACAACATGATCTATGACCTCAGGACCCCGGCAGGTCTTTCGGGGAGCAGCGCTTATAATACCATCAATGGTATTTATGTCAGCCAGGGGCTTTCTATCGGTTTCTATTACAACACCGTTTACCTGAATGCAAGCTCAACTGCTGCAAACTTCGGTTGTTCGGCATTTTACTTAAACACATCATATCCTACTGACCTGCGCAACAATATCCTTGTAAATAATTCGACTCCGGTCGGATTGGGTAAAGCCGTTGCTTTGCGTTTTTCAAGTACAACATACACCAACTTCTCATCTTTATCGAATTACAATGACCTTTACGCCGGACCTCCGGGAGCATCCAACCTGCTTTTTTACGACGGTACGAACAGTGACCAGGTCCTTTCAAGCTATAAAACCAGGTTTTCACCCAGGGAATTGCAGTCAGTGACTGAGTTGCCTCCGTTTGTAAATGTCAGTGCCAGGCCATACAACCTTCACCTGCAAACAACCATCGCCACCCAGTGCGAATCGGGCGGTGCTGTTGTAAGCGTACCACTGTCCATAACCAGCGATTTCGACGGGGACCCGAGATATCCGAATACCGGTTATCCTTACAACCCATCCTACCCTCCTCACGCACCGGATCTTGGGGCTGATGAATTCGGAGGTATGCCGACTGACATTACAGCGCCTTCAATTATATACACCCCTTTAAATAACACCTCAAACGGCAATGCCAGGACACTTACCGCCCTTATCACGGATGGAACCGGTGTTCCCATCAACGGGTCAGGTTTACCTGTTTTATACTGGAAAATCAATACAGGATCATACCAGGCAGCACAGGGAACTCTCACCGCTACCAATACTTATTCGTTTACTTTTGGCAATGGTGCGAACCTGGGTGATTATGTTTATTACTATGTGGTTGCCCAGGATGTGATGCCGACACCCAACTTAGGGGCTTATCCATGGATAGGTTCAGCCGGTTATTCGTCATTTCCTCCCTCCTGCGCCACACCTCCTACAACACCTTATTCATACCGGATTATGGCAGGTATTTCAGGTGTATTCCATGTTGGTGTAGCAAAAGATTATGCCACACTCACCGCTGCAGCAGCAGATATCAATGCAAAGGTTATTTCCGGGCCGGTTACCCTGATCCTCGATGATCCAACATATACTTCAGAAACCTATCCGGTACAGTTCAACCCGAACCCCGGATCAAGCAGTACCAATACTCTCACAATCAAGCCGAACACAGGTAATTCCGCAGTTTTCAGCGCCGCAGTTGCCACATCCCTACTGAACTTTAACGGTATTGATTATGTAATACTTGACGGATCCAACAATGGGACTACCAGCCAGAATCTTACGTTCACCAATGCACTGACCAGCGCATTGGCAAATGCAATCTTGATCTCCAATAACGCCGGTGATCCTTCTACCAATATCACCATTAAAAACTGCATACTTCAATGTATGCCTGTAAATGCTGCAGGAGGGCCAAAGGTAATCAATTTCTCTTCAACCGGGGGTGGCTACGATAACTGTATCATCGATAACAACCAGATCAACAGCGGATTTTACGGGATCTATCTCGTTGGTGCAGTAACTGGTATTATACACAACTGCCAGATAACAAACAATATAATCGGTTCGCCTCTTGATGCGGCAGCTATCTCGGATATGGGCATCTACCTTTCATATGCCGACAATACCCTGATCAGCAACAACAATATTATGGGGCCTGCATCCGGTTCACTTAATACGGGACAGTGCGGGGTGTATATGAGCACATTAACCACCAGCGCCAAGGTAACCAAAAACAAGATCCATGATTTCAATCATAATTCCGATGACGGCTGGGGTGCCACCGGTATCTGGTACGCTGCAGAAGCCAGTTCGGTCACTGAAATCTCCGATAATATTATTTACAACATCCAGGCTCCCGGAATAAATCCCGGCGTAGGGCAAAACATTACGTATGGAATGTTTTTCCGCAGCGGGGGAAATGTCAAGATAATCCACAATTCGATCAACCTGACCGGCCAGTTCGAATCCCCGGCCACATCCTATGATGCTTCAGTCGGTTGTATAGCGTTTTACTATCAGGCCACAGGGGGAAATTTCGAAGTAAGGAACAATATCTTCCGCAATGCAGTTACACCACCGACCGGGACAAGCACCTTCTATGGCAGGGCCTATGGCATCATGATCAGCCTTCCCCCTGTTGCAATGTTCTCGACAATTGACAACAATGATTATTTCATCGACGGGAACAACGGTACCATTGCTCAGCAGTATAGCAATGGAACAGGGAACATTTCTAATTATCCCACCCTTTCTTCATGGCAGGTTTACTGTGGACAGGAATCTCATTCGCTTAATTTGGATCCAGGATTTCCTTCTGCAATAAACCTTGTTCCGACCACCGTTGCGATGCCGCATGCAGGTTCATATGTTTCCTATATACCTACCGACATACTTAATGTGAACCGCACCAACCCTCCCGATATCGGGGCTTATGAATTTACGCCCGATCCTCTGATCAATACCCTTGCCGGCAGTGCTATTACAGCTACCACTGCAACATTGAACGGCAATGCAAATGCAGCAGGATCTACTTTCAACCTCTTTTTTGACTATGGGCTGACCACGGCTTACGGGAATTCCAATCCTGCCACACCGGCAACCGTAACAGGCTCATCAACAAACACTATGAGCCTGGGATTAACTGGACTTACCCCTCTTACCACCTACCATTACAGGGCAAGAGGAGTAACCTCCGGCAGCCTCACCGTATATGGCAACGACATGTCAATCACGACTGCTGCATTGCCCCCGACTGTAATTACACTGCCTGCAACAGCCATAGGGTCTAATGGAGCGACTCTGAACGGAACAGTAAACCCGAATGGTGTTTCAGCAACGGTCTCATTTGATTACGGACTGACTACTGCGTATGGCTCAACGGCAACAGCTGTGCAGAGCCCGGTAAATGGCTCATCCGCAGTAAGTGTAAACACTGCAATTACGGGGTTGCTGCCTTATAATACCTATCATTTCAGGGTAAAATCAACCAATAGTGGCGGAACAAGTTATGGCAGCGACCTTACATTCACAACAAATGCCATTCCTGCAACGGTTATCACCAACAGTGCGACCAATGTTACACCGACCACGGCCCAGCTCAACGGTTCGGTCAACCCCAATTATGCTCCGGCAACCGTTTCATTCGACTGGGGCCTTACAACGGCTTACGGGAACAATATTGCAGCTACTCCCGGAACCGTTTCAGGAAGCACATCAACTCCAGTCCTGGCTAATATCGCTGGACTCTCATGGGCCACTACTTATCATTTCCGTTGTGTGGGTGTGAACGCAGGGGGTACAGCTTACGGAGCTGATATGGTGTTCAATACTGCATGTCCGACCATCCCGGCACCCGGTTCCATTTCAGGTCCTGTCGCAGTTTGTCAAAACCAGAGCGGTGTCACTTATTCCGTTTCCACTGTAACCAACGCGTCAAATTATAACTGGACTGTACCTACTGGAGCCACCATTACGGGAGGCGCCGGGAGCAATGTAATTAACGTGAACTTCTCGACTTCTGCAGTATCAGGCAACGTCACTGTCACCCCGACCAATACCTGTTCAACAGGACCAACCGGAATCCTGGCCGTGACTGTCAACCCGATGCCTGTGCCCACCATTTCCGGCCCTGCAACCGTTTGTGCCCAGTCAGCAAACAATGTATATACAACCCAGGCCGGAATGACCGGTTATAACTGGACTGTTTCGGCCGGAGGCACCATCACTGCAGGCGGTACCACCAATGCAATAACCGTAACATGGACCACTACCGGGGCTAAAACCGTCACCGTAAATTATAACAACGCCAACGGCTGTACTGCAGTGAATCCCGGGACTTACAACGTAACCGTGAACGCACTGCCAGTTCCTACCATCACCGGGAATACAAGCATGTGTGCAGGTTCGGGTTATTACACCTATACCACCGAAACCGGGATGACAGGTTATACCTGGACCGTTTCTTCTGGCGGTTCAATCTATGCCGGCGCTAGCACGTCAGCCATCACCGTGGTGTGGAATACAGCAGGCGCACAGACCGTGAGTGTTAACTACAATAACGCAAGCGGTTGCCAGGCACTGAATCCCACCGTGCTCAATGTGACTGTGAATACCGTGCCTGCCGCTGCAGGTTCCATCAACGGGACCACCACTGTTTGCGCAGGAGCCCAAGCAGTTCCTTATTCCGTTGCAGCCATCACCGGGGCACAGACCTATGTTTGGACCCTGCCCACCGGGGCTACCATTGCTTCCGGCGCCGGGACCAACATCATTTCGGTGAACTATGCTGCAAATGCAACTTCAGGTGCCATAACCGTCCAGGGAAACAACCTTTGCGGAAGCGGAAATACTTCTCCTGCCCTCAATATAACGGTAACACCTGTACCTGCCGCTGCAGGCACTATTTCAGGTCCAATCGCTGTTTGCCAGGGTGAATCAGGAGCCGTTTACACTATTCCCTCGATTACCGATGCCACAGGTTACACCTGGACCGTTCCCGCCGGTGCAACTATTACTTCAGGCGCAAATACGAATTCCATCCATGTGGATTTCAGTTCGTCGGCCTCTTCGGGCAACGTGACCGTAATGGGAACCAACGCCTGCGGTGACGGCGCAAGCTCAAGTCTCAGCGTGACCGTGAACCCGGTTCCTGTAACACCTACCATCACCGCCAACGGCTATATGCTGACTTCAAGCGCAGCCACCGGCAACCAGTGGTACCATGATGGGACCGCTGTAACCGGCGCAAACAGCCAGACCTATACCGTCCCCGCTTCAGCCCCGGGCTGGTACTGGACCGTGGTCACCACAGGGAACTGTTCCTCCGATCAATCCAACCATATCTACATCCAGGGTGTAGGCGTAGTCGAACACAATGCTGCACAGGTGAATATCTATCCTGTTCCCAACGACGGCCACTTCAGTATTTCCATCAGCAGTGAACAGGAAATATCATACAAACTCGATATCTATAACAGCCTTGGTGTCAAAGTTTACGGTGAACATACCATCACTGTGAACGGAACCCTGGTAACCCCCGTCGACCTGGGTTCGGTGGCCAGCGGGCTCTACACCGTAGTCCTACGTAATTCAGATAACCAGGTAATACGCAAAATACTGGTTAACAAATAAATGTATCACCGGCAACCAAGTGATATGTAAAATTTTGGTTAATAAATAATGGTTGATTGGTTAGTTTGCAAAGCAGGCTGCTCCGAAAGGGCAGCCTGCTTGCTTTACGACCGCTCCGAAAGGGCAGCTTGTTTGCTTTCAGAACATTCCGAAAGGGTGGACTGTTTGCTTTATAAACGTTCCGAGTGGGTAGACTGTTTGCTTTGGGACATTTGGAAATTTAACGATACCGACCTCATTGTTAACGAGATCCAAATGCTGAAAAATCCGGTACAATCCTTATTTATTTTTTTAAGTACATTTACCTGCTGATAATTTTAAAAAATTTAATGAGGGTCCCGATCTTATCTTTGCGATGCAAGAATACTTTTCTTGTCTTTTTTGCCCTTTGTATAATCAGTATAAGGTCTTTAGGCTATGCGGATACTAAGCCCGGTAAGGAAGACAGCCTTTATAAAGCGCTGGCAAAGACTACTGATTTGGAAACAAAGATCAGGATTTATATATCCCTGGCCGAAGTTCTGAAAACAAAATCTCCCGACAGCAGCCTTTTTTGGCTGAACGAAGCCAGGAAAGACTTCCGGCGGATCAATGCTTTTCCATACCTGGGTGAAGCTTATGAGATTAGGGGAGACATTTCACGAATAAAAAACAATATAGGTGAAGCACTCAGGCAGTATAAGATAGGTGAATTTTGTTACTTTAAACAAGGTGAGACCAGTAAGCAGTTGAAATTGTTGGTTATGATAGGAGGAACCTATGCTCGAAGAGATAACATATCGGAAGCATTCAGGTATTATCTCAAAGCCCGAGAGATTGCCGAAGAGTCAAAGGACACCGACATGCTGGCAAAGATTAATAATAACCTTGGGAGGATCTTTATTACTTCAAAAAACTACAAAACCGGTATTGATTATTATAAGAAAGCATTGAGCGTCTTTGAAAAAGGGAATGACTCCTTTAAAAAGGCAGTTGAATATATGAATCTTGGCTCTGCATATAATCATCTCGGGAAAGTTGATTCTTCACGGGGGTATCTTGAAAAAGCAATTTCAATATTCAAGGTAATTAATAATCAACCTTATCTTGGAACCTGTCTTGGTTTGTACGCCTATTCAATCCTATCCGAAAAACGGTATTCCGAGGCTTTGGATAATCTTAACCAGGCTTTAGCCATTGCGAATAATCAAGGTTCTGGCCAAAACACACTGGAATCAAAGCTCATGCTAACCGACATTCTTTACCTTATAGGACTTACCTATCACGATATGGGGAATTATAAATTATCCAGGAAATATTTATTCTCATGTTACCACCTTGCAGATTCCATTGGACTATTTGAACGGGTCGTGGGAACATATGAATACCTGAGCAAGTCTTTAGAAAAAACAGGCCAGATTGATTCTTCACTATACTACTACCGGCTGTTCAAAGTAAATTCTGATTCCCTGATGACGATTCAATCCATTAATCTTGTAAAGCTCGCCGAAACCCAGATCGGGTATGAGAATGAAATTAAGGAAAAAAAGATGCAGCTTGAATACAATCACTCACTGCAAAGACGGAACCTCCTCATTTTCATTGGGGTTGGAGCGATTTTAATTGCGTTTGTCCTTATACTTCTCCTCAGGTTAAGGATTGAAAGCCAAAAGAAAAAGCAAGTGGAAACTGAAAAGAAGCAGGCGGTTCTTGAGAAACAAACTGCCGATCTGAAACTGGAATCCCAGAACAAGGAATTGACCCTCAATGTAATGAATCTTATCAGGAAGAATGAACTGATGCTTGAGCTGTCGAACAGGCTTATTCAGATCAGGGAGGCAACGAACGACGAACGAACAGGTTCAGAAGTGCTTCAGCTCATTAATTCCATGGAAAAAAGCACGGATAAAAACGTATGGGAGGAATTTGAACTCAGGTTTAAACAGGTCCACAATAATTATTATGAACGATTACTAAGCAAATACCCTGAGCTTACTTCTAACGAGCTTAAACTTTGCGCACTGCTCAAATTAAACCTTTCAACCAAGGATATCTGTGAACTTTCGGGGCAGAGGCCTGCAACCCTTGATGTCGCCCGATACCGTCTTCGCAAAAAACTGGGAATTTCCAACTCTCAGGTCAACCTTATAACCTTCCTTTCCCAGGTTTAATATTAGTATTCTTGTATTTCCTTACCATTATTCACACTGTGGAGGTAGCTACTCCCGGAATTTTACCCAAAAGCATATCTACTGATATACAGCACATTGCATTGTTTTGTATAGATATTGTAGTGCCTGTTAAAGATCATTCTATAGATATTGTATTGAAGATGCTGTCTCATTTTATAGATTTTGTATAGGCTATAAAATTGTAAGTCCTACAGACCTCCCATACTTTTGACTCACATTCTAAAACAAAAACTCATGAAAAAAAAAGGAAGTGGTCATAAAGACGAGTCCCGGACAAATAACACAGAGGTTGAAAGTGTTAAAAAGATATTGAAAAAGAAAGAACTGCAAACAAATATCCTTAAAAAGATCATTGAGGAAAATAAGATGACTGATAGTATAAATAATAAATGACATTAAACTAAAAAAACAGAGAAAATGAAAAACAAAGTACTATTGACTTTAGTAGTCATAATTATGGGCCTGATGACTCAGGCGCAGATTTCGGGGACCTATACCATTCCCGGGAGCACCTATCCGACCATTGCCTCGGCTATTGTTGCTTTGAATGCTCAGGGTGTGGGAACCGGCGGGGTCACGTTCAATATTACTGCTGGTTATACCGAATTTTTTGTAACAGCTCAGGACGGTGTGATTACCACCACGACAAGTACGGCTGCCAACCCGATCATCTTTCAGAAATCAGGAACCGGTGCAAATCCAACCGTTATTGCTGGAGCAGGAGTGAACAGCAATTTAACTCCTCCGGATGCAATATTTGCACTTGGTGGAACCGACTATGTAACCTTTAACGGGATCAATGTGCAGGAAAATATAAATAATACAACGAATGCCCTTCAGATGGAGGTAGCTTTTTTCCTGGCCAGGGCATCTGCGACAGATGGATGCCAGCATGTTACCATTACCAATTGTAAAATCAGCGGAGGATTCAGGTATTATTCTATTTATTCAGGAACTGTGCTATTGAATGGAACCACGGTGACTGCCAGTTCCTTTGCAGGAACAAATTCTTACAACAAGATTAGCGCAGACACCATTATTAATCCGGGAGCGGCTACAATGCCAATTTATATCACCGGTCCCAGCAATGCCGCAACAACAGGTTTATATGACTATGGAAATGAGATTGGGGGCGATAAAGGCAATGTCTTTTTTAACACTGCGGGGGTCAGTGTCCAGTATGTGCAATGGGCCAAGATATACAATAACACGTTCACAACACTGAGTACATCAATTAATTCCTCTCCGATCTTTGTCAATACATCCAAGAGTGTGCAGATATACAACAACAATATTGGCAATTTCACCTATGGAGGTCCCAGCAACCTCATTATAATAAGTGATCAGAACAATCTTGATACGGTTAATATATATAATAACAATATACATAATATCAATGCCTCAACAGCCAGCACTTTTTATGCTATTTCGGAATATTGTACAGGTAAGATTGTTAAAGTTTACGGGAACCAGGTCAACAATATTACACTTGGTACAAGTTCTACAACTACAGGCTCATTCAGTGGTATTTATACAGGGACATACGCAGCTCCTGCAGGAGCAGAAGTTGATATTTATAACAATACCATGAGCGGTAATGTCATAAATAATAATTCGGCCAGCAGTGTTAATGGTTTCATATACCCTGGCTGGTATGGCCCCACAATTAAAATTTACAACAATACCATCACCAACAATACAGTCAACAGTATCGGAACTACCAGCCTGATCTATTCCAACTGTCTCAGCAACAATGAGTGGTACAAATATATTTATGGAAATACACTTACGAATCTTACTGTTACCGGATCAACCGGCACAGTAACCGGCATCTATCATATTAACTCACTCCGCACCTATATCTATCAGAACAAAATATCAGGGATAACTGCTAATGGCAGCACAAGTGTCATTTACGGCATACAGTTCGACGGTGGTACCTTCGGAGAGGTATATAATAACTATATATCGGAACTTTACGCAACAGCTTCCAGCGGTACCAACCAGGTAAGAGGTATTAACATAACAGGAGGATCCTCAATAGCCTTACATTATAATACGATCTATCTGAATGCTTCTTCGAGCGGGGCGAATTTCGGCACGAGCGGAATTTATGCAGTGAGCACTCCGTTTATAACTATGCGCAACAATGTAATTGATAATGTTTCAGTGCCTGCCGGAACAGGTAAAACCATTGCATTCTGGTATAATAACACTTCCTATGCCAATTATGCTGTTGCATCAAATAATAACGACTACTATGCAGGCACACCAGGCGCGAACAATCTTATTTTCTTTAACGGAACCGTCGGGGATCAAACCCTCCTTTCCTATCAGACCCGGCTCTACCCGGCTGAAAATTCATCATTTACAGAGAATCCTCCATTCACGAATATCACTACCACCCCTTATGACCTGCATATTAATACGACCATCAGTACACAGTTGGAGAGTTCCGGAATTGTAATTACAACACCTTCGCCGGTTGCAACCGACTTTTATAACACTCCGAGGTTCCCGAATACCGGCTACCCATACAATCCTGCTTATTTCCCGCCCCATGGGACGGATGTCGGCGCACAGGAATTCGGAGGCGTTCCAAGGGTAGGAACTCCGCCTTCAGTCGTCATTACACCCCTGGTAAATACTTCGTCCCTTACCGCTAGAACGCTCTCTGCCACAATTACTGACCTTACAGGCGTGCCAACTTCCGGCGTTGGATTACCTGTGTTGTACTGGAATAAAAACAACGGTTCCTGGAATACCGCCACCGCAGCGTTCGTAAGCGGGAACCAGTATACCTTTAGCTTTGGTGCAGGAGTCAGTTTAAATGACAGTGTTAAATATTACATCGTCGCCCAGAACATGAATTCACCCGTTAATGTCGGGTCAACGCCTCCGGGCGCCGGTGGGATAACATATAATCCTCCAGCTGCGATCACACCTCCTTCAGCATTATTTTCCTATAAAATTGTTCAAGGGATATGCGGAAACTATACTGTAGGTTCGGGTGGGAATTACACAACCCTTACGGCAGCCATTAATGATCTCAATGCTAAAGAAATAACCTGCCCGACTACGTTATTGCTTACCGACCCTGTCTATGCCAGTGAAACACTTCCGATTACAATCAATAATATTGCAGGTCTCAGCGCAATCAATACACTTACGATCAAACCTGCTACCGGTGTTAATGCATCGATACAGGGAACAAATGCAACTGCCATCATCACGTTTAACGGCGCCAATTACGTCACCATCGACGGATCGAACAACGGCACTACTTCCAGGAATCTGACCATATGGAATTCGAACAGCTCGGGTGGTGATGTGATTTACTTTACCAGCCCAGGCGATTTTTCCAAAAGCGCATCCAACGATATAATTAAAAACTGCAATATCAGGGGAAGCTACCAGATGACAAACGTCACTTATGGTATCTTTTGCAATTTCACAACCGGAGGTGGCTATAACAACCTGATCATCAACAACAATGCAGTTTATTCAGCCAATATCGGGATCAGGATTTGCGGAACTTCAACATTTCCCGCTACAAACTGCCAGGTAACAAATAATTTTGTAGGAACAGTAGTTGATTCAACCTCTATAGCGTTATATGGAATTTATGTTGTGTATGCCGATAATACCCTGGTACAGGGAAATGAAGTCATGGGTCTTTCACAGGCCGGGAGTGTAAATAACAATGTTACAGGCATAAGGCTTTATACCCTTGCAACAAATTCAAAGGTCAGGAGAAACAAGGTCCATGGCTGGCATCTCAATCCTTCGGGAGCAGGATATACCGGTCCATGGGGTATTATGTTCAGAGGCGAAAATAGCAGTGTAACCGAAATCACCAATAATGTGGTCTATGACATCCAGGGGGTAGGTTCAACTACAGCATATTATGCTATTGCGGGAATATCCCTTCAGAACGGTGGGAATATCGATGTCTGGCATAACTCTGTTGACCTTGAAGGAAACTGTTTACTCACCACACAGGGCACTACACAGAGTGGCTGCATCGTTATCTCTTCGGCTGTTTCCAGTGTTGATATTCGCAATAATATCCTGAAAAACAACCTTCAACTTTCAACAGGTTCGAGTGCAACGATTACCACTTATTGCATTTACAACCAGGGCCCTGATTATATTTTCACCCTCCTGAATAATAATGATTATTGGTGTACCGGTGTCAACCCTTATATCGCCAGCGACAATAACAAGAGTTTTCCGATCCTGGCCGGATGGCAGGCTGCAACCGGACAGGATGCAAATTCGCTGAATATTGATCCCCAGTTCACTTCATTGACAAACCTGATTCCGACAACAACCGGGATGCCGCATGCAGGGGTATATATTCCAACCGTTCCTATCGATTATCCCGGAGTGAACCGTACCAATCCCCCCGACATCGGAGCTTATGAATTCACACCTGATCCACTGATCAACACTTTGGCAGCCACAGGCGTCACAACCACACTGGCCACGCTGAACGGGAACGCCAATGCAACAGGTACGACGTTCAATCTTTATTTTGACTGGGGACTTACATCCTCTTACGGCAACACAGCCGTTGCCACACCTGCTTCAGTTTCAGGTTCAACTACTTACAACATGAGCGCCAACCTTGCAGGCCTGAGTATATATACAACATACCATTACAGGGCCAGAGGTATAACCTCAACAGGCTTGATAGTGTATGGTAATGATATGACTTTTACTACCCTTGCTCCTCCCCCCACAGTCGTTACCCTAGCTGCGACCTCAGTATCATCAAACAGCGCAACACTCAATGGTACCGTCAACCCGAACGGACCAACTTCAACCGTGACTTTCGATTATGGACTTACTTCATCTTACGGATCATCCGTGACTGCAGCTCAAAGTCCGATCAGCGGGTTCACCGTGATCAGTGTAAACGCACCTCTGTCCTCACTGACTCCCAATACCACTTATCACTTCAGAGTGGAATCAACCAGCAGTTCAGGCACAACCTACGGAAACGACCTTACTTTCACAACCAATGCAGTGCAGGCTACTGTCGTCACTACCAATGCAACCAATATCACACCAACCACAGCACAGCTTAACGGAACGGTGAATCCTAACTATGCAAGTACGACGGTTTCTTTCGACTGGGGCCTTACAACGGCTTACGGGAACAATATTGCAGCTACTCCCGGAACTGTTTCAGGAAGCACAACCACCCCGGTCATGGCCAACCTTACAGGTCTAGCCTGGGGTTCTACCTATCATTTCCGTTGTGTTGGCGTGAATCTGGCCGGGACTGCTTACGGAGCCGACATGAGTTTCAATACAAACTGTCCCTTGCCTGCAACTCCCGGAACAATTTCAGGTCTGACATCAGTTTGCCAGAACCAAAGTGGGGTTACCTATTCTGTTCCCGCCATTCTGAACGCCACCAACTATAACTGGACGGTTCCCACGGGCGCTTCTATTGCATCGGGAGCAGGGACCAATACCATAACCGTTAACTATTCCATAACCGCAGTGTCGGGTAATATCACCGTAACAGGGACCAACTCCTGTGCAACAGGGCCAACGGGAACTCTAGCAGTAACGGTTAATCCATTGCCGGTACCTACCATTTCCGGTTCTGCCACTGCCTGCGCAGGGTATACAACCAACGTTTATACTACCCAAACCGGCATGACCGCATACAACTGGACCGTTTCGGCAGGCGGAACCATCACCGCAGGGGCAGGCACTTCTTCCATTACTGTTACCTGGACTACGACAGGTTCCAAGACTGTCACTGTTAACTATGCCAACGCCAACGGATGTACCGCCGTGAACCCGGGAACATTGAACGTGACCGTCAATGCTGTTCCTGTGCCAACCATTACAGGTAATACCAGCCTGTGTGCAGGTTCGGGTTACTTCACCTACACAACCGAGACCGGGATGACTGGTTATTCCTGGACCATCTCTTCAGGCGGTTCAATCTATGCCGGCGCTGGCACGTCAGCCATCACCGTGGTGTGGAATACAGCAGGTGCACAGACCGTGAGCGTTAACTACAACAACGCCAACGGTTGCCAGGCACTGAATCCCACAGTGCTCAATGTGACTGTGAATACCGTGCCTGCCGCTGCAGGGACCATCAACGGGACCACCAGTGTTTGCGCAGGAGCCCAGGCCGTGCCTTATTCCGTGGCTGCAATCACCGGGGCCCAGACCTATGTTTGGACCCTGCCCACCGGGGCCACCATCGCCTCCGGCGCCGGGACCAACATCATTTCGGTGAACTATGCTGCAAATGCAACTTCAGGTGCAATAACCGTTCAGGGAAACAACCTTTGCGGAAACGGAACAGCCTCACCAGCTCTCAATGTGACCGTGACTCCACTCCCTGCCGCTGCAGGCACTATTTCAGGTCCAACCGCTGTTTGCCAGGGTGAATCAGGTGCTGTTTACACTGTTCCCTCGATCACCAATGCCACCGGTTACACCTGGACCGTTCCTGCAGGTGCAACTATTACTTCAGGTGCAAATACGAATTCCATCCATGTGGATTTCAGTTCGTCGGCCTCTTCGGGCAACGTGACCGTAATGGGAACCAACGCCTGCGGTGACGGCGCAAG